>Ga0164315_10001097_pt1 | contig 20137 bp, 16 predicted proteins | sample GuaBasSedimGuay6_FD_113737 | JGI IMG/M metagenome (GOLD analysis project Ga0164315, IMG submission 113737) | Subseafloor sediment microbial communities from Guaymas Basin, Gulf of California, Mexico - Guay6, Core 4569-2, 0-3 cm | ecosystem: Environmental > Aquatic > Marine > Hydrothermal vents... | reverse complement strand
CATCAGGGTGCCGGGCTTGGCCCGGAAATTCTGTACGATAACCTCCTGCAGGTGACCGTGGCGTTGATGGACCTCGCGCAGCGCCAGCAGGGACTCAATGCGCTCACGACGGGTTTCACCAATACCGATAAGAATGCCCGAGGTGAAAGGCACACCCGCCTGTCCGGCCAACTCCAGCGTCTGCAGGCGCTGGACCGGATCCTTGTCAGGAGAGCCATAGTGCGGCATACCCTTGCCACACAAGCGCGTTGACGCGGACTCCAGCATGATGCCCATCGAGGCGCTCACCTGGCGCAGTCCGGCGATTTCCTGCGCACTCATGCAGCCCGCATTGATATGCGGCAGCAACCCGGTCTCCGCCAGCACCCGGGACGCCACCTCTTTGACATAATCGAGTGTACTGGCAAAACCCATTTCCTGCAGGGCGCGCCTGGCCGCACTGTAGCGCAACTCGGGTTTTTCTCCCAGGGTAAACAGGGCTTCCTGGCAGCCCATTGCGGCGCCCTGGCGACAGAGCGCCAGTACCTCATCGACAGGCATAAAGGCCTGCTCTATCTTTTTGGGGGTGCGCGCGAAGGTGCAGTAATGGCAGACATCACGGCACAGATGCGTCAACGGGATAAACACCTTGCGGGAATAAGTCACGACATTGTAGTGGCCGCGATCACGCAGCATCCCCGCCACTTCGGACAATGCCGCCGTGTCGTCGCAATCCGCCAGACCCAGTGCCTGGTGATCACCCGGGATGTGTCCCTGCAACAGACGCTCCCGTAAAGACTGCCACGCCACCATCAGTTCGCTACTCCCTTGTCCATATCCCGGGCGCCATCCAGCGTTGCCAGGGCCAATTCTACCCGCGCTCCCAGCCCGCTGCCACATAACAGATCAAATGTCTCGCCGGCGGTCTCATCTTCCAGCGCCGACATTAGCAGTTTCATGTCCCGGGAGTCATCCACATCCAGTGCGATACCCGATCTTCGCAGAACTTGCACTGGCACACCACTACTGCGCGCAGATGCCTGATGCCTGGCGCAACTATCTACACCAAAACAGAACTGTGGCATGCTGCCACGGGTGAATGCCAGCAGGTTGGTTCCCGTCCCCGCCAGATCGCAAGCAATCACCAGCCCTGCCAGTTGCCGCTGACAGCGCAATACCGCCGAGATATCCGCCGCCGCTAATAGCGGCAGGTCTCCATGCAGGACCAATAACGGCTCTTCGTCGTCCGTCAACAGCTGCGCACTGGCCGCCTGTACCACCGGGTTCAGCCCGCTGCAGCCCAGGGAACTTTCATCCCAGTAGTCGATATCGTACCTGGCTGCCAGCAGACCGGCGCCAGGGTCATCGGAGACCAGAGTGACCCGCACAATGTCTTTATGGCGAGACAGCACCGACAGAACATCTTCCACCATCGCCTGGGCCAGGGCTCGCCGCTCAGAAGGGCGCAACAGCCCGGCCAGGCGCGACTTGGCCTGGACCAGGTCCTTCAGGGGAACCAGTGCCTGTGCCATCTATTGAGCCTCGCCCAATTGCAGGGTAAAACGCGCCAGGCGCTGTTTGTCTTCCCTGCTTTTCATTACCGTGGATGTGACCGCCACACCAACCCCGAGTTTGCCTATCTCGTCTGCCATTGTAGCGTCACTGTCGTCGATAACGAAATAGTCCAACAGTCGCGGATACCGGGTGCAATAGTGCTGCGCAACGCCCAGCGCCGTGACCGGCACCCCCAACTCCGCCATCATCTTGGCGGCGGGGCCCTTGATAGCCTGGCCGGCCACAATGGGGGATACCAGTACCACCGGTGCCGGGTTATCCCGCAGCGCCAGCCACAAACCCGGAACCTGCAGGATTGGGTCGACACTGACAAAGGGGTTAGAGGGGCATATCACCACGCTAGAAAATGCCTTGTCATGTAGCAGGCGCATCGTGTCACGATTGGGGCGCGCCGCCGATATACCCTCGAAGCTGAATCCGGTTACCGCCGGCTCACACCGCTCCCGCACAAAATAATGTTGAAAGGCCAGGTCTTCCCCGACACAGTGGACGGTGGTACGCACCGACTCCTCAGTCATGGGGTGCACATGAGTGAGAACGCCCAACCGCCGCGCCAGGCCAGCGGTGACTTCCCCCAGGCTTTTACCCTGTTTCAGCTGCCGGGTGCGCCACAGGTGAGTGGCCATATCCTTGTCGCCCAGCCGGAACCAGGTCTCACCGCCCAGGCGCTGCAGGGCCTCCATGGTACTGAAGGTCTCACCCGCCAGACCCCAGCCAAGCTTCTCATTGGCCAACCCGGAGAGTGTATATAACAGGGTGTCTATATCGGGGCTGATATGCAGACCCAAATGCTCGAAATCGTCGCCTGTGTTGACCAGCACATGCAGTTGGCCGGGGGTCAACTCATCCGCCAGGCCCAGAGCCAGTTTGGCGCCACCCACACCACCGGACAGGGCCAATATGCTATTTTGCACGCGGTTCATCAGCGGAACATATCCGTGGCTTTGTCCCGAATAAGTCCGCCAGAGCCGCCCTCAGCCTGTTTCAGGCCCGCACCACGCGCCAACACTACCGGACACGCCTGTGCTGCCTGCCCCATCACCAGGGACGCACCGGCCGCCAGTTCATCGGCCACGGCAGGTTCAGTGGCTTCCAGCACATTGCCGAACAGATCCCGCTCCCCAATCTGGTTGTTTACCGGCGCCAGGCCGGCGGTGCCGATGGCCTGGCCTATGGTGCCATTGCGCCATGCGCGGCCCATGCTGTCATTGATAATCACCTGAGGGGCAACTGTGCTCTGCAGCGCCAGGGCCTGACTCAACGCCTGCGCTGACCGGTCCGGATCTTCAGGTAGCAATAACACCCGCGGGTCATCGTGGTCATTGCAAATATTGGATTTGTCGATACCGGCGTTAGCATGCACGTAACCGTTGCGGTGCTCAACTATAATCACCCCGGGCGCGACCCGGACCACCTCAGCGCTCTCGCGCAGGATCAGTTCCACCTGCCGGGGATCTTTATCCGCCTTTGAGGCCAGCGCCAGGGCTTCGGGGCCTGCGGTAACGTCCGCCAGGCGCACATAACGCCCCTCCGCCTTGGACACAATTTTCTGTGCGACCACCAGCACGTCCCCCGCCTGTAGCACCAGGCCATTGTCACCCAGAGAAGCAATAATCAGCTGTGCCAGGTCGTCACCCGGTTGCACCAGGGGGAAGCCTTCGAGGGGAATAAGTTCCAGCCGGGCTGTCATCCAACATCATCCCGCTTCATGCAACCCACTGATCTTGATACCCGCGTGGCAACCATACTGCTTATTAATAACGATCAACACCGAGGTCAGGGCCTCTGCCGCCGCCGCATTATTGATCATGCCCGCATGAAAACCACGCATGCCGGCAGCCTCAACCAGTTTGATAACCTCTTCCCGCGCCGCTTTCTTGTTGCCACAGACCAGCACGTCGCATTCCACGCCCCTGCCTTCCTGCAAGTGCGCCGCCGCCACATTCTGGAAGGAGGAAACCACAGCCACTTCCTCGCCCAGCAATTCCTGGGCAATCTGCCCTGCACTGCCCTGCTCTGGCAACTGCACTCGAGCTACTTTAGGCGGCACCAGCGGCACGGTCACATCAATGAGTATCTTGCCCTGCAATGCCGGTTTCACTAATTCCAGGGTACTGGCCTGGTGGCTAAAGGGGACTGTCAACGTCACGATATCGGCGCTCTGGGCCGCTGCCAAATTCTCCATCGCCCGCACAGTCACCTCACTCACACCACGCTCGGCCATTACCTCGCGCAGATCAGCCACCGCGGCTTCGGCTTTCTCCTGCGTGCGCGAACCGATAATGACCTGATAGCCGGCCTGAGCCCAACGCCGGGCCAAACCGGTTCCCAAATCCCCGGTACCGCCCAAAATGGCCAGCACGGGTAAACTGTCTGTCGTCATAAATTTTATTCCCGATGAAGTATCGATGCGTCGGGGTACAGTATTTGTGACCGACCCCGGGTTGTCCAGTGTCCTTGTGACTTTCTCTTCCTGACAATGCACTCCCTGACAAATTTCAGTCTACTGGAATTCAGTTTGGATAAGCGCAGCCCGGTATCTTATGCAAATCAAAGGCTGACCTCAAGGGTGGCAGGGCGCCACGGCATCGCCGCTTCCGGGCTCGCACAATACATGCGAACTAATTCCTCACACTCCAGGTCAGGGTCAGCTGGTTGAAGCGATAGCGGTAGCGGTAGCGGTAGCGGTAGCGGTAGCGGTGAATGTCGCCCGAAATCTTGTCCGGGCAGGATATCAGAGTATACTTCGGGTAGTTTTTGCAAACCCAGAGTAAGTGCGCCGATAACACGACGCGCCGCGCCGTAGCAAACTCAACCCGAGGTCCAATGCTCAACGCCCAGGCTCAATCCAGCGCGCTCCAGGCTACACTCAAACTGGAAGGACCTGTGTGCCTGGCAGGTGAGTTGTCCGCCTTGCTTGACGGGCGCCTACAATTGGGCGCCACCCGTATACTGGAGGGTCCGGATACCGGCGGCAAAGTCAGCCTCAAAGCGGGTACTGTCGCAATGTTATCCCTTACCTCCACGGGTGCGGGCGCCGGCTCGCTGGATGAGATCCAGGTCCGCATTGCGGGTATATCCGGCGACTGCGTCACACTGGAATTTGTCGATCCCGGCACGGCGGCCGCACACGGTTACCGCGACGCTATAGCTGGCGGATTCAGCGACAGCGGCAACGCGCCGCTCACCGCAGCCACCGCACAGTACACCGAACTGCTAGGCGCCCTGCAGCGGCAGAGCCTGGGCCAGTTGGAGCAACGGCTGCTGCCATTTTTCAATGATCTCACCGATTACCTGCTGGGCTTGTCCTCGCGTCTCAAGCAACCCAAATCAGGTGAAAATCCACACTACGAAGCCTCGCTCATTGTGCGGCGCAAGGGCCAAAAAATCATTCGCGATATAGTGCAGCAAACAGCCGATTATTTTCAGGATCTGACGCCAGAACACGCCGACGATCAATTGCGGCAACACAATATCGATGATGCGAATAAGCTCGAACTGATTGATATCCAGGATTTTGAGGACTTACTTGCCATTGACCGCATGATTTCCCTGGGAGAGGATCTGTACGAGATGCTACTGGAAGCCCTGGTCATCCGGCTTGCAACCCTGATCGATGCTGACCCTGACAAGCTTAGGCTGCCTATGCACGTGCGACAGTTGTGCGGGGCGTTTCAACGGGCCCTGAAGTCGCAAAAAGTGCCGGTGGAAGTACTTCCTCATATCTTCGACTACTTTGCGAAGCACTTTATACGCCAACTCGACGACTATTATCTCGCCCTGAACGCCATCATGGCGGAAGGCGGTGTGCGCCCCAATGTGGAGCAGGAAATACAAAACCAGGGCTCGCTGCTAGGAAACAAAAAACATGTTCGAAAACCCCAGCGTAAAGGGCCCACAGTCAAACCGGAAGCGGCGCTAAAAGACCCCTCATTGAATGAGACAGTGGCCAGTGCAGCGGCCGAGCCGGGCCAAAAACACCAACAGCTCTCAGAGCAACCCGCCGGTGCGATCGGCCACTTCAGCCCCGCGAGCCTGTACCGCTCCGTCGTGGATGCCCTCAACTTCAAGCGTGAGGCCGAGGGGCTGGCGGACGGCGAGACGCTGGCCAGCGGCACAGCGTTGAGCGGTACCTGGGATGGCGCCACCGTCGCCAGCACGGAGATCGATCAGCACCGTCTCGCCGATGCCCACGCCATAGCCAGAGCCCTGGGCGCCCTGCAACGTGACTCACAGGCGCGTGCCGATGTGCAGCAGAGTGATTCCCTGCGGGAATACCTGGCCAGTAACAAAGAACAAATCGGTGGCCTGCGGAACACCAGCGGGCTAACCGCAGACAGCCTCAACCAGTTGGACATGGTCGATAACCTGTTCGACGCCATCAAGTCCCAATTAGACGTGAGCTCCGAGCTGAAACCGGCATTGGGCAACCTGCAAATCCCCCTGGCCAAGCTCGCGCTGCTGGACCCGCATTTTTTTGTGGATCGCAGCCATGTCGCCCGCACCGTGGTGGACAAGTTGTCGCATCTGGCGACCTCGGCCAACTTCCCCAATAAGGCGCTGGAGGGCCGGATCAACAACATCGTCGATGAGATCACCGCGGATTACGAGAACGACAGCTCGGTATTCGATGTGGCATTGGACAAAATCGACAAACTGGTCGCGCAACAGGAACGCGCCCTGTCACGCAATATCGAGCGCGTGGTGCGCACCCAGGAGGGGCAGGAAAAACTGCAAAAAGCGCGGCAGGCTGTCGGCAAGGTAATCAGCTCCAGGATTAAACCCCCGGCCGCTCCCAGGGTACTGATTGATCTGGTCGAAAGCGGCTGGCGCGATCTGCTGGTGCTAACCCACATCAAGGAAGGCCCGGACAGCGATACCTGGGCAGAGCATGTAAAAACACTCGATTTGCTCTGCCTGTGGTTAAGCAAGCAGCAACAGGGTGATGTCGATGAGGACCTGATCATGCAGCGCGGCCTGGAAGCAGAGCCGCTGATAGACTTGATCGGGCAGCAGATTACCAGTGCACTGCCGACTAACATCGCTCACGAATCCGTGCTGCTTGAATTGCGCGACATACTGGCAGGCAATATGGCGGTGGAGTGCGCCGACGTCAGCGACAAGCTGGCGGAAGTGCAACCTGAACCCGCCGAAATACGCAACAGAATCGAAGAATTGCCTCGTCTGCGCCGCTGGGTAAACCGCGTGGAGCAATTGCAAAAGGACAGCTGGCTGACCTATCGCGGCAAAGACGGTCAGAAATGCCGTATGCAACTTGCATGGATCAGCGAAGCGCGGGACCGCTATATCTTCGTCAACGAACGCGGCCAGAAAATTGCTGACCTGAGCGCCATAATGCTCGCCCGGCAACTGAGCCGCGGTGTACAACCACCGGCGCCGGCGGACAAGCTTTCAGTGGTCGACAAGAGCATGTACCACACGCTGGAGCACGTACAAAAGACCCTGAGCTTTGCCCGAAATCACGACTCGCTAACCAGGCTGATCAATCGCGAAACCTTTCTGGACCAGATGTCACGGGCCCTGCGCCACACTCAACTCAAACAGTCGCAGCATGCGGTGCTGTACCTGAACATTGACCAGTTCAGCCTGGTCAATGATGTCTACGACCGGGTTAACGGAGACCAGGTGCTGCTCGAATTCGCCAGGTTGCTGGCGCAGATGCACGGCAAGAAATCATCGTCGGCCAGGATAGATGGGGATGAATTTGCGATATTGCTATTGGGTCGGTCCATGGAACAGGCTCTGCAGGTAGCGGAGAAGATCCGCAGCGACATTGAGGTCAGCAGTGTGGATATCGACGGCGAGAGCGTCACCTTCACCGTTTCTATCGGGGTGGCGCCCATTCTTGAGCACAGCCCCGGGGTAGATGAGGTGCTGGATGCTGCCCGTTCGGCGATGTATCACGCCAAGGAAGAGGGGCGCAACCGGGTCACCCCTTTCACGGAGGAGCAGGCCGGGGCCAATACCTACAGGCGGGATAAGGCCCAAACCCGCCAAGACCTGGAAAAAGCGCTGACCACGGAACGGTTTGTACTGCGCGCCCAGCCCATTGTGCAAACCACTGTGGACGGGTCCGGGAGCAGTACCCTGCACTTTGAATTGCTGCTGGGCCTGTTGAACAAGGACGGCTCGGTGACTTCACCAGGGGAGTTCATCGAGTCTGCGGAGCGCTATGGCTTTATGAGCCTGGTTGACCGCTGGGTGGTACGGGAGGCCTTCAGCTGGATCAGTAAATTAATGGATGCGCAGAAGATCGTGCCCAATCTGGCCATCAACCTGTCCGGCACCAGTGTTACCGACGACAGTTTTATGGATTACCTGCTGGAGCAGATATCAGAGTTTGGTGTGGGCACCAGCCGACTTTGCTTTGAAATCACGGAGACCGGCACCATCTCGAATCTGGTGAAAGCGGCAGATTTTGTGCGCACCTTCCGCAATATCGGTTGTAAATTTTCCATAGACGATTTTGGCACAGGCCTGGCCAGCCACAATTACCTGAGGGAGCTGCCCGTTGACTATGTCAAAATCGATGGCAGTTTTGTCACCAGCATCCATAAAAATCGCAGTGATTATGCCATGGCCCGCTCTATCAATGACCTGGCCCACTTCCTGGGGCAAGAGACCATCGCAGAGTCTGTAGAGAACGATGAAATCATCGTGAAACTCGAGGAGATCGGCGTTGACTACCTGCAGGGCTGGGGCATTGGCAAGCCCAAATTACTGGCAGAGGTCACAAACAACCTCTCCAGTATCGAAAAATAACCGGGCACTGCGCGTATCGCGTCCGACGGGTCGTTCCGACTCGAGACTAGTGTACCTGAGGGGTGTGGCGTCCCCAGGCTTGACAGGCTGCTACTCAGATCGCTACAGTCACGCAGGTTGACTTGGATCAACGCCCCTGGGGCGGCATCTTGCTATTGTCTCCCATGGTTAGATGACAGGCTGTACCTAATATGACAAGTATTCCCCGGGATCTGGTAGCCACGAGCAGCATTGCGCCAGAACACAAACGGGACATGGAGCTCGCGATAAAGTATGCCTGCCAGGGGCCGCGATATACTTCCTACCCTACTGCGCCCCAGTTTCGCCAGGACTTCCCGATGGACCAGTATAAAGCCTGGCAGGGCAAAGACGGCGACCATAAGCACGCCCCGCTGTCCCTCTATATCCACCTGCCGTTCTGTCACGACATCTGTTATTACTGCGCCTGTAACAAGATCGTCACCCGTGAGAAAGGGGTTGCGCGCCAATACCTCAGCCGCCTGGAAAAAGAGATCGAGTTGCAGTCACAGTTAGTGGGTGACCAACGCCCCATTACCCAAATGCACTGGGGTGGTGGTACGCCCACCTACCTGGACAATGCGGAGATCACCGAGCTGATGCATACGCTCGCCAGTCATTTTCGCTTGCTGGACAAGGGTTATCGGGAATATTCCATAGAAAATAGATCCTCGCACCATAGCGAACAATACGATCGCACTGCTCAAGGGTGTGGGCTTCAATCGCATCAGCCTGGGCATTCAGGACTTCGATCCACTGGTGCAGAAAGCGGTCAACCGGGTCCAGCCTTACAAGGAGATCACGCCGCTGGTGGACTGTATCCGCTCCCACGGCTTTCGCTCGCTCAGTTTCGACCTGATCTATGGCCTGCCCCATCAGGACCGCCACACCATGGGCGAGACTCTGCGCAAAGTGATCGCCCTGCGACCCGACCGACTCGCTTGTTACAATTATGCGCACCTGCCCGAGCGGTTCAGCAGCCAGCGCGCCATCGACCGCCTGACCCTGCCTGAGCCGCAAGAAAAACTGCTGTTACAACAAATGATCAGCCATACCCTGCAGGACGCGGGTTACCTCCACATTGGCATGGATCACTATGTCCTGCCAGACGATGAACTGGCCCTGGCCCAGCAGGAGGGCCGCCTGCAACGCAACTTCCAGGGTTACTCACTGCACATGGCAGATGACTTGCTGGGGTTGGGCGTATCGGCCATCAGCCAGATTGGCGACTTCTACCTGCAGAATGAGCGGGAGCTGGATGCCTATTATAAAATGATTGACCAGGGCCAATTACCCTCCAGCCGCGGCTGTAAGGTGAGCAGTGACGACAAGCTACGGCGCCATATCATCATGGGGCTGATTTCCGAGCTCAAGCTGGATATAGTTGAGTGCAACCGGCAGTTCGGGATAGACTTCGCTACAGTGTTCGAACAGGAACTTGAGGCCCTGAGCCCGATGGTAGCCGATGGCTTACTGAGCATCAGCGAGAGGGAAATCGATGTCAAACATCGTGGCAGGCCTTTCCTGCGTAATATCTGCATGCCATTCGATGCCTACCTGAAGGCCCATCGCGGCGACCAGCCGCCACCCAGGTTTTCCGCGACGATCTAAGGGGAAAAAAACAAATTAGAGCCCGCTAGCGATTTGGATTATACTTAGCGCGATTTTCGCCATGGAAACAGCTATGACAATTCATCTTGCGGAAGCTGAAGGGAGCGGTGCGTTCACGTCCTGCCCCCACGATTATTCGGTAAACTGCGGTAACTGCAGGCTTAATGGCATCTGTCTTCCACTGGCACTGGAAAGCGGTGATATCCAGCAACTGGATGACATTATCCAGCGCAGCAAACCCCTGCAAAAGACCCAGCACTTATATCGCGAAGGAGATGACTTCCAGTCCGTGTACGCGGTGCGTTCCGGCACCCTGAAGGCCTACAAAACCACCGACGACGGCAGGGAACAGGTTACCGGGTTCTATTTCCCGGGGGAGATACTGGGTATGGACGGCATCAGTCACAATGCCCACGCCTCCTCAGCGAGGGCACTGGAAACCTCCGCCGTCTGTGAAATCCCCTTCACTTCGCTGGAGAAGCTGAGCATCCTGATGCCCAACCTGCAGCGACATTTCTTCCAGCTGATGAGCCGCGAAATCACCGAGGATCAGCAACTTATTACTCTATTGAGCAAAAATTCCGCTGATGAGCGCGTGGCGGCCCTGATGCTCAGCATTTCCAGCCGCAACGCCCGGCGCAAACTCAGTTCCACCCAGTTTCGCCTGCCGATGTCCCGGGTGGATATCGGGAACTACCTGGGCCTGACGGTAGAAACAGTCAGCCGGGTCTTCAGCCGTATGCAGAAGATGGATATTCTGCGTGTAGAAAACAAGGAAATAGAAATACCGGACATCCAGGGCTTAAAAAACATGGCGAACCTCGGCAGCTGATTTCACACTGCGGCACCATGTCGCTGCTTGACTCACATCGAGGCCGTAAACTCCATAGAAGTCTAGAATTCACACGCAGCATGAATATAGCTGCTCCGGGGAGAATAGAACCTAATGATTCAACATACCTTTGGCTTATTGGTCAGGCCCAGCGCCCAATGGCGGGTCGTCGCGGACCTTCCCCAGAGCTCATTAAAGACCCTTATCCTGTATCCTTGCTTCATGGCTATTCTACCGGCTGTCGCCTGGTATTATGGCACCAGCCGGATGGGCTGGAATGTCGGGGAGCACGGTGAAACCATCAAGCTTACGGCACAGAGTGCCAGGCAGATATGCATCCTGTTTTACCTGTCAATGGTTGCCTGTATCGCCATAATCGGCTGCTTCATCCACTGGATGTCTAACACCTACGGCGCCGAATCCACCCCGACCAAGGGGATTGTCATTGCCGGCCTGACCGCGACCCCACTGTTTCTCGCCGGCCTGGTGGGGTTCTACCCACTATTATGGATAGATCTGCTGGTAGGTGTGACCGCAATAAGCTGGTCTGTATACCTGATGTACCTGGGCATTCCTATTGTGATGAAAATTCCCGAGGAACGGGGTTTTCTGTTCTCCAGCGCGGTACTGGCCATTGCGATGGTCATCATGATCTGCCTGATGGTTGGCTCAGTGATCCTCTGGGACTTCGGCGCCGCACCGGTATTTACCGATTAAGCGGTTGCCATGGAACACTGTTCTTTATCAAATTTGGAACCTTTAACTGGAATTGAACCATGAGTGAACTTAACTCTGCACTAGAACACCCCACGTACAACTACAAGGTGGTGCGCCAGTTTGCAGTAATGACTGTTGTCTGGGGCATCGTCGGCATGCTGGTAGGTGTGCTGATCGCAGCACAGCTGGCGTGGCCTGCGCTGAACTTTGATCTGCCCTGGCTGCACTTTGGTCGTTTGCGCCCGCTGCATACCAATGCGGTGATTTTCGCCTTTGGCGGCTGCGCCCTGTTTGCCACGTCCTACTACATCGTACAGCGCACCTGCCAGGTGCGACTCATCTCCGACAAACTCGCCGCCATCACATTCTGGGGTTGGCAGTTGGTCATTGTGGGGGCGGCAATCACCCTGCCCCTGGGCCTGACCAGCAGCAAGGAATACGCTGAACTGGAATGGCCCATCGACATCCTTATTACCGTAGTCTGGGTGCTCTACGCCATCGTGTTCTTTGGCACCATCGCCAAGCGCAAAACCTCACATATCTATGTGGCCAACTGGTTCATGGGTTCATTTATCATCGCCGTTGCGGTGCTGCACATCATCAACAGCCTGGCGATTCCGGTCAGCATGACCAAGTCCTACTCCATCTACGCCGGCACTGTCGATGCCATGGTCCAGTGGTGGTACGGCCACAACGCTGTGGGCTTCTTCCTGACCGCCGGCTTCCTGGGCATGATGTACTATTTTGTACCCAAGCAGGCCGAGCGCCCGGTTTACTCCTATCGCCTGAGTATCGTGCACTTCTGGGCACTGGTGTCCATATACATATGGGCTGGCCCGCACCACCTGCATTACACCGCCCTGCCAGACTGGGCACAAAGCCTGGGTATGGCTATGTCTCTCATCCTGCTGGCCCCCTCCTGGGGTGGCATGATCAACGGCGTGATGACCCTGTCCGGCGCCTGGGACAAACTGCGTACAGATCCTATCCTGCGCTTTCTGGTAGTGAGCCTGTCTTTCTACGGAATGTCGACCTTTGAAGGTCCGATGATGTCGATCAAGACTGTTAACTCCCTGTCCCACTACACAGACTGGACCATCGGCCATGTGCACTCCGGCGCGCTGGGCTGGGTGGCGATGATTAGCATCGGTTCCCTGTATCACCTGTTCCCCATTCTATTTGGCAAGGAAAGAATGTACAGCATCAGCCTGATCAACACCCATTTCTGGATGTCCACCATCGGCACAGTGCTTTACATTGTCGCGCTGTGGGTCAACGGCATCATGCAGGGCCTGATGTGGCGCGCCTACAACCAGGACGGCACCCTGACCTACAGCTTTGTGGAGTCGGTAGCGGCCAGCTACGCCGGCTATGTAGTACGCGTGATCGGCGGCGGTATTTTCTTTTGCGGCATGCTGATTATGGCCTACAACGTGTACATGACCAGCCGCAAAGATATTGAACCACAGCCGGCCCCGGCTGCAGCAAACGCAGCGTAAGGAGCAGACCATGAAACATGACGTCATTGAAACAAATATTGGCCTGATGATCATCCTGACTATCGTCGCGTTGAGCTTTGGCACCCTGGTGGAGCTGCTCCCCCTGATGTTCGCTAAAGAGACCCACGAGCCGATTGCCGGTCTCAAACCGCTAGCTGCCCTGGAGTTGGAAGGTCGCGATATCTATATCCGCGAGGGCTGTAGCACTTGCCACTCGCAGATGATTCGCCCCCTGAGGGCCGAGACCGAGCGCTATGGCCACTACTCTGTCGCCGGTGAGTTTGTCTATAATCACCCCTTCCTGTGGGGCTCCAAACGGACCGGGCCCGACCTGGCGCGCGTCGGCAAGCGTTACAGTGATGACTGGCACCGCGCACACCTCTACAACCCCAGGGATGTGGTGCCGGAATCCAATATGCCGGGGTTCACCTGGTTGTTTGATGCCGATATCAACGGCGACATGACCGGCCGGAAAATGGCTGGCTTACGCAAGGTCGGCGTGCCTTACAGCGACGAGGATATCGCCGGGGCCGGCGCCGTGGTTGACGGTAAAAAGGAAATCGACGCCCTGGTTGCCTACCTGCAACAACTGGGCACACTGCTACAGTCGAGGCGCTAATGGATATCAACGACCTGAGGGGCCTCAGTACACTGTTTCTGATGATAACGTTCATCGGGCTGTGTATCTGGGCGTATAGCAGTAAACGCAAAAAGAGTTTTGATGAAGCAGCCAACTTGCCATTCGCAAATGAAGATGCAGAGTTGAATCAACGCACTGTGCAGGAGAAAGTAGAGAATGACTAGTTTCTGGAGCATGTGGATCATTGTTCTTACCACTATAACTATTGTGGGGATCACCTGGATTCTGTTTGCCACCCGTAAACACAAGCCACAATCCACAGACAAAACCACAGGCCATGAATACGACGGCATCCAGGAACTCGACAATCCCCTGCCGGCCTGGTGGTTCTACATGTTCTTAATCTCCATTGTATGGGCTATAGGCTACCTGATTCTCTACCCCGGCATGGGTAATTTCCCCGGCATTTTGGGCTGGACCCAGATTAATCAATACAACCGCCAGGTAGCCGCTGCCGACGAAAAATACCGCGACATGCGCGACCGCTACATGGCATTGTCGATTGAAGAAATAGCCGCCGACCCCGCGGTGCGTAAAATGGGCATGCGTATGTTTGGCAACAACTGCGCCCAGTGCCACGGCGCGGATGCCAAAGGCAGCTATGGCTTCCCCAACCTGTCCGATGGCGACTGGCTGTACGGCGGCTCCCCGGATGAGATCAAGGCCAGCATCAGTAATGGCCGCCGGGGCACCATGCCGGCCTGGGGCGACATTATTGGTGACCAGGGCGTAAATGACATCACCGCTTACATTCTTTCAGTCAACGGTCGCCAGGCTGATTCAGCACAGATCGCAGCGGGTGAGAAAGTTTTCCAGACCTACTGCGTGGCCTGTCACGGTGCGGATGCCACCGGCAACCCGGCTATGGGCGCGCCCAACCTGGCTAACGGCATCTGGCTCTATGGCGGCAATGCGGAGCAGATCAGCCACAGCGTGCGCACCGGCCGTAACGGTGTCATGCCTACCCACAAAAACACACTGAGCGAGGATAAAATCCATATACTTACGGCCTATGTTTATGGCCTAAACCAGTAATATTGGCTAGTTAGTGCGCATCCGGAAACGCCGGCTTGCCAACGATGTCGTCATTCCTGAGCAGGAAGAAATCCAGAACAATCAAGGGCTTACTGGATCCCCGCCTGCGCGGGGATGACAAAAAAGGGAGTTTCCGGATGCGCACTAGTTATGCCTCTCGTTTACCCGGGAAGACCAGGGATGGTGCTCCCCTGGCCGAAGGCCCAGGGTACACTAATACCATGGAACAGGGTTATGTCTGACCAGGATCTAATTGATCTACAGGAAGTCGCGCCTGCCGAGGTTGGCGAAATCGACCTCTACCAGCGTCGTGAGAAAATCTACACCCGAAAAATCGAGGGCTATTTCCAGCGCATCCGCCTATTCACCGGCTGGCCACTGCTGCTGGGCTATATCCTTCTGCCCTGGGTTTCCTGGAATGGGCAGCAGACGGTATTGTTCGACCTGCCCGCGCGCAAATTTAATATCCTGGGCCTGACGTTCTGGCCGCAAGATTTCCCCATGCTGGCCTTCCTACTGATTATCGCCGCCTTTTCTCTGTTCGCTGTCACCACACTGGCCGGCCGCGTCTGGTGCGGTTACACCTGCCCACAGACCGTATGGACCAGTATTTTCATGTGGCTGGAACAGCAAACTGAGGGTGGCCGCAACCAACGTATACGACTGGACAAAGCACCCTGGTCGCCAGAAAAACTCGCGAGAAAAATTGCCAAGCACAGTTCCTGGTTATTCATCAGTTTTGTCACCGGACTGACCTTCGTTGGCTATTTTTATCCCATCAGGCAGTTTGTTCCCGATCTCGCCACTCTGAATATCAACGGCTGGCCCCTGTTCTGGACATTGTTCTTCACATTCGCCACCTACATCAACGCCGGCTGGATGCGCGAGCAGGTGTGCACGTACATGTGCCCCTATGCCCGCTTCCAGTCCGTCATGTTCGACCACGATACGCTAATTGTTTCCTACGACAAGGGAAGGGGCGACCCGCGTGGCTCACGCAAACGCAACACCGATTACATGGACCTGGGGCTGGGCGAATGCATCGATTGCGAACTGTGCGTCCAGGTCTGTCCCACCGGTATTGACATCCGGGACGGCCTGCAATATGAATGTATCGGCTGCGCCCTGTGCGTGGACGCCTGTGACTCTGTAATGGACAAGATGAATTACCCCCGGGGGCTGATCCGCTACACCAGCGAACACGAGTTGGACGGTGGCACCACCCACTGGCTGCGCCCACGTATCATCGGCTATGTGCTTGTCCTGTGTATCATGACCGGAGTCTTCTGGTACAACATGCTCAGTCGCATCCCGCTGGAACTGACCACCATCCGTGATCGCAATCAGTTGTATGTCACCACCGACAGCGGCGCCATTGACAATATCTATACCCTGCAATTGGCAAACATGGACCGTGACAAGCATGAATTTATGATCACTATCTCCGGTATAGAAGGTGCCGCTATCATCGGGGAGACCTCACATACCCTCGACGGTGGTGAAGTACGCACTATCACTCTTCGAGTGCGGGCAGAACCTACATTACTCGACAAGCCCAGCACAAAACTCGACTTCAAAGCGGCAGCCACAGACAGCCCCTCTTTGCAGATCACCTCCGAATCACGTTTCATGAAGCCCCTGTGATGAACGGCCCACTGCCCGGCGCGGACACGCTACCCTGGTACCGGCATTTCTGGCCCTGGTTCCTGATCATGCTGCCGGCCAGCGCAGTGGTCGCCGGGCTATTCACCCTGTACATCGCCAATCACGGCGCGGATGACCTGGTCGTAGACGATTACTACAAAGACGGCCTGGCGATCAACCGCCAGTTGGAGAAGAAGCAGCGAGCCATAGATCAAGGGATTACCGCACGGCTGCAATTCACTGGGCAGTCCGTAAGCGTACAGACCCCACAATCAGTTGTTGCCGGTGAACTGCACCTGCTCTTGTCTCATCCACTTGAAGCCGACCGCGACTTCGATGTCGTCCTCTCCCGCATCAGTGAGGGACTGTATCGCGGCAGTCTGACACAACCGATCGCCCCTCGCTGGCACTGGACATTACAGTTGCAGGCACCTGAGGGCTGGCGCCTGGACGGGGCGGTGCAAGCCTCCGATATTGGCAATGTCGCCATCGACTGAGGCCCCCGAAAAAAATGAGGCCGAGCTGTGCTACCATTGTGGTGAGCAAGTACCTGCGGGTGTGAAGCTGGCCATCGACATCGGCGGTGAGGCTCGCCCCATGTGTTGCCCCGGCTGCCGCGCGGTAGCCGGACTGATCTCCTCCAGCGGCCTGGGCAACTTTTACCAGCAACGCACCGCCTTCAACGAGCGCCCGCAGCAACAGGATTCGACGACGCTGGAGCAGTACCTGATCTACAACGATCCGGAACTGGCCGCCAGCTTCACTACAATCGATGAGGATGGTCTGCACAACGCCAGCCTACTGTTGGCCGGCATAACCTGCGCCGCCTGCACCTGGCTGATTGAGCAATCCATGTCCCGTTTGCCGGGTGTCGAGCGCGCCCTGGTAAACCTGCAACAATCGCGACTGGATATCCGCTTCGATCCCGCCCGGCTCCCCCTCAGCGAAATTTTCGTGCGGGTGGAGAACCTGGGTTACCGCCCCCGCCCCTTCCAGACCAGCACCGCACGACTACAAATGGCTGAGGAGTACCGTACGGAATTGCGGCGCCTGGCGGTCGCGGGACTGGGTATGATGCAGGTAGGCATGTTCGCCATCGCCCTGCACGCAGGGGATATTCAGGGCATTGAAGCCGGCTACCAGGGCCTGCTACGTTGGGTCAGCCTGCTGGTCGCCAGTTTTATCGTGTTTTATTCCGCCCGACCGTTCTTCAGCACCGCCTGGCGCCACCTGAAAGTCGGCACCCTGGTCATGGATCTCCCCGTGGCCCTGGCCATCGGCCTGGCCTGGCTGGCCAGTACCTGGGCCACCGTTAGCGGCAGCGGCCAGGTCTACTTTGATTCTGTAGTGATGTTCACCTTCTTCCTGCTGCTGGGCCGGTTTCTGGAGCACAGGGTGCGACAGCGCCACACCCTCACCTGGTTTGACGCTGAGAGCACCTTACCCGGCGCCGTCACTACGAAGTGCGATGCACTGTGGGTCACGGTGCCACGAATCCAGTTGCAGGGGGGAGAAACCGTCCTGGTCAAGGCCGGGGCAACCGTGCCGGTAGATGCGCAGATCGTGGCAGGCAGCAGCGCAGTAAAAGAAGATACTTTCAACGGTGAACATCTACCGCGTGCGGTAACCACCGGCGACACCATTTACGCCGGCACCGTCAATGTCGAAGCCGCACTGCAAGCAAAGGTACTTGGCAGTTACCGGGAGAGCCGCCTGGCGGCACTGCAACACTCAGTGGAACTGGCCCAGACCAAAAAGCCACAACTGGCCAAACTGGCGGACCGCATCGCCTCCTGGTTCGTGGCGGGCATACTGCTGGTAACCACGCTCACCGCTGTGGTATGGAGCCAACTGGCGCCGGAGCAGGCTTTGTGGATCACCCTGTCGGTACTGGTCATCAGCTGTCCCTGCGCCCTGGCCCTGGCAACACCGGCCGCCCTCACCAGCGCCGCCAGCGCCCTGCGCGCACACGGTGTTATCGTGCGTGGTGAGAATGCCCTGGACTCCCTGTCTCGCGCGACACACCTGCTATTCGATAAAACCGGCACGCTTACAGAGGGCTCACTGGCCATCGCAGACGTACGCCCGCTGGGCGACGTGGGCACCCAGGACATACTGGCCATTGGCGCCGCCCTGCAGCACTACTCCAGCCACCCGATCGCCAGGGCCTTCGCGGGCATCACCGGGACCACCGGGTTTAAAGATGTGAACTACCGGGTGGGTGCCGGGCTGGAGGCACACCAAAACGGTGGCACCTACCGTATGGGCAGCGCACAGTTTTGTCGGCAACTTGCCCCTGACCTGCCCACAGCACCGGATAAACTACTCTACTGGGTAGCCCTGTGCCGCGAGGGTTCACCTCTGGCCTGGATCGGACTAAACGACCACACCAGAGGTGAGGCAGGCGATGTCATCACCAGCGCACAGCAGGCCGGCTTGCAAGTGGAATTGCTGAGCGGAGACAGCTCTGCCCAGGGGCCGTTACTGGCCCGCTCCCTGGGAATAAGCACCGTGAACCACGGCCTGACGCCTCAGCAGAAAATGGCCCATGTGCAGCAGTTGCAGACCAAGGGAGCGGTAGTGGCCATGGTCGGGGACGGCCTCAACGATGCTCCCGTGCTGAGCCTGGCCGACGCCTCCTTCGCGGTGACCGGCGCCACGGACCTGGCCCGGACCCAGGCCGACTTCGTCATCGTCGGCGGCGACCTGCACGCGGTTATCGATACCTGGCGCAAAGCCCGTCAGTGCCGTCGTATTATCGGGCAAAACTTTACCTGGGCGCTGGGCTACAACATCTGCGCGATTCCCCTGGCGGCCATGGGTTTTATTCCACCCTGGGCGGCGGCCATCGGCATGTCCTTGAGTTCACTGCTGGTAGTTGCCAATTCACTGCGGTTAAATAGATAACCCTCCCCCTCAGGAAGTCACTGGACGTGGATAGTCTTTACCTATTGATCCCCATCGCGCTGTTATTCTGTGCGATCGCCGTCAAACTGTTGCTGTGGGCGATAAACAGCGGGCAGTATGACGACCTGGACAAGGAGGCCTGGCGCATTCTGGCCGATGATGAACCGGCACAGCCTGCTCCACCGGAGACTGGCAGATCGCCGCAACAGGAGGGCAAAGAGCCTTGATTGATCCGGCACAGGCGGCCAGCGCCTTCGCCCTGGGACTGGCGGGCGCCGGTCACTGCCTGGGGATGTGCGGCGGTGTCGCCGCCGCACTCAATCTCGGCGGCCAGCGCTCCCTGGCCGTCACCCTGTCTTACCACAGTGGGCGCATCAGCAGTTACACGCTGCTCGGCGGCCTGCTTGGCCTGGCGGCGAACAGCATTGATATCGCCGCATGGACCATGAGCCTGCGCTACCTGGCGGGCCTGCTGCTGATAGGCATGGGTCTTTATATCGCCGACTGGTGGCGCGGTATGGCGCTACTGGAACGCGCGGGCGCCAAACTGTGGCAGCCGGTACAACACCTGTCTTCCCGTTGGTTGCCGGTGCGCCGCTGGCCCCAGGGTTTTGCCCTGGGACTCTGTTGGGGCCTGATGCCCTGCGGTCTTATCTACAGCAGCCTGGCCTGGGCGGCGACGGCCCAGAACGTGGCCACCTCGGCAGTGATGATGTTACTGTTCGGGCTGGGCACGCTGCCGGCCATGCTCGCCACCAGCCTGGGTGCCGATCAGTTACAGGCATTCCTGCGGCGACGCGGGCTGAAGCGGCTGATCGCCGTGCTGCTGATCGTCTCTGGGGTGTGGACTGTGTATCTCACAATCACCCATACGGGACACACCGTAAACCCATCCCT
>Ga0164315_10001096_pt1 | contig 20146 bp, 17 predicted proteins | sample GuaBasSedimGuay6_FD_113737 | JGI IMG/M metagenome (GOLD analysis project Ga0164315, IMG submission 113737) | Subseafloor sediment microbial communities from Guaymas Basin, Gulf of California, Mexico - Guay6, Core 4569-2, 0-3 cm | ecosystem: Environmental > Aquatic > Marine > Hydrothermal vents... | reverse complement strand
TATTAAATTCAACCTCTTACTTCCCACTACACAATCTGCAATAAAGTGTACTGAATGTTCTTTGAAAGGTGAAAATGAAAGTGGTTTTTGAGAGAGCCAATGAGCCTGTGACATTGGACAATTATTCGCACACAAATCGTGGCTAACATTTTTGGGCCCCAAAAACTTTAGCCACGAACACAATTCACAATTAGCAATTGTATAACAACTTCAGTTATACTATTTCACTCTAATGAGAATTAAGAAGTCGTTTTATTATGCAGATATATCAAATCGAAATTGAGAATCAGAAACCAAATGCTCCGATGGTATCAATCACGCTACTGCAAGCGTTATTGTCTGTCATCATTGAAGGTAGCAAAGGTGCTTTACGATTACGTACTGAAGGACGAAGTATGGTGCGTGGTGCGCCACCTCAGTGGATCAAAGCAGCAACCACATTTTCTATGGAAATCCAAGAAAATCAATTACATCTTCGGTCACCTACTCTCTACGAAGCCGCTCCTGAAGTGTTTGAACAAAGTGATTGGTTTCCAGATCTGAATTCTGGGCAAACGAGCCTTGACTATTTTCAAGAAACTTTAAGCGTGATTCTTACCCAAACCGGCTTTATTCATGACAATAAGAGCCATGAAATAGTGGACTCACTCTACGATAAACCCTTGTTAGAGGCACTTTGTGGGTTTCGCCATGTTTTCAACCATGGCGCAAGTAAAATCCGTTTTCCCCAAGAAAACGGCATCCAAATTGTGCCTGAAACCATCACCGCTTTTAAGGGACTGGCAAAAGACATCCCATTACCATGCCCAGTAAAAGTGGCAGGCAAATTGGATGTACTCAGAATCCAAGATCGACTTTTCAAACTTATCACAGCTAACAATGAGCGGGTTATCAAAGGAATAGTTAAACCTATAACGCCCAGAGAAGCTAAAGCCGTTTTAGGCCAAAATGTATTGATTCCAGGGATGGCGTATTTTACCAATAGCGGAGAGCTGCTTCGTATTGAAGCGGAACAGATATCAATAGCAACAGAGAATGAACTGGCATTATGGGGTGAATTACCCGCCCCATAGCCCGCTAATCGAATATCAATCAAAACTGGGAAACGCTTGAAAATAAAACCGCACTCATACCATAACCACCGCCCTCAATAAATGGCCATAAAATGAAAGCCATGAATAAATTGCGACAATGGCGGGAGCGATTGTCATAATGCCAGCGAGCAACATCCAAGTTTTGGGAACACCAAATAGATAGCAAATAAATAAATGCTGGAATGAAAACCCTGAGCGATAGTGTCATTTCGACTTGAGTTCAAAATCTTCACTTATGGACAACTAAAAGATTTCTCGCGTAACGAAAAATGACACATCGAAATATTAGACGGTTTTCACCCAAGCACGAAATACTTTAGCGGCGTACAAACTTGAGTTTAGGTAGTATAAACTCAAGTTTGTACGCCTCTTTTTTAGGCTATCCACCTAAATCGCGATGGATGCTATCCCTTTTTAAGATAGTATCCGTTCAAAGTGTTTGGTTTTAAGATGAAAGTCTGAAAGCTTTGGCAGAGTCCAAACTTGATACAAACTCAAGTTGGTACGCCTTTTTTCTGAAAAGGCTAAAAAAACGTAAATGTCTAGGAGGAACTAGATGCCTATATTTAAAATCACGGAAATAGCCGCTGAACAGATTTTAAAAGCGGCCGAAGAAAGCAATATGAAGGATATGGCTTTGCGTCTTGCCCCACTGCGTAATGCCGATGGCAGTATTGAATATAACAAAATGGGGTTTGACAACATCAAAGAGGACGATGTGCACATTCACTGCGAAGGGGTCGATATTGTTTTTGAGCATGCCTACAAAGAATTACTAGAAGGTGCGACTATGGATTTTGTCGACATTGAAGAAGGTAATTTCAGCTTTATTTTCCTCAACCCCAATGATCCCAATTATGTTCCCCCGAAAAAACACTGAAGTAGTTTATTATGAGTCTGACGACAAAACGCTGTAAACCTTGTGAAGGTGGCGTTAAACCACTCACAACAGAAGAAGCACAAGGTTTATTAAGCCAGCTCCAAAACTGGAGCCTGAATGAGACGGCAACAGAAATCAGCCGTGCTTATAAATTCAAAAACTATTATGAAACAATGGCTTTTGTCAATGCCGCGGCTTGGATTGCCCATCAGGAAGATCACCACCCTGATTTTGAGGTGGGTTATAGCCGTTGTTTAGTGCGTTATTCTACTCATGCAATTGGCGGGTTATCAGAAAATGATTTTATCTGCGCCGCTAAAATAGACGCGTTGCTCGCACCACCGGAAACTGCTTCGCTCACCTGTGAAATTTGAACGATGGGGGAGAAGGGAAAGGGGATCGCTCCAAGGGGCTATAGTTTAATGGTACTTACTTAACTTGATAATGTCTTATGCTTATGAGGATTCGTTTCAGGCGAACCAAGGCTCATTCGTCTCAGGCGAACCAAGGCTCATTCGTCTCAGGCGAACCTTGTACGAAACCGGGCGTGATTGCTACATTCAACTTTATTTTGACGGGTAAAATAACTTGGCTCAGGAGTCCAATCTTTGCTCCAACTTTTGCGTCGATTTTAGTTTGGGCGGTTCCAAGATAAATCTTGGACTCCTGTACCCGTCAATAGAACATTGACATAGTGCTAGGCTAAAAGCAAGATTTTTTAGTTCCCTTTAGGGGACAGTAGCTCTTAGCCAATTGCGGAAAGCTATTAGCTTATTAATGGAGGGATATTATTTTTTTCCATATCCCTTGGATTGTTCAAATAAATAGCTAAATCTTCCACAATCTCTTCGCCAAGTCGCATATATTCAAAAAATTCGCTAATGAGTTCAAAGTTTAGCACCGTCTTGAAAACCGGTGGCTCAAATAAATCCTTATTGACGAATATCGCCATGTACAATCTGCCATCGACAAATGACAAAAACACTTGCTTTTGTAACCGGCGGCGAAATGCCAAAAAACGGCGCATAAAACGGGGGGAAAGGACATAGCGTGCCATGATGGGGTTATCGCTGTAAACGACAAATTCTCGTTCCACTTCAGGATCGTCTAAATGAACTAACTTTTTGCTGGTTATCTTACTTCCCACAGACTGCAACCATTTCCCAAATCCGCCGAAATATCGCTCAGCCACATCGGGTAAAACCAGCGTCACACCTTGAAAAGAGAGGTTGAAATTAAAGACAAAGAATAACCCTTCAAAAATGGTTTCGTAGTAACCACCACTCCCATTGTCGTCGTAGCCATAGTCGTCGTAGTCATAGTGATATTCTTCGGCCTCAACTTCGGAAAATTTCACTCTTATCTTATTTATCGTTCCTTCGACATAATCTTCTCCTGTCCACCGATCGATAGTGTCCCTGTCAAACAATTGACTTGTTCTAAATTCCCAAAGGGGGATTTTCTTTTCAGGATCATAAGCCAAGTTTTCGTCAACCAATGTCACGAGACGGCCGACAATTTCTTTTTTGAAATTGAGCTTATAAGGTGAAATCGTCCGACGATAGAAGCGGATTGTCCATATAACCAGAATGACCACACCGACGATAATAGCCGTAATTCCCCAGTAGAGTACTTCTTCAGTCAGGATTTCAGTCAGGACTTCTTCAGTCAGGCTATCTCCCATCACTATCGCCACTACAACTAGTAGTAATAATACGATTAAGCTAAATACGATTAAGCTAAATAGGACAGTTTTGAGTTTATTAACGATGTTTTGGCGTTGTTTTTCAAATTCCACCAACTTGGGTTTTAAATGGATTTCATAAAACGCATTAAATTCTTCTTGGGTTGCCATGTTTTTTACCTATCTACTGCACACTGCTATAAATTGAAGTTTTGTAAATGGCATGGTTTTCCATAATGAACGCGATCGATCTAATCCAGAAAGCGCAATTTGTTTCGGAGTGCAGTATAACATTGTGCGTATTTTTTTGCACGATTGGTATTAACCTAGTCGTCCTAAAAGGGTGGTGATGGAGTCCTTCGTTGCGCTTTGTGCGAACTCTGGCAAAGCTTCGCTTTGAACTCCAATATCATCATTTGCCAGTCCCATCCCCCCAAATCACAAACGGTGCCCAGAAATACGGGTGATATTCATACACTTGACCTTTTCCAGACAGCATAGCCAGTTTTGTTTGCCGTAATGCGTCCGCTAAATTTTGCCGCTGCCGCTGGATATGCTTAAATGTCCCAGTACTCAACGACTTAGCCGATTGCGATTCCACCTGCCACAACGTCACAGAAACGGCGGGCGTACCGGCATACATAAAGGCGCGAGTTAACCCGCGAATACCTTCGCCTTTAATTTGTTCACCGCGCCCGGTATTGCAGGCGGACAGGGTCACAAAATCGGCGTTGAGTTTTAACCCAAACACATCTGCCATCGTTAGGTAGGCATTTTCATCGGGCCGTTGATGCGTGAGGACTAACGCGGATTGGGTGACACCGTTAGTTTCATGGGGCAACACGGCGTGGGTAGCAAACACGATATAACGGTATTCGTCTAAGTTGGTGTTGATCACCGTTTCGCGAGTAGCATCTTCGCGCAATTTTAAGGCTTTATCAACAGGCGCGTTGAGCAACTTGGCGATTGCCGTCACTTCGTCGGCAGTTTTTGGTAAACGTTTAAAGCAACCACCCATTAACTTTTGATAGGCGCGAGTGCGGAGGCTGATAAAGTTATCTGTGTTGGCAGAGCGTGTTTGAATCCTTGGTGTCGCGCAGGCTGGGTAAATGGAATCCGCAAAAGCCAACAAGGGTTGAGGTGCTTTGCGACGAGTTTGGGCATCGCGTAGGGTTTTGAGCAATGAGGCCGAAGACAAATAGGCGATGGCATAGTCTTGGATAAGGTAATATGGGGTTTCCTCATCTTTGACGGGAGTCGTGACTAAGGCCTCAAACGCTAGGCCGTAAAGGGGGCCGGTGGGGATGACGTAAACGAGTTTAGCGTCCCCTAGTAATTGACGGGCTGCCACCGGGAGCAAGTGTTGGTAAAGGCGGTGGCTGGTTTTGATGACTTTAGGCAAAGTCTCTTTGGCCGTGCTTTCAAATTCCTCGACTAATTCCTTTTTAGTGAAGCCACGTTGCCCTGCCTTTTCGATGAGTTCCTTATGCTTCTCCAAAACAGCGGTGCGAAATTCATCAACTTGTTGTTTTATTTCCTCTTCTCCTAGCGGTAATGTCAACATCTGGAATTGGTGTTTGCCAATAACCCATAAAACGGTATTCTCTTCCATTACCCCATAAACCAGCATCATCTCGCCAACCTGTAATACTTGGTTTTGTAAAGTCGTCAAAGTGGCGGGCTGAGGGTATTTCAGGGCGTAGTATTTGGGGTATTCTGTTTGAATACGAGTTTCTAACGCTGCTTGAGCCTTTTCTAGGGTAGCGAGTTGTTGGGCCAAAAGGCCAATACGAACGCGATCTTGTTGTTCAAAAGGTTGGGCGCGAAGTTGCCCTAAATCGGTCAGAGTTTTGACCCATTGTTGGGCAACGGCTTGTTCTTGTTGAGTAATTTTTTGTGGTAGGCCGGTAAATAGCCTTGCCCCACTTTGGCCCATTTCTTCCAAAAACACCCGCCCTTGTTTGCGTTCAAAGATTTCTAGGGCTTTGCGGTCATAGTGTTTATTGGGGTGGTTTGGGTGCAGGGATTGCAATAGGGCAATCAGTTCATCATAGACAAATCGTTTGTCCTGCATAAAAGAAAGTTTGTGTTCTGTTTCTTCCAACCCAGCGCGTAGTTTTTCAAGGTTATCAATGGCTTGTTCATAGGCCACGATGGCGTGGACAAACCATTTGCGTTTAGCCTGTACCGTTCCTATACCACGTTGGGTTCTCCAAAGAAAATCCGACATTTCCAATTCTTGAAAAATCTCAAGACTGTCATGCAAAAACGTTAAGGCGCGGTCATATTGCTTTAAAGCATTGTATGTGAGGCCCATCTGAAGAAGAGCTTCACCTTCATTTTCGCGACTTTTAATTTTTTTAATTTTCTTGGCAATCGCCAAAGCCCGCCGATAATAGTCTAAGGCCCAGTTATAGTGTGTAAGGTAATGATATACCTGACCGATATTGAGTAAGGTATTACCTTCGTCTTTGCTATCTTTAAGTTGACGGGCAATCATCAAGCTTTGTCGGTAATATTTTAGGGCAATACGAAATTGTCCTATCTTGCTGTACACAAAACCAATATTATTAAGGGCAACGCTTTCGTGTTGTTGATCTTTGAATTCACGGACAAACTTCAATGCTTGTTGGTAATAATCTAGGGCTCGTTGGTATTGTCCCAAATTAATGTACAAATTACCGATATTGATGTTGTCAATGGCTTCGCCATGTTGATCATTGATTCTATGGCGAATGGCCACCGCTTCTTGATAATGTTTTAAAGCAAGGACGTATTTTCCTGAATCTTGGTATATGTTACCAAAACTAGCAATAACATCAGCTTCACCTTTGAGGTTTCCGTTTCGATGGTGAATAGCCAATAGTTGCGTATAATAATCTAAGGCATGCTCGTATTGTTTTGGTTTTTCGTCTGAACTTGTTTTTTGTTCAGAAGTTGGAGGGGTACGGTTGTCTGGTAATGAATCTCTGTGCGAACTGAATTTTTGTTTAAAAGTTAAAGCCGTATAGCTATCTTGTTCCTCGTATGGACGGGTTTTATGCGGGAATCCATATTGACACCCAAAATCAGAAGGTTCACGTTGCCCAAAATAAAATTGTTTGCGTAAAGCAGAATGAAACCAAGGCTGTTGTTGATCATCGCTTTCATGCTCGACTGCATTGGAGACATGACGAAATACATCTTCTATTCTTTCTCCCTTTCGTATAGCCCGGAGCAAATGTTTTGTGTATAAACCATTTCTGTATGAGCCGTGTGCCATACTAGCTGATTTACTAGGAGAAGAAGTAGAAAACGCAATAATCGTAATCGTATTTTCTGGTGGGCTCATTGGTGCCAAGTTATGATTCATTCTTTCATAGTGCTCCTCGGAAACGGCGGTATCTAAGATAATGATATTTAATTCATTATCAGTTTCACGCATTTCCTCTAATATTCTATCAACCTCAATCGCATGGTGTCTTACATCTATCTCGGATTTAATCTGAGCATTATTGATAGGAAGTAGATAATTCCCCCCCCTAACTTGTACCGCAAGCCCAGAGAAATAGACTAATCCTACGCCTTTGTTGATAGATAAATGATGTGTAAACTTATCAATTGCCTTCTTCATTTCAGAACGGGTTAAATTAGTTCCGAGGATGACTCGAAATCCTTGTCCCCTCAATGCTTCTGCCATGTCAATTGCATCATTAATAGGTGTTCGTAAAGAGGAATGATCATAGTTACTATTGCCTATTACGAGTGCTACTTGGTGTGATGGGATGTCATCATTACAAGAAACTTGACCGTAAGTACCCGAAGCCGGCATATAACTAGCATCATCATAAATACCCGGGCCCAGACCAGTAGAGCAAGCGTTTAATTAATAAATATGCTAAAAATGAGTATAAAAAAGCCAGGAAGAGTAATTTAGCGTTCATGTGTTCTCCTTTTAAGTTTTGGATTGTTATTTTTTGATATTTTATCATGTCAATAAAATAAATCACGGTTTTAACTCTTAGCACCTATCAGTTTATAAGTAAGTACAACGAATTACGTGGATAAACGAATAAGGCTTAACGATCCTTGATTATTTGACGTGGATGGCTTTGTTTGAGAAATAGCCACGAAAGAGAATTAAGCTCAAGGATTATCAATAAAAGCTGGGGGTTAATTCGTTTATCCACGTAATTCGTTGTACTCAGCTAAAATCAACTGAACTGATAGGTGCTGAGAGTTTAAACTCTTAACACCTATCAATTTCTAAATAAGTACAACGAATGTGCGAAAAAAAACGAATGGGTTCATTAAGAAATCAACGCAGGCGCTTCGATTTCAATTCGTTTATTTCGGAAAGAAGCTGTACTCAACTAAACTGGGACGCGATGGGCATTGAACAATCGGCACAATCTTTACAAAGGGATGATTCTCTTTAGTAATCACCACTTCGTTGCCACTGGCGGCTTGTTCTAACAAATTGAATCAATGTATTTGAACTTAGGCAACATCAATAGGTTGCATGAATTAATTTTCATTTTAAACGGAGTACAAAGGATTACTGGAATAAACGGATTAAGCAACGCTTGTGCCTTAGTTTTATCCGTTTATCCTAGTAATCCGTTGTACTAAGTGGTTAAAAATGGATTTTCTATGCGTATGCCTTCAATCAATTGTCCATGATTCAAATCTTCTGTCAAAATGGTTTTTGCGCCACCCTGTTTCGCGGCTGCAATAATGAGCGCATCCCAAAAAGACAACATATGACATTCTGCAATTTCCGAAGCCAATAGAATCGTCTTTGGCGTGTTAGTCACCACTTGCCATGACAAGTAGCGATTTAAGATAGTACGTGCCTTGGTAGGTGAAAATGGATTGGCTATCTTGCGTGTGATATTGACGTGAAATTCTTGCAATACCTGAGTGCTGATTATCCCCGTTTTGGTTTGCCAAAGCTGTTTTATCCGGGCGACAGCAAGATCATGTTTGGCTTTAGCATCGATATCATAAGCGTATATCAGGACGTTGGTATCGACAAAATCCTCACCATTATTCTTATCGTTCATAAAGCGACTCCCTAGAAGCTGGCATACCCCCTAAATGGAACCCTTTATCCATCTCTTTAAAAGCGGCACGTTTCGCTTGTTCGTACTTTTCGTCGTCCAATTGCACAATGACGCGAGCGACTATGTCACTGAGCATTTGACGAACTGAGAGCGATTGTTTTACCGCCAGGATTTCTGCCTTATGAAGCAAATTATCCTCAAGTGTGAGTGTGATTTCTTGTGTCATTGTGATTTCTCCGGTGGCTAAATTAAGTCGGTTGACATTAACCTACATTAACGCAAATCGTTTTGAGAGAGTTTATGTTATTATCCAAGTTTTGAACTGTGATTGTTGTGATTTTTGTGATGGTTTATAATGTTAATCAAATAAATGACATCAGTTTTTTCTTACAAGGTTCGCCTTGTACTCCTGAGAAAGAGCAAAGTTTTTTCTTACTTGGTTCGTCTTGTACTCCTGATAATATGACATTGTCAAGTTAAATGATAGGCGGATATTGAAAGTTATCTCGTTTCAGACTCCAACCGTGAATTGGATCAATTTCATTAGCTAAAATTTCTTCGTCCCGTTCTGAAATATCATCTTCATCCGAGGCTCCAATGCCAGCAATAGCCAGTAGAAATGGTGAACCGGCGGCACTGTTTTGTGTCTTTGCTTCCGAAGCGTTGTGACTATTTGTGAGCTTGAAACGAAGATACTCAATAAAATTAGCCAATTCTGGTAATACTTCAGTGGGTAATTCATTAATTGCTTGCGTCAGTTGTTGATGGGACAACATTAGTGTATCCATAAAACCAACTCCACTTTTTTGGTAAATCCATTTTTGGGTGAATTTATGAGGTGGTTTGAAATCCACATCATTATAGACGTTCAGAAAATTGGAGTCAAAGCTAAGGCTGACGAACCACCGCCTAAAGGCTAAACTCCTATAGTATTTTGGATTCGCGCCACTGCGGGGAATTTATAACGGCACTGATCGATAAAATAAAGCAAATCTCTTTCAACAACGATACGAAACCAGAAAATATGCGAAGCTTTAAAGAGTGGACATTGGCGGAATTGGATAAAACCTTTCGGCTTGACGTGCTTGATAGCAGCACAGTCTTAGAACACTGGCTGACAGGACAGGCCGAGTGCTCTGATTTTGAGCGGCAAGTCTTACGTTCTTTTCAAAAAATACTGCACACTCATGTGCATGATTGGAATGAAACCGAATTGGCCTACAATTTCATTGGACCGGTGATGGCATTTGCCAATTTTTTTGCTGAACGCGCTTTCAGCGGGACGGTTGATGAGATTGAAATGGGAGGACGGCCGGACGGGATGATTGCCTCAGGCTTTAGAAAGCCTGAGCAACCCTATTTCTGTTTCCAGGCATACAAGAAAGAAACAGACCCGGAAGGCGACCCGGCGGCGCAGGCATTGGCGGCCATGTTAGTGGCTCAGGAACTCAATCAGCACCGGTTTCCGGTGTATGGCTGCTACGTCAAAGGTGAAATCTGGCATTTCATGACGTTGCAGGAGCGAGCCTATTGCATCAGTGACGGATACGTAGCCACCCGTGATGATCTTTTGGAAATTTTTCGTATGTTGAAAGTACTCAAACAGCTTATCACCGGGTTTGTCGAATCAAACGCCCAAGAATAATTTGGCCTGATTAATTTATTAATGCACTTTACGCTAGGCTTGGCTGTGTGGTTTCTGACTTCAAAATGGTCTCTCACTTGGTAAATAGTCTGGCTCAGAGAGTCAATAGGCACTGTTGAATAATATATTCCCACAGCCATCAGTCCTACCTGTGCCAATAGATATCGATGATTTTGCATAACATTCTCCTCTTCATAACGAGTATCAAATCCGTGTCGGTCGTCCTGTAGAAGTAGTGATGATATCCAAACGGATACTATCCCTAAGAAGGGATAGCATCCGTAATATTACTTATTTATTTTATGTGTATAGAGTGCAAGGGAACCTGGAACGAAGGAAAATGTGCGCCTCGTGCAAGGTAACCTTGCACTCCATGCCTAAAAAAAATTTGGTGGTTCCCACGCCGGTGCGTGGAAACTAAAATGATGGCATTGAACGGTTTCGGGAATTGTTCCTCATTCCCGAAACAACATATTGTCCATCTTATTTAATTGTCATTCTTTAGGTTTTTTGACTCGCAGTCCCTTTTCCAATCTGTCTCGCAATAGCCGCGCTGGATAATGTTTATCAGCAATTTCAGAGGCTTGTTGATAGGCCTCTAACACCCACTGCCTTTGCGATCCTAACCACATTGCGTTGACAGTTTGGCGAGATTCTGGGGATAAACCGGCCTCTAAATCTTTGGGGTAGTCAATGGCAGCGACGCTACTAAAAGCCTCCGTGATTGTTTGCCCGTTGGCATCCTTGATGGTAACTTGGTAAGTTGCAGCCACCTTGAGTGGTAATGCCTTGGTTGTGAGCCATTGGTTTTCGGCGGACAGCGATACGATTGATTGTCCATCCTGATTAATCTCCACTTGATAAGGCGACTCGCCACCAAACCAGCGTAAATAGAAAGGCCGTGTGCCAGCTACCATAAAAGCCGAATTGTCTTCTAGCAATGGGATGGATAAATCGTCGCTGTGCGTTTGGCTTCTCGTTACCACCGTAATAGGATCACAAAGCGTTTGTTTGGGATCGCACTTATCTTCATGATATCCAGATAGTTTTTTCCCTATCCACCCCAAAATGTTATCCCGTGTACTGGGTATGTCACCGATTGTTGCCACCGTGTAAGGCGAGTTTCCAACAGTGACTTCAACGCGCTGATGGGTCAGTTGCAGAGAATTGTCCGGCTTGTTAACCGTAATTTTGTCACCCTTGTACACTGGTGCAAGAAATCCCACTTCGACAGGCTTGCCGGCGCGTTCCAAAGTGTAGGCCGAAATTAAGCCATTGTAACTCTCAATTCGACCGGCTATCGGTGTGTTGGGCGTTTTGTCCGTTTGAACGGTTGCCGTGGTGGTGTTCTCCATTTGAGCGACTGTCGTTGTGTTCGGATTCGGTGGTTTTGCTTGACGGGGTAAAATAAAATTAACCATCAAGATAATAGACAACAATGCTATAACCAGCACAGCAAACACAACCCACATTTTACCTTGTTGGCGTATTGGATTGGTTTGAAAAAAAACCGTTTTTTGAAAACCTTGTTGGTGGTTCAGGTTTGCGAAACGAGCGTACATTTTTTAATCGCCTCCTCGTAATCGGCGGCCATTTGCCGCAATTGCACTATTAACAAGGGAATAGCAAAATCAAGCCAAACCCCATATTCAAGCACCCAAAAACTGATGGGTAATATAATAATAATAATCACTAATCCTGAGAAAGTCATCCCCCAAAATGAATCAAACCGAATCAAAAGCAAACTCATCAACCCAATGATAACGGCTACCATCGCTAGCAAAACCCAACTCGGTGGTGCATTTAATTCGCCATGTTGCAACATGGTATGCACCGCATTCATCAAAATCAATGCACCCGGCATCCAGCCTAACGGCGTGGCGTACAAATCACGGCTTTCAATATAACTGCCACCAATAACTGTGATACTGTTATGCAACAAGGCGGTGCTATCAGCATCAAGATGTTCAAGAACATTTTTCGCTGACAATGTTTCAAGGAGAAAACGACCATCAGGCACATTGGGACGCTGCTCATCGGGGTTGAGTTTCCAAGGTATCGTATAAAAAATCAGCCTATTCAAGCGTGAGGGTTGGGGATGTAATTGCACAGCGTCCGAAATCTTTAACAAGTCATTTCGGTTTAGCTCAAGCGGCAACTTTTGGGTACTTTGATCACAAGAAGCCGGACGAAACTGCTGTAACTGCTTGTTAATATTGTGAATACCCTGTTTAGGGTCAGTGAGCAATGCCAATGTCAGTAACGAGACCGACGGCACAATCTCAGGCTGTCCCGCACTGCAAGTCGTTTCCCATAATTGCCAGCGGCGCAAGATACGATCCTTCTCTCTATCAAATAACACCGATGCCCAGTGTAAATGGGGCGATTTCGCCACAATGTTATCCAAAAAGGTAGGACGTTGGGCGGGGTAAGGCCGCACGGCCGTTGTGGGCTGACGAAAAGAACGCACAAGGAGAATATGAGGACAAGTCGCTTTACAGTATTTTGCTTCATAATCAGCAAGATAGTGGTATAAGCGCAAATCGGCTTCGCTGAGGGCGGCGCGTTTTTGCTTGACAGGATCACGTGGATAGCTTAAATCAATATCCACGATAATCACCGCCGCTTGCCCAGACACTGCAAAATGCAACAATTGCTGCAACTTATCACGCGGCGTGCGTTAATAGCGGCTCGCCCCAATCTTGATAAGTGGCTTCATCAATATCAAGCCAAACAAAAGGATAAGTCGGTTTATCTGGTTTAGGCGCACTGCCCCGATAAAAACTCATCAACCAATCAACGTTGCTATCTTCAAATTCAGTCATCCAACGACTGTTATGCAGCGACATTACTATCAGCGCAATGGTTAAACCGACTACCAAATTGATGAACCGTTGTTGAGAAAAACGGGATCGTCGCTGCCAAAAAGGGCGGCAACGTGGACATATTATGTCAACAAGGCCAACAAGTTGGGAATACAGAAATGTGAAAAGACGGAGAAAGATTGGGTATAACAATAATACGCGCAACACAGACATGGCAATTGACACCTGTTAAGAATTTGATATGGGTTACCCCAGGAGTCCAAACTTTAGTTTGGACAGGCAAAACCTTCAAGGTTTCTAACTGGTCAAATTAGGGCAAAACCTTCAAGGTTTCCCAAACCTTGAAGGTTTCTAACTGAAATTGACAATTTTTAAAATACGGTTAATGCCTTCTGCACCGCCTAATGGTATGGAAATATGTCCGTTTGGTACGTCAATGTCACGCGGGTTAATCCTTATCAATGTACTGTTATCTTTATCTGCGATGACTTCGGAGTAGATTCTAACAGTTGGCACGGCTGTTCCGGCGCCAATTTCAATAATAGCCAAGTTAAAACCGGCCTTCTCTACTTTATCAAGCCAATTCAAGAGTTTTTTCTCTTGTTTTTCGGTTCGATCGTCGTTCCAAGCCCAGTCGCCAAACATTAATACATTCGGGCGCGCAATCAGGCCACAATTTTGGCATTGAGGTAAAGGTTCCAACGCTTCAAAAGCTTGTTCATCGACGTTGACTTCAATTCCAGCCGCTTCCCAAATGTCATCAGTACAGGGTCTTATGCATTGGAGATAATGGATGGAACCGTGACATTCGACTATCTTATCTTCATCATATCCGGCTTTTTGAAATTGCCCGTCAATATTTGAGGTAAACACGAAATATCCACCTTTTTTAGATTTGGCTGTTTCAAGGAGTTGTAAAAAACCATTATGCGGTATTGCCTTTCGGTAAAGGTTTAACCGATGTCCAGAAAATGCCCATGCCAATTTGGGATTTTGGTGAAACCATTTCGGAGTTGACATTTGACTGAAGTGCAAGCCTAATTTTGCGATGGGCGGATAGGCTTTCCAAAAACCCTGATTACCCCTAAAATCAGGTAAACCAGAATCAACGCCCATGCCAGCACCCGCCGTAATAAGAAGCGCATCAGCGTTTAATAATGTTTTTGCGGCTGGTTCTATAGAGTGTTCTAATGTCATAACGATTGTCCTTTGTTCAGGTACCGGAGTCCAAACTTTAGTTTGGACAGTGCCAAGATAAATCTTGGACTCCTAGAATGGTACCGGAGTCCAAACTTTAGTTTGGGCAGTACCAAGATAAATCTTGGACTCCTAGAATGGTACCGGAGTCCAAACTTTAGTTTGGACAGTGCCAAGATAAATCTTGGACTCCTAGCGTTTTTCAGAAAACTCATTGACAATTTTTAAAATTACGGTTAATGCTTGAGTATAAAAATAACCGGCGCAGGATAGGCATGGCGGTTTATACTTGTTAAAAAGTAATGGCGAATGGCAAATGGGCAATTATATTTAATAAAGTCACATTATCCGTGTTGTGTATAGTCGATAAATAATATATAACTGATGTTACGCACTGCGCTTCAAAATGAGTCCAGAGGGGCAACCATAAAGGATTGCCCCTACATATCATTATATATTGTGTTGGCATGCCCCTTTGTGGTTGCCCCCGCAGGGCAGCTTGCGCAAGCCCTTTCACCAAACCTCATCATGGTATGGAACTTTCCGCTTTATTGCACAAACTGTGATAAGTCGAAGCAATGTGCGTAACATGAGTATATAAGAAATGATAATAAATAATTATTATGGAAAAGAAACCAAGTTTATTAACTTGGTTTTTCAGACTCTATTTCTATAACATATGGTTCGGACACTTTTTGAGGGCGCGAGCTTAAATGACTCAAAGGCTTTATTTTTATAAAATGTCATCAAATGGAACCAAGCCTAAAGACTTTGATTTAATTCCTGTCCGAAATATTGCAACATGAATTTATGGCTCTACTCATCGGTAACGGACACGCGGTGCTTAGAACGAGCGAATACCCAAACAATACCAAAGCCCGCCATCAATGAATGCTCAGTCTCCAACAAAGGACTGTCTTCAAAGGCAGTACCGGAAAGATTATCATAGCGCAAAAAAGCACCAAACTGTAAGCTTTGAAATTGCCAACGGAGCGATAAGCCCAATCGTGTGCCACTGTAGCCATGCTTTCCCGTGTACGAAGGACGTGTGAGGGTGGCGTATTGGGGAGCGACACCATAATAGTAGTCATGGTAGTTCTGACTGGCATAAAGCGGCCCCACAGCAACACCAAACTTCCAGCGGCGTGTCGCACCAATAACCGTCTCTAACCCAAGTTGTGGATGGAACAACCAGCCCGCATGGTGAATATGGGTCAGATCGGTGGCAAAAGCAGCGCGAAGTGGTAATCTTAGGCTTAATTTTTCCGTGCGAGCCTGTGCCAATAAAATTTTAAGCGATGGGCCAATCTCAAACATTGGATCTAAATTTGGCATACCACGACGTACTACATTATCATCACTTTTTACCGGCATGGCTCCACCCAAACTGATATCAAGGTTCACACGCGCCGACTGATAGAGCAATCCTTGCAATCCGCCCCGATTGATTTTGAACTTATCACCCCGATAGATGAAATAGGGCATCGGCAACAGATAATTTTGCTGATGTCGGGCCCCTCGATAATCAGGAAAATGAATGCCCGCTAACCCTACACCGGCTTCCCATAAGGGAGAACGCTCCTCAGCTTGAAGGGTTGTAAAGGTAACAGCGAGTAGTGTCGCTGCTAATTGACTTATGAATTTCATAACTAACTCTTATTATTAGGCGTGTGCGAGGATTTTATACGAAAAAAACTCAAATGATGATGGTGATAAGTATCTATGTACAGGACAAAAAAGTGTTCAAGCCGTGATGCGATTAAAATCTTTAACGACAAGGATTGTATATAACAAAGGATTGGATCGCGAGCTGTCCGGTTTAAATCTACATCTCTTATGTTGTTGAACTTGCCCAAACAGACACTTGTTGTTATAGGTTTTTTAAATCCTTTTTTATATACAATCCTTGTCGTTTGGTTTTAGAAAAAACTTGTGAGTCGAGTGATACTATCGCAAAAAAAGCGATAGCATCACGAAATTTTTCCGTACATAGGATAAGTATCTACAAAATATCGACGATTTTTAGTTTCGTTGTTTTGGGAATTCATTTTAAACGAAACCTCAAAGGGGGAAACAAACATGAGCCTTTTACTAGACGCTTTTAAAAAAGTCGAGGAAACCAAAGAAACTCAACAAGATGCTCTCACGCCCCAGCCTGATAGCACATCCAATTTGTCTTCCGTCAATGATGAAGAGGAAGATTTACTTTTTTATGAGATAACGGACCATGACGAGCCGAAAACCGTTGATGAACCTGCTAAAGATTCATCCCTCAAAGATTGGGATGACGAATTGCTGCCTGAATTTCAACGCGAAGACGCTCAACTGGAAACCGTCTCGCACAATTCTGAGGGGACAGACGATTTAGATGAACCTTTTTCACCGTTCCAAAACAATGAGCCCAAAATAGATCCCACAGCACACAACTGGAATGAGGAACTTATTACACAATCTGATGACGAACAACCCACAAACAAAGTCGTAGTTCAAGAGGATAACAAACCTCTGGAAAATGAACCGGGGGCAATAAACCGGCATGAAGAACAACTGTTTGACGAGAACCAAAATGAGGTAGTTGAACTGGCTCAACCGACTGCCAATAATCCCAATCAAACTTCTCCCCTAGAGTCGGTGGCTTCACCGCTGCCACAACTTGACTTGAATGAAAAACAACCGCCCGAATTGAAAGCGGATGTGACGGTACAGAAAACCGATGAAGAACGTCTGCGTTTTGACACGGTGACAGAAGCGTCTCTTCAACCAGAAGATGCACGGCGCGTTTTGGCAGCCAGTGCCCCGCCGACTTCTTCCAAACGCACACTCTGGTTATCGGGAATATTAGGCGTATTACTCGTTGGCATGGGAATAGGGTATTATTATTACAGTCAATCTTCATTAGCAGAAGCGCCTTCATTCAAGTTACCAACGCGGCGATTTGTGGTGCTAGAAGATGAACCTACACCACCGGCAGATTCCAACCCAGCACCACCGCAATCATCACCCGCACCTCGCCAGCCGCTATCAAAGCCTGTTGAAGCCGCTAATGAAGTGACTAATGAACCAAGTAAACCGGTTGCAACAACGGATGTGACTGAAAAACCGCAGGCTGAGCAAACTGGCTTTATGTCGGCTGCAAAGTCAGGAATGGCAAAACTGGTTGAATTGGTAACCCCCGAAAAAACGCCGACTGAGCCACCGGCTCAATCCAAATCAGAATCAAAAGCACACTCAGATGACAAACCATCTCAACCAAAACCTCCATCAAAAGACAGTTCACGCCAACAACCAACGATACCTGAGCAACCGAAAGTTGCCCCCAAAGCAAAATCGTTTGTTGCAGAATCGTCGCCACCCTCAAGAAAGCCGGGTATTCATACCTTGCATAAAAACAGTACGCCCCAAATTAATCCCGAATTATATGAAGGTTACGCGGCGTTTCAACGTGGCGATAATCAAACGGCACAAAGGGCTTACACGAATGCGTTACAGCAAGACAAAAATAATCGTGATGCATTGCTAGGACTCGCTGCTTTGGCGTGGCAACGTGGCGACGTGCGTTCTGCACAACAGTCTTATCAACAAGTATTACAATTATATCCTCAAGATACCCATGCCCAAGTGGGGTTAATCAACACCTTGGACAATCGTTCCCCACAAAGCGAAAGTCAATTAAAATTACTCTTAGAGCAGACACCAGAATCTGCCTATATACATTTTAGTTTAGGTAATTTTTATGCCAGCCTTGGGCGATGGGCGCAAGCACAACAAGCTTATTTTGAGGCCTTACGCTATGACAATAGTCAAGCCGATTATGCTTATAACCTTGCCGTGAGTTTGGATCATCTGAACCAACCGCGTATTGCATTGAGTTATTATCAAAGGGCTATACAACTGGCCCCAAATCAACCCATTAATTTTAATCTACCGGCAGCGCAACAACGGGTACAGACGCTACGATCTCACACTCGTGCGAGTGCGCTGGCAAATTTACCGGCCGAAACTTTTTAGATAGCGGAGTCCAATCTAGTTTGCCCAAACTAAAGTTTGGACTCCTTGACTCACACCGAAAACTTAAAAAACGATGAAAAAACCACAGCGTCGCATTGGTGAAATGTTGGTAGAGAAGGGTATCATCACCGAAGATCAATTAAAAATTGCCCTCACAGAACAGAAAAAAAACCCTGAACAATTGGGGAAAATTCTCATCAATTTAGGGTTTGTGTCCGAAGCGGTGATACGCGATTTGATGAGTCAAGAGTTTGAGCAAACTAATGTCGATTTGTCTAAGTTAGTCATCGATCATGAAGTCATCCAATTAGTGCCGAAAAGTATCGCTTCTCGCTATACCCTATTACCTATCAACTTTGATAAAACCACTCACACCCTGACAGTGGCAATGGCTGATGTCTTTAATGTGTTAGCAATCGATCAGTTAGTCGCAGCGCTAGGGGGAACAATCAAAGTTGAACCAGTGATGGCAGGCGAGGGTGAAATTGTCAATGCCATTGATAATTGGTATGGCTTTGATCTCTCTATAGATGGCATTTTAAATGAAATTGAAACCGGTGAAGTTGATTATCAAAGTTTGTCTGTCAGTGGTGACGGATATAGTCAGCCGCTAGTGCGTTTGGTAGATGCATTGCTATCTGATGCGGTGAAACGTTATGGTTCAGATATTCATTTTGAACCAGAAAACGGTTTTTTGCGGATACGTTATCGTATTGATGGGGTATTGCAACAAATCCGTAGTTTGCATAAAAATTATTGGTCAGCCATTTCGGTGCGTCTGAAAGTGATGGCAGGCTTGAATATTGCCGAAACTCGGATTCCGCAAGATGGGCGTATTTCCTTAACTTTAGCGGGGCGGCCTATTGATTTTCGTGTCTCTGTGCAACCGACTGTTTATGGCGAAAACATTGTGTTGCGTATCCTCGACAGTCAAATGGGCATTATGGAGTTAGAAAAAATAGGGTTATTAACAGAGAATTTGAAGGCATTAAAACTAATGATAGCTCGCCCTGACGGCGTTATTTTAATGACAGGGCCCACTGGTAGCGGTAAAACGACTACCTTATATTCCATCCTGAAACACCTTAACACTGAAGCCGTTAACATTATGACGCTTGAAGATCCCGTTGAGTATGTTTTAGGGCAAGTGCGACAAACGGCTGTGAATGAAGCGGTGAAACTGGATTTTGCCAATGGGATTCGTTCAATGATGCGTCAAGATCCCGATATTATTCTGGTTGGTGAGATTCGTGATCAAGATACCGCCGAAATGGCTTTTCGTGCCGCTATGACTGGGCATCAAGTCTATTCCACTTTACACACTAATTCTGCGATAGGTGCCATTCCGCGCCTGTTAGATATTGGCATTAGAGCCGACACCATGGCTGAAAATATCATCGGCATTGTTGGACAACGCCTTGTGCGTAAACTTTGTCCAATGTGCAAACAAGCCTATTCACCTAGTGAGACGCACCGAATGCTATTAGACTTATCATCGACTGACGATGTCATGCTGCATAGTCCGACTGGCTGTGAACAATGTGGACAACGCGGTTATAAAAGCCGTTTAGCATTGATGGAAATTTTTCGCATGGAAGAATCTTCACAAGATTTGATCGCCCACCGTGCCACCACGTATGATATAAAAAAACATGCTCAAAAGATCGGATTTCGTAATCTTGCGCAAGATGGTATACGCCGAGTGCTTGAGGGGCTAACAAGCTTAGAGGAAGTATCGCGGGTGGTGGATTTGACGAGTCGGTTAGGG
>Ga0164315_10001095_pt1 | contig 20147 bp, 20 predicted proteins | sample GuaBasSedimGuay6_FD_113737 | JGI IMG/M metagenome (GOLD analysis project Ga0164315, IMG submission 113737) | Subseafloor sediment microbial communities from Guaymas Basin, Gulf of California, Mexico - Guay6, Core 4569-2, 0-3 cm | ecosystem: Environmental > Aquatic > Marine > Hydrothermal vents... | reverse complement strand
GGGAAGGCTGTATGAAGGGTATCATTGACTACATTGGAAATAAGGCGACGGTAATGATGGATCCTGCCGGGGGTAATCCCGGGAAGTTCACGCTCTTCGCCAGTCCTGCAGTATTCGCCCAGCTCTTCCTGAATCGCTATGGTCTCCTTACGCAGATGCATGATTTACCTCCCAATGTCTTTTTAAAATGCTCTTAATCTGGGTGAGCTCCCCCTGGATCTGTTCCAGGTCCTCAAAATTGTAATCCCGTTCCAGCAGGACCGGTACGGGATCCATCTTCTGGATGGTCCACTCAAAAAGTTCATAAACCGGGTCTATAATGGGCTGACCATGGGTATCGATGATCAGATCGGGTTCCACCTGCTCATGGCCAGCCATATGTATATAGGCCACCCGCTCAAGGGGAAGTTTTCCGATAAATTCTTTTGCATCGTAGTTGTGGTTGAATGCATTCACATACACATTGTTTACATCCAGCAACAAAGAGCAGTCTGCCCGGTCAACAATTTCACTTACAAATTCAATTTCGCTCATCTCTGCTGCCACGGGGGTATAATAAGATACATTCTCAATGGCCAGGGGCCGCTCAAGCTTATCCTGTACCCGCTTGATCCGGTCAACAACATGGTCGATGGCATCCTGACGAAAAGGGATGGGCAAGAGGTCATAGAGATGGGCATTCTTGCTTTTGGTATAGCTCAGATGCTCCGAATAAATGCTCACCTGGTTGATATCCAGGAATGACTTCAGCTCCCCGATGAAGTCCCAGTCGAGCTCCTCAGGGCTGCCCAGCGATAGAGAGAGGCCGTGACAGGTAATGGGATATGAGTCAACCGCGCGTTTCATGACCCGATTCCATGCGCCACCCATTCCCATCCAGTTCTCAGGTGCAAACTCCAGGAAATCGGGAGTGAGTATCCTGTTATCCAGAATCTCCTCTGCAATATCCCTTCTGAGTCCCAATCCTACCATGCCTGCCTTGCCTTCCATGTTTTCTAATATTTAAATGGAACCCCGGATTTTTCCGGGGTTCCTACCGGACCTGTAAACCACATCAACATTTACCATCTCTGGTCTAACCTAACTAACCCCGTAGGTCCGGGTTCCTGAATAATTTTACTTCTTCTCAGACTTCTTCTCAGTTGACTCTTTCTTCTCTCCTTCACCGCATTTGCCTTCGCCACATTTGGCCTCAGCACTTTTGGATTCGGCAGTAGCCTCGGTAACTTTGGCGTCGGCGGACTCGCTTTTCTTAGCATCCTCCTTTTTGTCTCCTTCACCACATTTTCCTTCTCCGCATTTTCCTTCTCCACACTTCAGCTCAGCAAACTTTGCAGCATTGGCTTCCAAGGGATTAACCTGGTTGCTGTTCATGTCGATCAGGTGACTGCGAAGCTGTGCACCAGTACCTAGGTGATTATAGGCCAGGATATCTGCACCAAATGAAGGTGTTGTGGCCAAGGTTGTTGTCAGCAATGCTCCGGCAACCATAGTAGCGGATTTTAAGATCTTCTTGTCTTTTTTCATGATATTTCTATTTTGATTAATAATGATTTTGAGCTCTAAGTCGGGGTAAGGTGATTATTCTTACAAGAAATCCACAGGGACGTGGAATTTTAACAACTAATTAGCATTTAACCCGCCCTTAACCGCTTGTGCGATCTGGGAGCTGGCATCTGACGAGAGCTGATGGCTACATGACTCGTGGCTGCATCCCTCGCGGTAAACCTCCATGGAGTGATCAAGCTCGACTATCTGCCGTTCATATTTTCTACAGAGATGGCAGGTAAGGAGGTGCATTTTCAACTGCCACCACTTCCTGAAGTTCAGCTTGCGATCTTCACGTAATGAGATTAAAAAACTTGCCTCATCGCAGGCGATCATCCGCTTGCTCATAAACACCATCATTCTGTATCCTGGTCCTTTTGCCATATCAACTCAACCATTTTTTTTCTAAACATTCTCTCATTCTCAACCTGGCCCTGTGTAACATGACCCACAGATTTGACGGAGTAATGTCCAATTCCTTACAAATGGTATCAGAATCTTCCTCATCAATCATTCTCATGATAAAGGCAGCAGCCAATGGTGCTGGCAGATTCTCAATACAGAGATTTATAAATCTCAACAGCTCCTCCTGCTCCATCTCCCCATCAGGTAGCAGCGAGTGCGAGTTGGGGCCACTACCCTCCAGCCAGTGCCCCTTGAACGGCTCTTCACTGCGGTAGAAATCCCCATCAAAGACGGTACCATCATGCTCCCCAAAAGAGGACTCTTTGGAACTGTATTTTTTCCGGTAGGTATCAATAATCTTTCGTTTCAGTATGGAGATAAGCCAGGTTCGCTCCGTACTTGCTCCCCTGAACCTGTCCCGGGCTTTCAATGCTGCGAGAAAGGTCTCCTGGACCAGGTCCTCCGCTTTGCCACTGTCATTGACCCTCCCAATAGCATAAGAATACAGATAATCCCCATATTCTTCTACCCACTTCTGTGGGTCCAGCTTATGTTCGTTTGTGTCAGACATGTTTCGTTCATCAGGATGAACCATTGCAAGATAGAAAAATCTTAACTGTTTCATCCGGAATTGTTTACTTTTGCGAGATGAAAACATTAGATACCAAAGGGCTGAAGTGTCCGCAACCTCTTATTATGCTAAAGGAAGCCTTGTTGGATTTGAAATCGGGGGAAGAAATACGTGTGGAGACCGATAACGACACCTCCCTGAAGAACCTGCTTAGCTATCTGAAGGACCAGGGTGTAGAACCCGAAGTAAGTTCTGCTGGTACCGTTCATACCCTGGTGGCCCCAAAGCCGGATCAGGATATTGCAAGCAGCAATGCAGCCATTTACTGCACCACAGATCTCCCAATCTCCTATGTGGTATGCATCAAAGGAGAACTGATGGGCGATGGTGATCCCGAACTGGGAAGGTTATTGATGGAGACCTTTATGGATAACCTGAAATTGCAGGAGCAGCTGCCCACCCATGTGGTTCTCTATAACGGGGGTGTAAAACTGGCCATGAAAGATTCGCCCGTATGCAACTCTCTAACGGAACTTGAGGAACTGGGAACACGCATCATGTTGTGTGGTACCTGTATAGACCATTACGGACTACAATTCGATATCGGGGTAGGCATGATATCCAATATGGTAGTCATTACCGAAACACTGGCCGCGGCCGGACATGTAGTCACTCCCTGAGTACGCTCCCATGGATAAGAAATTCGACCTGTTGTCTACCGTTGAGTATGGCGGTTGCTCTGCAAAATTACCGGCCGGACTGCTGTCTGAGGTCCTGAGCAAACTGCCCCTGGCTAAAGATCCCAAACTCCTGGTAGATGTGGATACCCATGATGATGCCGGAGTTTACAAGATCAATGAGGAAACGGCCCTGATTTTCACCACCGATTTTTTTCCTCCCATCTGTTCCGATGGATATGAATTCGGGGAGATAGCAGCAGCCAATGCACTTTCGGATGTTTATGCCATGGGGGGAACTCCCCTGTTGGCTCTGAACCTGATGATGTTCTCACATGAGCTTATTCCCCTGGATGTTTTTGGGGAGATTCTTAAAGGGGGACAGGACAAAGTGACTGAAGCGGGAGCGCTCATTGTAGGCGGTCATACCATTGATGACCATCCGCCCAAATACGGAATGGCTGTGGTAGGTACGGTACATCCCGACCAGCTGATCACCAATGCCGGTGCCAGGCCCAATGACATTCTCGTGCTCACCAAATCCATAGGAACCGGGGCATTGGTATCGGGAGAAAAGAACAGACTTTGCACGCCTGAAGATTACAGGAGGGCCTTGAGGCAGATGAAACACCTGAACAAGCATGGCGCAAGCATGGCTCTTAAGTATGGAGTGAGGAGTATGACTGATATTACCGGTTTTGGACTGGCCGGACATGCCATGAAGATGGCAGAAGCAAGTGGGGTGAGCTTTCGCATCCACACCCCGCAGATCCCACTTCTCCCGGGTGCCTACCTGGTCTATGAAAAAGGAAGTATTCCAGGGGCTACTTTCAGGAACCTGGAATTTACAGGTAAGCATATCCATTGCTCCAGGAGCGTGGATTACAACATGAAGATGCTGGTACATGATGCACAGACCTCGGGCGGACTCCTGATGGCGGTGAATCCGGATCATGCAGGGATTTTGATTGAGGAGTTAAACAGTATTGATCCGGAAGTTTCGGCGGTGGAGATCGGGGAGGTAATACCTGAGAGTCCGCGTCGAATATACTTTGAATAATCCAGTTCGTTTTTTGTAACTTTAAACCATGGCCAGGCGAAGTTCTTACAGTTTTATCTATAACCTGCAGCGTATTATCCTGCTGGTTTTCTTTACTACTACCTCCATTGGGCTTTCTATTCCCCTGGCAATGCTGGTTATGAAGCTTTCACCCAATCAGCTCTATCCCCTGGTCATTACCCTGCTTATCTATATGGTAGCAGTAGTAATCCTGGGTGCAATGATCCAGGTGATTAGCTACATCCCTTTTAACCTGGCCACCGCTTTCGATCCCATAAAAAATGACATAGCTTCTGGTAAGATCTCTACCATAGAACAGCTGGGAGAGCGAATTACCAGCTTTACAGTGCAGTTTTACAACTTCTCATTTCTCGATATCACCCATGCATATATCGAAATCGAGGAGAGTGGAATAATTGGGTTTGAATCCAACGCTCCGCTTAGTAAAGTCTTGAATGAGTACAAAATGCTTGACAAAAGTAAGGTCCTTGAAGATCTTACCCTGGCAGGAAAAATTTCCCTGCCGGAACGGGATTATCAGCTCTACATCCTGCCCATCTGGCTTGGGGAATCATGGCTGGGATATATGGCACTCCTGTCCGAGAAAAAAATCAGCCGCTTCTTTCAACGCTTCCTGATGGAGTACGAGGGGAACTTCCTGGACGACCAGATCATGTACGTGGTCAGATTCGATAAAAAATAGGAAAGATGCTGATTTCAATCATTTGCATTAGCATCAGCTGCATCATCATATGGCGTTCCTCCCATGGTTTCGAAATCGCATCCGACTTCCTGGGTAGAAAAATGCCCCTGGGGATCAAGGGAGCCACAATCAATGCCATCGCCAGCTCCATGCCTGAATTTCTGACCACCCTGTTTTTCCTTTTCTACCTGCGTGATGCGGACGGATTTTCGGGCGGACTGGGTGTGACCTCGGGAAGTGCCCTGTTCAACCTGCTTATTATCCCGGCCCTGGTGGTGCTGATGCTATTCAAATGCGAAAGGGGACGATGCGTTGAATTAAATAAAAAGGTGCTGCTTCGTGAAGGAAGTGTGCTATTGATCTCACAACTCATCTTTGTAAGCTTCCTCTTCAGTGGGAAGCTCCTGGCCAAACACGGACTGGTCATGGTGCTGGTCTACCTTATTTACCTGGTAATCCTCTTCCTTATTACCAGAAAGCGAAAAAAGTCCAAACGAGAATATGTGCGCCCCGTAGCAGCTCCGAAAAGAAAAATCCTGGGTGCCCTTCTTACCCTGGATATGATCGCAGTCGTATTGAGTGGCAGAAAGATCACCACTGTGCGGGCATGGGTTCTCCTGGGATTTAGCACGCTGGTCATGAGCTTCGGGACCTGGCTGCTGGTCTATGGAACAGATCTCTTCGGTGAGCTTACCAACATCCCCCTGATCTTTGTAGCAGTGGTGTTTTCAGCTGCCGCCACATCGGTACCTGACACAATTATTTCCATTAAAGATGCCCGGAAAGGAAATTACGATGATGCAGTGAGCAATGCGCTGGGCAGCAATATTTTTGATATCGCTTTTGCATTGGGTTTTCCAATCCTGCTCTACAACCTGATCCACGGAGAGAGTGTGGCACTTGATCAGAACCTCCTGGCGTTTACTAAGGAGGTCTGGGTATTTCTGCTTCTCGCTACCTTCCTGGCCCTGGCCATTATGCTGACTGGAAAGAAATTCACCCGGCCAAAAGCACTTATGTTGTTGGGAATCTACCTGCTATTCCTGTTCTTTGTGGGCACCCAGGTGAGAGAGGGTTTTGGCGGCATTGGGGAGCCCATCGGTGAATTTCTAAAGAGCGTGGCCGACTGGATCGGGACCCTGCTCAACTAAGAATATTTTTTCAGAAGGGCCAGAACCTCCACATCTGCTTCCAGCCAGTCTAATTCTTCAAGTTCAGATCGATGCACCCAGCGGTAGGTCCTGTGTTCCGAAAGGTGGATCTTACCAAGCCTGATGAAACACACAAAGGGGATCAGTTTGATAGCAGCATCACTGTATATATGCTTCACTGAGGGGAGCAGCTGTATGACGGAAATCTCCACACCAATTTCCTCCCTGATCTCCCTGATGATGGTGGCTTCGGGAGTCTCTCCAGGCAATAGCTTTCCGCCAGGGAACTCCCATTTCAAGGGATGAGGCATTCGCTCGCTTCGCTGGGTAGCCAGTACCAGGTCACCATCCATAATTACCGCACAGCTTACCTCGATCAGCGGCAAATCCATTCTCCTACTTTCTTTTTGGGTAATCCACATAGGTCTCCTTTACATTTTTACGCACGATCCCTTCCCAATTTTTCGATTCCAGTGTCACAATCACCACCCCGGCTGTTGGAAGATTGTCCAGGCGTTGCTTCAAAAACATGTTGGCATATGCTGTAAAAGAGGGATTATGTCCAAAAATGGCCAGGCTTTTGATATCTGAAGGGAGGCCGGCTATCACCTGCTCTATATCTGATATACTGGCATCATACAGAGTTTCGTGGATTTGAAAGTTTTCAGCTCTGGTACCCCAGATCTTTGACATGATAAGGGCCGTATTCAGGGCCCTGTTGGCAGGACTCGAAAGTAGCAGTTGAGGGACCATCTTTTTGACCAGTAAGCGTTCTGCCATCTCCCCTGCATTACGTAATCCGCGATTGGCCAGTGGCCGGTCGATATCTGCCAGACCTTCATGATCCCAGCTGGATTTAGCGTGTCGTACTATAAATAGTTTTCGTTCCATTTTTTTTATGTAATAGTCAGGCTTAAAGCAAGTTACTGGCCAGATCGGCCAGGTAGCTGCGCTCCCCTTTGACCAGGTGCACATGGGCAAAAATATCCTGTCCCTTCATTCTGTCGGCCAGGTAAGTCAAACCGTTGGATTTGGTATCCAGATAAGGAGAATCTATCTGCTGAATATCTCCAGTGAAAATCATTTTAGTTCCCTCCCCTGCCCTGGTAATAATGGTTTTTACCTCATGGGGAGTCAGGTTCTGGGCTTCATCCACAATAAAGAAAACTCTGGAAAGGCTTCGTCCCCGAATATAGGCCAGCGGAGTGATTATCAGTTTCTCAGTCTGTTGCATCTCCTCAATGCGACTGTGCTCCTTGCTCTGTATTTTGAATTTCTGCTTGATTACCGAGAGATTGTCAAACAGTGGCTGCATATAGGGACCAATTTTTTCACTCACATCACCCGGCAGGTAGCCGAGATCGCGGTTGCCAAGAGGAACAATGGGTCTTGCCAGTAAAATCTGGGTATACATTTTCCGCTGGTGTATAGCTGCAGCAAGGGCAAGCAGCGTTTTTCCCGTCCCTGCCTTACCTGTAAGCGCCACCAATTGAACTTCCGGCCGGAGCAGTGCATCCAGTGCAAAGGTCTGCTCGGCATTGCGCGGATCAATTCCATAGGTGCGGGTCTTTTCCACCCTGTTCATCATCTTATTAAAAGGATCATAATGACCCAATCCACTCTTGGAGTTGTTTCTGAAAATAAAATACTGATGGGCCAGCGGGGACTTTGGAAGTCCGAAGCGCTCCACCGGGACACCCTCCATGGATTCGTACATGTCGGAGATGACCATATCGTCCGTTACATCGCTGGATTTTACATTCTCATAGATATCATCGATGTTCTGGACCATATCGTTATGGTAGTCCTGGGCCATGATACCCAGCGACTTAGCCTTCATCCTCAGGTTGATATCCTTGGTGATAAGGATCACCGGCCTGCTGTCCCCATTCTTAAGATGCAGATACTCTGCAATAGCCAGGATCCGGTGGTCCGGAGTATTCTCAGGGAAGGAAGTGGAGAGCTCTGCAGAAGCTTGCTTTCCGGTACATATACTCAGTTTTCCTTTTCCCCTGCCCAGCGACAATCCTCCGTTAAAGAGCTTATCCCCACTTAGTTTATCCAGCTCCCTGGTGAACTCCCGGGCATGAAAATTGATAATGTCATTTCCTTTCTTAAACCTGTCCAGCTCTTCCAGCACCGTGATGGGCACTACAATGTCGTGCTCATCAAAATTGTGAATGCTTTTGTAATCGTGAAGCAAGACATTGGTATCCAGAACGAAGATCTTTCGATTTTTTTTCACAGCAGTTGCCATATTTCCCCTCCCATTACGCTAACTTTACTTCTGGCTCCTAAAATAGGCCTTTTTGTCCCCCATGAGTCAGCAAATTATTCACATTGACCCAATGTTTTACACACATTTATGAACCGTTATGAACATGGAAAAACTTGACTTCATCCTCGACAGGAGAAGCATCCGCAGGTTTACCGACCAAAAGATTGATAGCAAGCAGATTAAAGCCATACTTACAGCTGCCATGTACGCTCCTTCGGCCGTAAATATGCAGCCCTGGCATTTTGTGGTCATCGATGAAAGCTCTATGATGGAGAAGATTATGGAGATACACCCCTACGCCAGGATGCTGCAAACCGCTTCTCATGCAGTGGTGGTCTGTGGCGATGAGCAGCTTCAGCACGACGATGGCTACTGGGTGGTCGACTGTGGTGCCGCCACACAAAACCTGCTGCTGGCGGCCCATACCTTAGGACTGGGAGCGTGCTGGGTAGGGCTTCACCCCAGGGAGGAACGTAAAAGCGCCTTCTCCAGACTACTCAAACTTCCTTCTCATGTGAAACCCTTTGCCCTGGTTGCCCTGGGTTATCCCGAGGAGCAAAAACCCAGACCGGAACGCTTTCATAGTGAAAAAGTAAGATTCAACGGATGGAACAATGCATATTTCCAGGAATGAGCTACAAAGAAGCCCTTGATTTTCTCTTTACCTCCCTGCCCATGTATCAGCGACAGGGGAAAGCGGCCTATAAGAGTAACCTGGATAACACACACAGGCTGGACCACGCATTCGGACACCCCCATCAAAGCTATCCCACCATCCATGTGGCCGGAACCAATGGCAAAGGATCGGTGAGCCATATGATAGCCTCGGTTCTGCAGGCATCGGGAATGAAGACAGGGCTTTACACCTCCCCCCACCTGCTTGATTTCAGGGAACGGATCAGAGTCAATGGGACCTCCATCCCAGAAGATGAGGTCACCCGGTTCGTGAGCGGGAACAAGGAGATAATCGGGGAAATTCAGCCTTCTTTCTTTGAGATGACCGTGGCCATGGCTTTTGACTATTTTGCCAGGGAGCAGGTGGATGTGGCCATAATTGAAACCGGCATGGGAGGCAGACTGGATTCCACCAATATTATTTCACCGATTCTATCTGTAATTACCAACATCTCGCTGGATCATACCGAATTCCTGGGATCCGATCCCACTTCCATTGCCAGGGAGAAGGGTGGAATTATCAAAGAAGGGGTGCCGCTTATTATCGGGCGAGCCGAAGCTCCCACAGAGGCAGTACTTCGCTCCATAGCCAGGGAGCGAAATGCACCGGTCATTTGTGCCAGCCAGATATACAAACCTCGATTCAGGACCCTGAACAGCGATGGCTCTATGCTATTAAGGATCGGTAAATCTATCAATCCTTCCTTAAAAACCATTAATAGTGATCTGACCGGGGAGTATCAACAGGAGAATATTATCACTGCACTTACCGCTTTGGAACATCTGCAGAAGCTAGACTGGAAGATCAACGAGTCTCATATCCGGGAGGGATTCGCCACAGTCATAGCATCCACTGGAATCATGGGCAGATGGCAGACCATCGGTCATAATCCGCGAAGTATCTGTGATACGGCTCATAATGTAGACGGAATCGCTGCCGTAATCAGGCAGATTAAAGAGATTCCCTGGCAGAGGCTCCATATGGTATGGGGCATGGTAGATGACAAGGACCTTGATATGATTCTTCCCCTGCTCCCCGAGGAAGCGAGCTACTACTTCACGCGCTCATCCGTCCCCAGGTCCATGGATTCTAAAGTACTGGCTAAACGTTCCAGGGAATTTGGATTAAAAGGCTTCCCTTTTCCCAATGTGGATGAAGCCTACCGTGCTGCTCAAAAGGAGGCTGGAGTCGACGATATGATCTTCACGGGGGGGAGTACATTCGTTGTGGCCGACCTGCTGGTAATGAAATTTTAACTTTCTTTGTTTCTTTAATATATGGTGAGTCGTATGCAGTACAAAGAAATATGTTTCAGTGCCATGGAAGTGGTGAAAATAGCAGCATCCTACGTGAGGGAGCAGCACGAGAACAGGCAGGGACTGACCATAGAGGAGAAGGGGCGGCAAAACTTTGTTACAGAAGTCGATAAAGAGGCCGAACGGATCCTGGTGTCTGGACTTTCAGAGCTGCTACCCGAAGCGGGTTTCATCGCCGAAGAAGGAACAAACAACAGTCGTGGAGAGCAATACAACTGGGTGATCGATCCGGTAGACGGCACCACCAACTTTATTCACGGAGTTTTTCCCTTTGCTATCAGCGTGGCACTCACCTCCAACAACAAGGTGGTGACCGGAATTATCTATGAATTTGGTCTCAATGAGTTTTTTTATGCCTGGAAAGACGGAGGTGCCTGGCTTAACGGTTCAGCAATCAAGGTCAGCGATGCCCCCCGGGTAGACCATGCCCTGATTGCCACCGGATTCCCCTATACAAATTTTAAATACCTGGAGCAATTTATGCGTAGCATGGACCACTTTATGCATAACTCTCATGGACTCCGTCGACTGGGTTCTGCCGCCACAGATATTGCTTATGTGGCATGTGGCCGCTATGATGGCTTCTATGAGTACGGGCTCCATCCCTGGGATGTGGCAGCAGGTATACTTCTGGTAAGGGAAGCTGGCGGCGAGGTCTCCGACTTTGCGGGCCAGGCCGATCCATTGTTTGGCGAACATATAGTCTGTTCCAACCAAAAGATAAGCAAAGAGTTTCAGTCAGTCATCCAGAAAATCATGCTAAGCTGATGAAACTGGTATCCATTGTCATCCTGAACTGGAACGGAAAGCAACACCTGGAGCTCTTCCTGCCAGCTTTGATACGTCACACCACCCATCCTGATGCTGAGATTGTTGTTGCAGATAACGGATCCGTGGATGACTCCCTGGAGTTTCTTAAAAACGAGTATCCCCGCATCCGGATCATTGAACTGGAGCTGAACCATGGATTCAGCGGGGGATATAACCGTGCAATGGAACAGATCGATGCCAGGTACATACTCTTACTGAACTCCGATATTGAGGTTACTGAAGGCTGGCTGGAACCCATGATTGAGCAAATGGAAGAGGATCTTACGGTTGGAGCGTGCACCCCTAAAATACTGGATTTCAAACGAAAAACACATTTTGAATATGCCGGGGCCGCAGGGGGATATATGGATCACCTGGGTTACCCCTTCTGCCAGGGCCGTATCTTTGACCATCTGGAAGTGGATCAGGGCCAGTTTGACCATGCCACCGATCTGTTCTGGGGCACCGGAGCATGCCTGATGATCCGGGCGGTCCTATACAGGGAGTCGGGGGGGCTGGATGAAAAGTTTTTTGCCCATATGGAAGAGATTGATCTCTGCTGGAGGCTGCAGCGAATGGGGTACAGGATCCGACTTGTCCCCTCCTCAACAGTCTACCATGTGGGGGGAGCTACCTTGCAGAGAGGAAATCCATTTAAGACCTTCCTGAATTTCAGAAACAATCTACTCTTACTTTATAAAAACCTTCCGTCCAGGGGACGTGCCAGAACACTGTGTTACAGGATGATTCTGGATGGAATTTCAGCCTTCAGGTTTCTATTCCAGGGCGCTTTCAAAGATTTTTGGGCAGTTGTCAGAGCACATTGGGCCTTTTATGGGATGAAATCTTCTTATAGGGGGATAAAGAACAAGAACAAATACCCCGAAAATGACGTTATTGTAGCAGGAATATATCCAGGTAGCATTGTGGTTGATTTTTTTCTGAAAAGCAAGCAAAAATTTAGTGATCTGGATTTTAAGAACAGAGATGATGAACAGTTATAAAAAGTATATACCGGAAGAAGTAAGCAACCTTCCGCTGATGTTAAAAAATAGTGCCAAACTCTTTAAGGAAAGACCATCGCTTACAAGTGTGGATGGGACCGTATACACCTATGAGGAGCTTGACAGGGCCAGCCAGCATGTGGCAGTCCTGCTTAAAAGCGCCGGAGTTAGCAAAGGCGACAATGTAGCCATCCTGGCCGAGAACAGTCCCCACTGGGGTATTGCCTACTTTGGCACCCTTATTTGCGGGGCCACTACCGTACCGATCCTTCCAGACTTTCGGGCCCTTGAGGTTCGAAGTATCCTGGAGCACGCTGCAGTTAAAACTGTATTTATTTCCGGCAAACTGATTTCCAGACTAAACGAGGGACTGCCCCCCACAGTGGAGATGGTAATCAACACGGATGACTTCCAGCTCCTGGAGATCAAAAAAGGAGTGGTTTCAGAACCTAAAGGAAGCCCGGGTGAGCTCACAAGACTCAATGAGGAAACTAACATTTCTGTGGGCGACAAGGGCTTTTATGAAGCAGAGGGTGAAGAGCTGGCCTCCATCATCTATACCTCCGGAACCACAGGCCGCTCCAAGGGAGTGATGCTGACACATACCAATCTTCTGAGTAATGCAGTTCAGTCGGGCACCGTACACAAGGTGGTTCCCGAGGACCGCTGGTTATCTGTATTACCCCTTGCACACACCTATGAGTGTACCATCGGCATGTTGGTAACCCTGCTCAACGGCGCCATGGTTCAATATATCGACAAGGCACCTACAGCAGCTTACCTTGGACCGGTGCTGAAAAAATTGCAGCCCACTACCATGCTGACAGTTCCGCTGATCATTGAGAAAATATACAGGTCCACAATCAGACCCAAGCTGACCAAATCGGCGCCCATGCGCTTCCTGATGAAACTGGGACCAACGCGAAAGCTGCTGTCAAAAGCTGCTGTCAAAAAGCTTATGAGTTTCTTTGGTGGGCAAATACGCTTCTTTGGCGTGGGTGGTGCCCCCCTGGCACCCGATGTGGAGAAGTTTCTCCTCGAGGGCGGATTTCCCTATGCCATTGGCTACGGACTAACTGAAACATCCCCCATGGTGGCAGGATTTAATCCCACCAACGCCGTCTTCCACTCTGTTGGAAAAGTCATGGAAGGGGTAAGTGTCAGAATCGATAATCCCGATCCTGTGACCAAAGAAGGTGAAATTGTGGTCAGAGGCTCCAATGTGATGAAGGGCTATTACAAGGATGAAGAGAAGACTGCCGAAGTGTTCACTGAAGATGGATATTTTCGTACGGGCGACCTGGGCATCATCGATGATAAAGACATCATTTTTATCAAGGGTCGCTCCAAAAACATGATCCTGGGTGCCAACGGTGAAAATATCTATCCTGAAGAAATCGAAGCGGTCCTCAATAGCAGGGAGATTGTGAGCGAATCGCTGGTGATGGAATACAAAGGAAAACTTACTGCCAGGGTACACCTGAAGATGGAAGTGATGGAGGAACAACTCCAGCACCTGAAGGAAAATGCAGCCGAATATAAGAAGCAGATGCAGGTGAAAGCAGACGAGGCACTGGAAGAGCTGATGATCCATGTGAACCAACATGTGGCCCGCAACTCCAAGCTACAGATGATGATTCTGCAGTTAGCACCCTTCGAAAAGACGGCCACTCATAAGATCAAACGATTCCTTTACCTGTAGAAGGAACCTCTTTTAAACATTTGAAAGCAGATTATCCAGGTTCTCAAACCTGGTTTGGTAGTCTTCGATGGAGCGGGCAATTAGGTCCATGGCCTCTTCGCGTCCATATACATGAGTAATCTCCACATCGGCTGGATTCCCTGGCAGATCCTTGTAAGTAAGGAAATAATGGCGCAGGCGATTCACCACCTTTGGGGGCAAGTCCGACACATCCCGGTAATCTTCATAGAGGGCATCGTTGTTCATCACGGCAATTAACTTATCATCGGCCTGATCGTTATCAATCATTCGAAAACCACCAATGGGCCGGGCCCTGACCAGAATATCCCCATGGGAAATCTGCTTTTCGGTCAGCACACAAATATCAACCGGATCCGCATCCCCTACAATCTTTTCATTGCCGGTCTTCTCCCTGCTCAGTGCCGCTACCCGGTCACCACTATAGGTCTGGGGAATAAATCCATATAAGGCCGGAACTGCGTTGGAGTATTTCTGGGGACGATCAATTTTCAGGTATCCCGTCACTTTGTCCACTTCATACTTCACCGTATCGGTGGGTACCATCTCAATAAAGCTAATGACCACCTCGGGTGCATCCGGACCGATCTCAACCCCGTGCCAGGGATGACTCTTGTATCTCAATCCCATGAGCTTTCCAATGGGATCCATCAATTTGTTTACCATAATACTCTTGCTTTAACCATTAAGCTATAACAGAGGCACCAGCCTCTCTAATTCCATTACCCGGCTCCCTTTGAGCAGGATATGATATCCTTCGGGTTTCACTTCTCCAAGGTAGGCTTCCAGTTCCTTCCTCCCACTGAAAACAGTTATTCGATTGGATGGTTCATATATCTGGGAAAAGTTTGGTCCAAGCAGCAAGACCTGGTCCACATCCAGGGAGCTAATCCAATGAAACAGCTCCCTGTGTTCCTTTTCAGAAGAATCGCCCAATTCTGCCATATCCCCAAGTATCAGCATGGTGGGAGATGTGGCATAGCTCAGCAATCCCCCAATGGCCTCCCTCATACTGCTGGGATTGGCATTGTAGGAATCCAGTACCAGTTTGTTTCGCCCGCCTTCAAGCATCTGGGATCTCTGCATATCGGGAAGATATCCCGAAATAGCTCCTGCAATGGCATTCCCTGAGACTCCAAAATGTACTCCTGTTGCAGCTGCAAGCAGGATGTTTTGAAGATTGTAGGCACCAACCAGCTTGGTAGAGAAGGGATAAACCTCTTCACCCAGGAGCAACTCCACATCAAGAAAGGGCGTCTGACTTATTAAGTTTACTGCCACCGGCAGATCTCCCTTCGGAGCAACCACCTTGCAGGCAACGCCAAGCTCATCCGCCTTTCTCATCAGCTTCTGATCCCGCCCGTCTATGATGGCCGTCCCTCCATGCTTAGCCAGGTAGGCATAGAGTTCACTCTTGGCATCCAGCACGCCCTGCAGGGAACCAAAGCCCTCCAGGTGAGCCTTGCCCACATTGGTTATCAAACCTACCTCCGGGGCTGCAATCCTGGCCAATTCAGCAATCTCACCCGGATGGTTTGCACCCATCTCAACAAGGGCAAGCTCCTCTCTGTTCAGCTTAAGCAGGGTAAGCGGAACACCAATATGGTTGTTCAGATTTCCCCTGGTTGCAAGCAGTGTATATTCCTTTGATAAGACAGCAGCCAGGAGTTCTTTGGTGGTTGTTTTTCCATTGCTGCCTGTAATGGCAATTAGCCGGGGAGCAACCTGCATGCGATGATAGTGGGCAAGCTGCTGCAGCACCTCAAGGGTCGACGACACGACCACCACCCTTCCACTTCCCGCCAGATCCTTTCTCTCTGTAATGGCCAGTCTGCACCCCTTGTTCAAGGCATCTTCCACAAATCTGTTTCCGTCAAACTGATCTCCTCTGAGAGCAAAAAAAAGGGAGTCTTCTAGCACCTGGCGCGTATCGGTACATACGCCGCTGGATTGAAGAAACTCCTTGTAAATCTGTTCCGTGGACATCCTGATTTGCTACTAATAACAGAGGCTGTTTCTCGAAAGAAACAGCCTCCTGATATACCTTGATAATGTATCTTTAAAATCCAGTCGGTGTTCCCACACGAATCATGGCACAACGGAACCCAAGATCATCCCTGGCTTCAGTTTCAATCAGAAAACGACGCTCACCCGGACTCAGCCAGTAGGCGCGGTCCTTCCACGATCCACCTTTATAAACCCTGGACTCATCACTCATAAGAGACAAACGCTCCGATTCGGTATTGATGTACATGCTACCGGATCCTTCATATTCGTCCTGACTCTTTTCACCGGTTTCGTACACCGATTCTTTATCTCCATCCCTGTAGTTCCGGTAGTCAGATTTACGATAGTTAAAACGACCTTCCAGATCCGCTTCTGAAACGGGCTCACGCTCCAGTCGTCCAAGACTGTCGATCATTGGAGTTGAGTTTGCATCCAGGGACATCTGATCAAACTGATTTCCCCTGAAAGGTCTGAAATCGGATACATCCTGTGAGGAGAGAGGACGGTAAACATCCTGAACCCACTCATTTACATTTCCAGCCATGCAGTAAAGACCATAATCATTGGGCCAGTATGACTTCACAGGAACAGTAATAGAACCTCCGTCATTCAGGCTTCCGGCCAAACCCATCATATCACCTTTACCCCTGACAAAGTTGGCGCGCATTTTACCCATATCCCGGGCATTATCATTTCTGACATTGTGTCCGTTCCATGGATAGGTTCTGCGCTCCCACAACAGTTCATCAACCGAGTTTCCAACCAGGGCAAGAGCAGCATATTCCCATTCTGCTTCGGTAGGAAGTCTGTATTTGGGTAGCAGGATGCCATCTTCCATATTGATCAGCCTTGATTCTACATTGGGATTAAGGCTGGGCTGGGGATTAATAATATTGGGTGTATAGAGTCCATAAATATAGGCCTCCGTATTGAAATTTCTTTCATCCTGCTGATCTGTGGATAGCTCTATATGGCCCATATCCACCAGGAGCATCTCATTAACCCTGTCGGTCCTCCAGATGCAATAATCCTGTGCCTGGAGCCAGTTGACTCCCACTACAGGATACTCATTAAAGGAGGGGTGGCGGTAGTAGTACTCCACATAAGGCTCATTAAAAGCCATGGGATCGCGCCAGACCAGTGTATCCGGCTGAGCAGCACGAACCACCTGGGGATTATTCATCCCAAATACACGTCCCAACCAGTTGATATACTCCCTGTAGTCAACATTGCGAACCTCCGTTTCATCCATATAAAAAGAACTGATGGTTACCCTGCGGGGTATGTTGTTCCACTCATACAGTACATCATCCTGGGTCTTACCCATAGTGAAGGTTCCTCCTTCAATCAAGATCAGGCCCGGTCCGGTCTCCTGCTCGGAGGCAGTTTTTACCTCAAATCCTCCGTTTTCAGGGTCATTGTAGGCCCATCCAGTGGTTGTTGAGGTATTGCCAGATGAGGTTACATCCTTTCCTCCACATCCCCAAAGCATCAGTGCAATAAGCAACACAGGGAACAGTCTCATCATCATTTTCATGGCTTCCTTTTTTTCAATTATAAACACTACTAAACAAATGTTAAAGAAACATCTACCAAAAGTAACTATATTTTAGGACATTTTATTGCCCGGTGTTTGGTTGACTTCTTCAAGTTTTCAAATATAACCACCATCGATAACTCATGCGCCCCCAGCGTGGGAATATGCAAATCAGGTGGAGAGAGTTTGGCGTCGTAACTGTACCGGAATCGGAACTGGCCGGTACCATAGCCTGCTGAGAAGATTACGGTACCATAGGAGAACAGCAGATCCTGGCGGAACCAGGCTCCAATGATAATTCCCCTGTACAGTACCTCTAATCCATAGTTCAATTGTTGATAAATATCTTGCTGCATAAAAATAAGATGGGGTGAGAGCTGCAATACCTCCCTGCCCAGCCTCTTTTCAATTATAGGGATCATGGCTCCCAAATGGGCCGTATATTTCCTGGAAAGTCTTGTATTTGGATCCTCGGTGGGGGAGCCATATGGTTGCAGAAGGTGATGAACAGCCACTCCTCCAAAAAAGTTTTCATAAAACCCGGCAAATCCAACTGCGAAATCGGGATATATCTTTGCATAGGACGTAAGTGTTGTGGTTCCTGCCCCGGCAAGTTCCGATGGAAGTACCAGGTCAGAGGGGTCCATATTCCGTTGTCCTACCGAAGCTTGAAATCCGCCGCTTATCATCAGTTTCGAGGAGACCTGCAGATGATAGGCGTAGAGGGCATCCACGGAGAGGGTATTGAAAACACCACCGCCCTGCCGGTCATTACCAACATGTACTCCCACTCCGCCCTGAAGGGCATCAAGATACTGATCGTAGGAGGCATGGTAGGTCACATAGGGATTGACGGCTCCCGGCCACTGGTTCCTGTATCCAAGGTAGACCTTGGCAGAACCCTCCACTCCAGCCATGGCAGGATTCATATAAAGGGGATTGGCATAGAATTGCGAGAATGCAGGATCCTGTGAAGCAGCATCGCTAAAGTGGATAAGCAGTAAACCTGTCATCCAAACAAAAACGCTATGTTCCTTTGCAACCTTTCTCACCTCAACTTTGTTATAAATATCAATGCCTTTACTTTGTAATATCCTAATAAAACAGCCCGCTTTTTTGTAAGGAATACATACTATTAACGACAAAATCCACGTTTAAATACATATTTTAGCAGCTGTTTGAACATTTTTTATGAGAAAACTTTTTTTCCTCATACTCATTCACCCCGTAATCCTGCTCTATTCTCAAACTGAAAATGTTAATATTCAGTGGAATAGAGAGGATATTCATCATTTCTTTCCAAATGCATTATACGAGGATGGTGAGAATACGTTACCATATTTCACAAGAAAAATTGCATGGACCCCGGAAGGGATGCTTCCAGTGGTCAGTTTAAAGGTCACCAAAACCACTGAAATAGCTACTTCTATCCTGCACGGAATCGATCAGAGTCATCTGAAAAAGAGCCCCTTACTGGAGTATTCGCTTGCAAGGGAAGCTGGTAAATCTTTTGTACTGGTGAAGGTATTACCATTTATCAGACAAGCCGATGGAAAGGTGTTGCAGGTGGATGATTTTGAACTCCTTCTGGAGCAGGAAGCTGCCCTTGCACCGCTAAAGAGTGCCAAAGCCGGAAGCTGGATGGATCATTCATTGCTGGCGTCGGGCAGCTGGTTCAAGGTTTCGGTAGAGGAAAGCGGTATACATAAACTGAGTTATGAGCAGCTCCAGGAAATGGGTCTCTCTAATCCCGCCTCAGTCAGTATCTACGGGTCCGGTGCCACCTCGCTCCCCGAACAATTTTCCCATGGCTATATAGACGACCTGGAAGCCATCCCCCTGTATATCCATAAGGGAGCAGACGGGATTTTTGGTCCGGGCGATCATATCCTTTTCTATGCACAGGGACCTGTGCACTGGGAAAAGGATGAAGAAAGTGGTATGTATCTGCACCAGCTGCATAGCTACTCCTGGAAAGGTCATTACTTTGTCACTGATGGGAAGGGAGAAGCCTCTGGTCCCGAAGATGCGGTCCTGAGTACGGACGTACCCACCCATACAGTTGCAGCATATGATTTCCTGGACTTCCATGAAGATGAGAGCTATAACCTGATTCACTCCGGAAGAGTGTGGTACGGAGATGTCTTCAGCGTGAATTTAACAGAGGAGTATCCCTTTTACATCCAGGGAAGAGTTGAAGGAGAGCCGGTGAAAATCCATGTAGTGGCCGCAGCCCGTTCAGGTGTTAGCTCCACTTTTTCCATTGGCGCAAACAATGAGCAGCTGGGAACCATCTCCATAAGCGGTACAAATTTGAGCCACTACACCTCGACCTACGCCTATGAATCTTCAGAACAGTTCAGCTATCTGACAGACTTTAATGAAGTGTATGTTAGAGTAACTTATAATCGTCCCGATGCCAACTCTCAGGGCTGGCTCAACTCCATCTCCCTTAACGGCAGATCAGAACTCACACTTTCGGGCAGTCAGCTGGCCTTTAGAGACTCCAGGAGTGCAGGTCCCGGAAATATCAGTCAGTTCCAGGTAAACGAAGCGAACAGTGAAATAATCATCTGGGAAGTTTCTGATCCCCAACATCCCCAAAACATTGCCTATGTTTTGGAAGGAGAGATTGCCAATTTTACCCTTGAGACCAATGTGCACAGGGAATTTATTGCATTTCG
>Ga0164315_10001093_pt1 | contig 20165 bp, 15 predicted proteins | sample GuaBasSedimGuay6_FD_113737 | JGI IMG/M metagenome (GOLD analysis project Ga0164315, IMG submission 113737) | Subseafloor sediment microbial communities from Guaymas Basin, Gulf of California, Mexico - Guay6, Core 4569-2, 0-3 cm | ecosystem: Environmental > Aquatic > Marine > Hydrothermal vents... | reverse complement strand
ATAGCACTAAATACTATTATGTTAGTCTTAATGGTTGTGATGAAAAGGTGATCAGTACAGAAATCGTACTGACCAAATAGCTTTAAGCTCGTCCTTTATGGTTTGTAAAGTGATCCTTGAGACTGTTAAATAGGGTTTTTACGGTTAAGTACACCTTTTAGTGAACGCTACCCTTAATACTTAACCACTTCGCTGCGGGACTGGATCAAACATCCCAGGGTGTGATTCACCTATCTAACTGCAGCTGATTATTCTCAGCCCTCTGTTAGTTCCATACTATGGAATACCATAGATTAGGTAACTATCAATAGTCAATAAAAAAGAAACCATTCTATCGTATTAATTTTTGAAATGACAGTCTAGCTTTGAAATTGTAGCCCAAGCCCTGCGAGTAAATAAACATGATTATGATTATAACCTTTTTTTTAAATTTGCATTGAGAATTTTTGATTGAAAATACAAAAATAGACAATACGAATGTCAACAACTTGATTTATTATCATTGGCAATTGGTTATTGATAATTAATCATTATCCCAATAATTAAATAACCATTAAATAAGTCAGTCGGTATCGCTTTGCGAAGTTAAGGAGTTTATTAACAGCTTATAAAAACATTATTCTAACTCAAGTTGCTACCTATAAACTAACTCACCGCAAAGCTGCAAAGTTTTCCCCTGTTCGCAAAATGGTTTTTGGACACGATTTGGTGTTTCTCCGTTTTAGCTTATAAAACCTTTTAAATCAAATCGTTATAAATTTAAAGACCGTATAATAAATAAGTAATTTGGGTTATTTAATACTGCACATGGGCATAACTTAAACTTTTTCGATTTGGTGGGCAACAAAAACACGTAGGGAGCCCTACATTAATTTAAATGGTGGGCAACAAAAACACGTAGGGAGCCCTACATTTAATTATTGGTGGGCAACAAAAATACAAAACCCACCCTACATTAATTTAAATGGTGGGCAACAAAAACACGTAGGGAGCCCTACATTTAATTATTGGTGGGCAACAAAAACACGTAGGGAGCCCTACAATTCCCTAAACTCATTTTCACATTTCACGCAAAAGTTGCGCGCAACTTTTGCGTGAACCGAAGGTCGGCTACGCTAAATGTGAAATAAAAAAAGTTTTTCAGGCAAAAGTTTCGCGAAGCGAAACTTTTGCCTGAAAGTTTATCACCTCGTTGAGTATAACTGATTAATTTTTAATACCTGCATAGCTTTGTAAGGATTACCAAATTTTTTGAATCTATCTTTGTTATTCGCTTAATCGCCAAATTGTTCAGAGGTTCATATTAATTAATATGTCAATCGTTCATAGGTTCAGTAGTTCACTTAAGGCTTAAATTTTGTGATTTAAGCAATCGTGCAAAAATAACCTGAACATTAAAAAACCAAGTTTATTAAAAATACTGAGTTTCTCATTGCATACCAAGCTAATCCTTTATTATAAACAATCCTTGTAGTTCGCCGCCTTTATGCTGGCCCCAATCTGATACTCAATCCTTGTCGTTTACTTTCCTCAGTGCCTGAATAAATTGTTCATTTTCTTCTGCGGTTCCAATTGATACCCGTAAATGCTGTGGCATACCATAACCAAAACCAATCGGGCGCGTAATCACGCCTTCATGTAGCAAGCGTTCATAAATTTTTGCACCTGAACCAACTTCCACCGCTATAAAATTCCCTAATGAGGGAATAAAATCCAATTGCATCTCTTTAAAAGCTTCAGTTAATTGCTGCATTCCCGCACGATTTAAAGCAACGCTTTGCAAAAGATAGTCACTATCTTCTAAAGCAACAGTAGCCGCAATAAGCGCAAGGCTGTTGACATTAAAAGGTTGTCGTACCCGATTGAGTAAATTCGCGACATCAACATGAGAAATCGAATAACCGACTCGTAACCCTGCTAATCCATAAGCTTTGGAAAAGGTTCGAGTCACTATCAGGTTTGGCAAATTGGCTATCCATTCTAGGCTATTGGGATAATCTGGATTATCACAGCTATATTCAAAATAAGCTTCATCCACGACAACAAGCACTTTTTTTGGAACAGCTTCTAAAAAAGCCTTTAAGCGAGTTTTATCAATCCAAGTGCCAGTTGGATTATTAGGATTCGCTATAAATATCACGCGAGTATCCTCACGTATTGCAGCCAGCATAGCGGTTAAGTCATGCCCCCAATTTTGAGCCGGCGTGACAATAGCTGTCGCACCGATAGCTTGCGTGACGAGAGGATAGACAACAAAAGCCTGTTCAGAAAACAGGATGCTATGAGCAGAAGTGACAAAGGCGCGTGCAATCAATTCTAAAACATCATTAGAGCCATTGCCTAAAGTGATCATGTCCATATCGACACCATGCTTTTGAGCCAAGGCTTTTTTGAGTGCGAAACCATTACCGTCGGGATAACGGCCTATGTCTTTTAAATGCGCTTGCAATGCTTCAAGTACCCTCGGACTTGGGCCCTGAGGATTTTCATTGGAAGCCAGTTTAATGGCCTTTTTGATGCCATATTCACGTTCTAATTCTTCTAGGGGTTTTCCAGGTTGATAAGGCTGTAGGCCTTGTACCCCAGATGTCGCCAGTTCAAAAAAATCACAAGTCATGTCAGTTATCAGTTATAAATTTAAGTTATCAATCTTTCTGTTTTGAGCCCCTTTTGATTTTGACCAAGGGTTCCCAATTTATTTTGCGACGGTTTTCGTTCCAAATTTATTTTGCGACGGTTTTCGTTCCAAATTTATTTTGCGACGGTTTTCGTTCCAAATTTATTTTGCGACGGTTGTTTTCGTTCCAAATTTATTTTGCGACGGTTGTTTTCGTTCCAAATTTATTTTGCGACGGTTTTCGTTCCAAATTTATTTTACGACGGTTGTTTTCGTTCCAAATTTATTTTGCGATGGTTTTCGTTCCAAATTTATTTTGCGAAGTTGTTCTTGAGATTAATAATGACCCTTTTTTTGGGAACGCGCCCCTTCCTTGTAATCTCTGGCAGCACAACAATAATTGATTGAGTGACTTGATGAAATGAAGTTAAAGGCGCGTGGCTTCTAGCCACAGAACGCATTCTAACACTTCACGAATGACAAAAGACTCGACATCAAATAGAAGCCACACAAAAAATATGACTTTCTATTGATGAACAAATTGGTTAAAAAATTTTTTATTTGTGGATAGGTTTAATATACTGTCGATAAGCTGATTTGCGAACAAGTCTAATAAATTAACACACATATTTTAATGATATACCATTTAAGGCTATTATGGCATACATTGATCTACCTAAATTTGAAGACATGTCCCCAGAAATTCAAAAACGGGCACGCCCCATCTTGGAAAGAACGGGGAAATTGGGTGAGATTTTTGAACTTTTGGCTATTCGTGAAGATATTTATTTTGCCACGGATGGGATGGTTCAAAGTTATCTTATCAAACAAACAGCAATTGCCGTACACGACTAAAGAACGCATTGCCTTGTTGATCTCTCTTGAGAACAATTGCACAATGTGTATTGATGTGCATAAAAACATTGCCAAGATGCTCGGCATGAGCGAAGAGCAAGTTAAAGAGGCCGTTGAGGGCGTTGACAGCATCAATTGCAGCGACGCTGAAAAAGAACTGCTTAAATTTTGTATACGCGCCTCCAGAAAGGATAATTACAAAATGCAGGAGCGTGATATTGAGAATATCAAGGCGTTGGGTTATAGCGATACGCAACTGATTGAAGCGGTAGCCATTACCGGTTATTTTAACTACATCAACACGCTTTCTAATGTGTTTGGATTAGGCAAATAAGAATAGACACTGATTGACACCTCAAGGCATAAATTAATACGGTTTACAGAATAATGCAATAAGCTATTATTAAATTCTTAATGCATTATTTGTAAATGCGGTGTTTTGAAAAAAGGCCTTGTCATTTTTGATAGAACGTCTATTATTAAATTAAGAGAGTCTATTCACACTTAAATTTTTTAAGTCGAACAATTAATTATATAAGTAGGTACGCAAAAGTTTATTAACATTTTGTAGAAGGCTGGTGGGCAGCAAAAACCCGCTACCCACCATTTCACGCGCTTTGTTTAGCGAAGCGAAACTTTAGCGTGAAATACAGAAAATGTTAAAATATTTATGCGTACCAAATGATTTTTGAATTTCCGAGAAATACGACTAGCGTTTTGAAAAAAAATCTGTTAGCCTTAACACATATCAAATAAATATTTGTATATAAACTTATCATTGATAACTGATAACTGATAACTGATAACTGATAACTGACTATGTACGCCATTCACCCATCAATCAAAATACAAAAAGTCCCTCATGGGCAGGTGATGGCGTGCCCGATTGTTTCTATTTCCTACCTCTACAGTTTACGACTGCTGCTGCCCTTTTTAGGGCAATAAACTCTTCTATCAAGGCCTTCATCAGGCCAAACCACACTTTCTCTTTTTTTTAGATTTCTCAATAATCCAATCCTTTCCGCTTGACTGCGGATATTGGAAATGGGTCATTGAGAATCTGTTTTATAGATATTGACCTTCTGTGTTAATGACCTATAGTTTGTCATATCAATCTGTTAACCTTGAATATAAACAATATTAAGGTTTTGATTGATATATTAATAACGAATCGACAACCCAAAGGGGATTTTATTATGACTGATAAACTCATTATCTTTGATACCACGTTACGTGATGGCGAGCAAAGTCCAGGTGCATCCATGACGAAGGACGAAAAAATTCGTATTGCCAAAGCCTTAGAAAAATTGCGCGTTGACGTGATTGAGGCCGGTTTTCCAATTGCAAGTCAAGGTGATTTTGAAGCCGTGCAAGCGGTGGCGAATGTGATTAAAGACAGCACCGTTTGTGGTTTAGCGCGTGCTTTAGATAAAGATATTGATCGGGCAGCAGAGGCTGTTAAAGGCGCAAATTCTACCCGGATTCATACCTTTATTGCGACATCGCCTATTCACATGCAAGAAAAATTACGGATGTCGCCAGAGCAGGTATTGGAACAAGCGATTAGATCGGTGAAACGAGCCCGTCAATATACTGATAATGTTGAATTTTCGCCTGAAGATGCGGGACGTTCTGATACGGATTTTTTGTGCCGTATCATTGAAGCCGTTATTGACGCGGGCGCGGGTACCATTAATATTCCTGACACCGTCGGTTATACCTTACCCGCGCATTTTGGTCAATTGATTGCCGAATTGCGCTCGCGCATTCCTAATTCAGACAAGGCCATTTTTTCCGTTCATTGCCATAATGATTTAGGTTTAGCGGTAGCCAACTCCTTGGCCGCCGTAATCAACGGTGCCAGGCAAGTTGAGTGTACAATCAATGGATTAGGAGAAAGGGCCGGTAATGCCGCTTTAGAAGAAGTCGTGATGGCCGTTCGCACACGACAGGATGTCTTCCCTTGCCATACCGAATTGGATACGACGCAAATCGTCAATTGTTCACGTTTAGTCTCTAGTATTACCGGTTTTCCGGTGCAACCTAACAAAGCGATTGTGGGTGCGAATGCGTTTGCTCACGAAGCGGGTATTCATCAAGACGGTGTACTTAAACATCGGCAAACCTACGAAATCATGAGAGCCGAAGATGTCGGTTGGCGAGCGAATCGTATGGTATTAGGTAAACACTCAGGGCGTAATGCTTTCCGCAATCATCTTCAAGAGATGGGTATTGACTTAAATTCAGAAGAAGAACTCAATGCCGCATTTGCCCGTTTCAAAGCGTTAGCGGACAAAAAGCATGAAATCTACGATGACGATTTGCAAGCCATTGTCAGCGACACCTTGACAACGGAACACGAACAACTCAAATTAGTTGCTCTCAAGGTGTGTTCTGAAACCGGAGAAACGCCTCATGCGAATATCACTTTAAGCATGAATGATGGCACAGAGAAATCGGTAGCTGCGAGCGGTAGCGGCCCAGTGGATGCGACATTTAAGGCGATAGAAACGCTCGTCAATAGTGAGAGCAATTTATTGGTGTATTCGGTGAATAACGTAACCGATGGCACAGATGCCATCGGCGAAGTCGGTGTACGCTTAGAGAAAGACGGCCGAATCGTGAATGGACAAGGCGCGGATACCGATATCGTGATTGCCTCAGCTAAAGCCTATCTCAATGCACTCAATAAAATTTTCACACCGCTTGATCGTAAGCATCCGCAAATTATGCCGTAGTGATTTGCAATTAATATAGATCATTCTCAACCCATACCTAAGACAAACTCAGGGAACACAGGGTTGAACAGTTTTACGTGCAAACTTGAGTTTGCGGCGATTTTCGTTCCAAATTTATTTTGCTCGAAGCTCTTGGAGTGCAAAATTTATTTTGCTCGAAGCTCTTGGAGTGCAAAATTTATTTTGCTTCGGCGCAAACGGGGATTTTTATAGTCTAAGCACTGAACCACAAATAAACAGGTATTTTGTGGCAAAGGGCAACCACAAGGGCTTGCCCCTACACACCTGAAAATTTATGGTTCAGTACTTATCCGTTTTGTAAAAAGTAAAAATCAAAATGGGCTTTTCTAAACGCTAAAAAAGTTTCAACTATCACCAAACATTGAACGAAGTTTATCAATATCAGCTTGATATGGCTCAAGATGATGTTGGTTAAAATTCCAAGCCTCAATACCGAAACAGCCGGCTATTTTGCGGGCTGCTTTTCGTTCCAAATTTATTTTGCGGTTCGATTTTATTCTTGATATAGCGTTTCCAGATTGAATAAAGTACACTTCGCCTTCGCAAAATAACATGCACTCCAAAGGCCTTCGCAAAATAACATGCACTCCAAAGGCCTTCGCAAAATAAATTTTGCACTCCAATTCTCACCGAAGCAAAATAAATTTTGCACTCCAATTCGCACCGAAGCAAAATAACATTTTGTACTCCAATTCGCACCGAAGCAAAATAAATTTTGCACTCCAATTCGCACCGAAGCAAAATAAATTTTGCACTCCAATTCGCACCGAAGCAAAATAAATTTTGCACTCCAATTCGTACCGAAGCAAAATAAATTTTGCACTCCAATTCGTACCGAAGCAAAATAAATTTTGCACTCCAATTCGTACCGAAGCAAAATAAATTTTGCACTCCAATTCGCACCGAAGCAAAATAAATTTTGCACTCCAATTCCCACCGAAGCAAAATAAATTTTTCACGACAATCGCGCAGTCAAGATTTATCTTGATGACCCTTTTTTTTAGAAATGCGCCCTTTTATGCGTGTTGTTTAAGGGTTATACGGCCCACCGTTATAATTTGCGCTTTTGTTGTTAGTCACCTTTAGGTGACTTGAGCTTTTAGACAACTGCTTTAGCTGTTGGCTGTTAGAATCAATAGGTCGCTATTATATGACGGTGCTAAGTATAATCATTAACCGTTTACCATGATGAGAAGCGAATTTCGCCTAGACTTTGAATCTTGCCATCCTGATCAATCTCAATACCATTTAATACGGGTTTGTCATGACGATATCCTCTGGAACAAGCGTTGTCAACACAGAGATATTCAAGCCCACAAGATTCTTGCAATTCCTTGATCATAAGATAACGGACATCAGGCTTCTCTAATAACTGAAACTGGGTATGTCCACAAATGATCCTGTCAATCCCCGTCGCTTCTTTAAAAGCTTGATATAACTCTCGAAGTTTGTCCTCTCCTTTCAGACAATGCTGAAGGTAGTCAAAGTCACTCCAAACGGGGCCACCAAAGCTGGGGAAGCCTTGGGCTATGCCGCGCCAGAACCCCATTTGATCTATAACTTCTAGTCCGTTCATCCGCCTAAAGCTGTAGTCATTCAAGGCATTTTCCATGATTTGGGCAACCACTCTATTGGTGCGACTGATCATTTTTTCAAGACTTAAATCTCTCTTGTATTCGGGGCGAAGTGCCTTAAATGTATTAGAACGTGGATCGTATAAACTGCCAAATACTAACGGATCCAACATCGCCAGAGGTGAAATGCCGCCATGTACAAACACCGTATTGCCTTCATTATGGAGTAACTGAGTTCTGCGAAAAAAGTCGCCATAGTGATGCCGCCAAATCAATGAAATCACGCGCCAGTCTACGAGAAAAATCTCCAGCGTGTCTTTATCGATCTCTTTCTTAAAGAGGTTAAAACGAGAAAGTATACCATGATCCGCTTGCCAAGCTTCTTGAGTGTGAGACAAATCCCACCAGTTTCTGGGTTCGTTTTCTGTCAGTTCGCCAACTAGATTAAAAAAAGCGTCTGCTAAATGAACGTTTTTCCCTTCTTCTAAGCATTTTTCTGAACCTAAGCCCAGTGCATTAACGAGATTGTTATACTCGGTATGGAAGCTACTCTTTTTATAGAGACGTGGTTGAACAAGCGCGGAAAGATCGCAGGGATATTGGTACAACAGAGTGTAACCCGCTTCTTGATATTCAAGTTTACCGGTTTCATAAAAGCCTTGTTGCATCGATACGATTTCGTCACCGTGAAGCGCCTTAAAATTATCTAGGCTCTTATTAACCCCCATTTGTTGAATATATGCTACGGTATCCTCTTTATCATGACCACTACCTTGGTAAATTTCAGGCAATTCAAAGGGGTTAATCACAAAATGGAAATTGAGCAAATCATGATTGCTGAGGATGAAAATGGGATAAATTTCAAAGGTTTCCCATCTAATCTTCTGTAGGAATTGGATAATAGCGTATCCAAAATCGTACCGATCCAGAAAATCTCCTAAAAAAACAACTCGAACGGGTTGCGATTGAGGGATGACTATCGCTTCGAGTGAGGGAATAAAGGCATCGTTTAATCCCGCTTTGATTTGTTCTATGATATCATCCTGTTTTTGCTCATAGCGAATCAGTCCTTTTTCAGCCAAACTGGCTAACAGGATATCCAGATCGCCATGCATATCGCCAAAAGTGATGATTCTATTAAAAGTCATCTTTTATCTCCGTAGGGGCAATCCCTTGTGGTTGCCCAGATTAGATAGAACGCTGTGAAAAATTCATTTTGCGGCCTTTTTTTCGTTCCAAATTCATTTTGCGTCCCTCTTTTCGTTCCAAATTTATTTTGCGGCCCGCTTTTAGTGAATGTTATTTTGCGGATTGCCAAGATTGATAATGACCATTTTTTTGGGAATGCGCCCGTCATTAACTGATTGCAACACTTCCCCCTCTTAACAAGGCCGTTTTTCCAGAAGCATTGTTTCCAATAATGATATTGAAATGAGGGCTAAATTCTATAGTGATATTTTCAAAACACCGAAAATTCTTTAATTTTAATTGTTCTATTTTCATCAGGAGATTTCCATTCAGCACTCTTTTTGAGATAAGGCATATCCAAAAAATAAATTATTCCAGTCTTTCTTGTAGGGTGGGTAACGGGTTTTTGTTGCCCACCATTCCCCTACCCACCAGCTGGCATTTTGGATAATTATTTTTTTGGGACTTCCTAAGTATCCAAGCCGAGCAGTCTTGATTGAGTAGATTGTTCTGTAAGCTTAGAGTCTTTTCATTTTCAAGGTAGATAAAGATTGTTTGCCCATTTTCAGTAGATCGAAAACATTTTTAATGATCTGATCTTTGTAGGGTGGGTAAGCGGGCCGTCAAAAATCCGTTTTTTCCCCATAAGTTTCGCCCGCTTGCCCACCATTTGACGGCATAAAATCCTCGATATTTAATAAATTTTCGATCTACTGATTCTAGCTGGCTTCAATCAGACTTGGGCTATTAAACAAACGTGGTTGACAAGTCTCAAGCACTGATGAGTTAAATTTTGAATGCATAGCTTTGTTACAAGTTTATTGCGAAGGTTGGAGTGCAAAATTTATTTTGCGAAGGTTGGAGTGCAAAATTTATTTTGCGACTTTTGGAGTGCAAAATTTATTTTGCGACGGTTGGAGTGCAAAATTTATTTTGCGATTTTTGGAATGCATGTTATTTTGCGACAGATTAAAATTTATGATCACTCACCCAAGTCATCATTTCAAGTGCTTTGTCTGTAAAACGATATTCTTCAGTATGTCCTTCGATAAATCAATACCACTTCAATTCTTCTATTCTTTTTGCGCTTTTTCGAGGTATTATTATCTCTTTTTAATCTGTTATTGTTATAAGCCATATCTGAATATCGACGCTGAACCGGTTTATATTCACCAAATGAAGTCGCTGACATGATATGACGAGTGGGATCGATACCTAATTCTTGGAAATGCTTGAAAACTTCAATCGCTCGATGTGCGGCTAATTCAAGATTGGAAGAAAAATTACTGGATTTTTGTGGATCAGCATGTCCTTGAATTTGGATTTCTTGAATGGCCCCTAATTTGCCCTTAAAAATATTGCCTACTATTGTTAAGACTTTTTTACCATTTTCTTTCAACTCAGTTTTGTCTACATCAAAAAGAATGTGACTACCAAAACTAATTCTCTGAATAGTCACATCATTCTGGATAACAATGTCATGTGTTCTGCGCCGACGAATCGAAATGCCATAGAGATTTTCGGCAATTTTCAAGGGTTTTCTATTATATTTAGCGGCAATTTTATTAACAATTTCCATTTGATTCTTATTGACTTCTTTAATATCAATTTGGCCAATGTCATTTTCTGTTATTATTTTGGACAATTGTTTTACAGCAGCTTCACAATGTTGATATTTAGTCTTTAATTCTTGATATTTGGCCTTTAGTTCTTGATAATTAACAATGATTTTTTCTTGTTTTGCTAAAGTTTCTTCACAATGTTCATATTTTATTTTGAGTTCTTGACAACTAATAAGAATTTCTTCTTGCTCTGCTAATTGTTGGTGAAACGAATTGGCATTAACAGCAATTAAAATAATCAATACCGCAGCCAAGGAAACGACTAAATCTGTTCCTGGGCCAAAAACATTGTTATCTTCAACGAGAAAGCTTTGTAAATTTTTCATGGCTATCTTTCTCTTTTATAAACTTTTAATAAATGCTTTTAATGCTTGATAAAACATTTTCAACTTCTCTAAAATTATCTTATAAAGTGGTTTTCGAGAAGTGATTAATTGAACTAAATCTTGGACGACTTCATTGGATTTTTGCAATTCCCGATTAAGAACAGTCACTCTTTCAGACATCCCATTGACATCACGTTGAAAATCATGGAATGTGTCATTTTGAGAAGCAATCAAGGGCCGTAAAGAAGCGTAAAAATCGGTTTTCGATTGCGTCAATTCTTGATTACCCTTTTCTAACTGGGTAACAGCACTATTAATAAATTCCTTTTGGGCTTTAATTAAAGGTTCGGTTGTAGAATAAAGGGACGATTTAGCTAAACCCAATTCTTGAGTTACTTTTTTCAATTGCTGGTTTTGCTCTTTCAGTTTTTCCCCTAATGTTTCTAAAACGCTATTCATAGCCGTTATCTTTTCTAAAGACGGTTTAAACGTCTTTGAAATTTGATTAACTGCCTTTTCTAAGCTTTGTTGTAATTCATTCGTAATTTGTCTCGGTGAAAAAGTGTCATAAACCTTCATCATTTCTTTAACGAAATCTTCTTGTGAATTCTGGATTCCCGTCATCAATTGTGTTTGTGAATTTTGAATTCCCGTCATCAATTGTGTTTCTGAATTCTGGATTCCCGTCATCAATTGCGCTTGTGAATTTTGAATTTGATTCAAAAATGCTTGAAATTGCGCTTTTGTATTAACCAGTTTATCTATGCCATCTCGCATTTCTTTGGTTTGCACTGCGACTTCTTCTGTTTGAGCATAAACGCGCTCATCTAATTGGCTAACGGCGTTTTTAATTTGTTCAAAATTGTTAAAATAATAATCATCAGGAATAGCATTTTGGGCCAAAGAAATCATGGTATCTGCTGCTTTTTCCATGGTTTGAAAATAAGCTTCTTGTTTAAGACGAACAACCATAATCAATAAACCAAGAATAACAGCGACTTCCAATCCAGCAACACTGGTGCTAAATGAAATGTGTAATGAATTAAACAACGATTTCAGTTCTAATGTCGTGCTGCTAGAATCCAAATTAAGTTGAGATAAGGCTAAGATAAGTCCAATAAACGTACCCAAAATACCCAATTGCAAGGCGATTTTTTGGATATTTTGCAATTTAAAAATATCATCAATGGCCTCCTCTCGATACGGTTGCATAGTACTCATACTGGATTCAAAACGATGATCTCTTGCTTCTCCAATAATATGTTGGAAAAGACGAGGCATCGCCAAATTTGGAGTTAGATTATCGGGCAAAATGTCTCCAACTTTTTCTAAGGCAATACGATCTATTTCTTTGCTCCTAATTTTCCTTAATTGATCTTGGGCATTTTTTTCAACCTGAAGTGCAAAGGCATGTTCAACTTGAATTTTCGTCAAAATAGCCATGGCTAACCCTAATCCCCACAATGCGAATCCATGAATCAGAACAGAAAGATTAGCAAACAATTCACCTGATTTAGGATAAGTTAATGGGAAAAGATAATAAAATGTCAATACACTCACGAACAAAATGACGATAAGCCATTTATGAACAAACCAAAAGCTTAAATTGACGAGTAAGCTCTTTGGAGAAGAGTTGGCAAATCCTGATGTATTGCTCATTTGTTATCTTCCTCTTTGGTGTCTTTTTCCAATTGTTCACGATCTTGTTCTGAAGATAAGCTCTGGTTTTTCTTTTTCCAGTAAGCCAAACGCTTTTCATAAGAGTCTTGTTTAGATTTAGAACAAGTTTTGCCTTTGATTTTGCTTCCGATTCTTCTTGAAAATGGCTGTTTTTGACCAACTAACCTTTCAAGTTTTTTATCTGTATTCATCACAGCTGGATCATCATCATTGTGAATGATATTATTTGTCTGTTCTTCAGCAAGAAGTTTCACTTGTTTTTTTGATTCTTCAAGAAAGACTTTAGCCGTTTCTTCTTCAGTTTTTATTTTTTCTTGTCCTATTCGATAGTCGGACTGACGTTCTTCATCGGACAATTCATCCCCAGGGGTTAAGCTTAACGGTACATTCACAATTCTCCCCACGAGACCAAATTGCTTCATACTTTGGTTAAGCCACTTTTGTATTTCCTTAGTAATTCCTACTAGAAAATCTCCTCCCTTTTCTTGTCTAATAATTTGGACATCTACGGTTTTCAAATGTGCTCTAATATTATCTTCAAAAGTTTTGGTAATTATGTTTAGGATTTCCGGTAGAGTATGAGAAATGACGTGTCGTTGAAATTCCTCCCAACCCAATTCCCCCGTCCAATCAACATCCAGGATTCTGAAACTACCCGTTAATTTTGGAAATTCTTCATTTTCCTCTAAAATTGGAAAAGTGACCTCATAAGGGTAAGGTTCTTTTACCAATTCATCGAAATACATAAAAAACTCATCATGTTTTTTATCTTGGACTACTGATGGAGTATTTTCTTCTTTTAAGCCAATATTAAGGAGCTTTTTTGAAATTTTTTCTACGAGTCGTTGTCCTACTGGACTAAAATTCCGATAAAAGGTTTCTGGTTCAGTTTCGCGAATATTTTGCTTGACTTCTTGAAAAATAAGTTCTTTGACTTCTTCCACAATATTTTTATGAGGATTCAAGAACTTTTTCAGTTTATCAATTTCCCCAATTTTCGCCTTAACCGATATACTCAGTTTACTTTTAATTCTAGTATCTTTGGTCGTACATTCAACAACACTGTCATCAAAATGAATACCTTTTTCTTCCAAATCAATCAATTCAGGAGGCTTAGAGACAAGATGCTTCACAGAATAACCAATGAACTCAACTTCGGTTTCCAACTGGTTTTTAATTTGTTCTCCTGTTTCACTAAGCATTAACTCTGCATACTCTTTACCAATTAGTATGGTTCTAGTAATTTTCTTTAATTTGCCTTCAAGCCATGTTTCCAAATTATCAATCCTAGCAGCCTTATATTTGCCAAGATCGTTCAAATTCATAACCACTGTATGTGCCATACTAATAGGCGTAGGACAATTTTTGACTTTAACAGCGTTATCATTATATTCAAATTGTGAAGATTCTTCTTTTGGACGCAAAGAGTCTATCTTACTACTATCAAGCGCAAGATAACTTATTTTACGTCCTCGGTTAAGCAGAAAATGGTCATTGAGATGGGTAACCAACTTATCTCGAAGTTGACCGTTTAATTGGTAAATAAACTCATTTAATGTCGCATTTTCACGCAAAAAAACGCCAATCTGTTGTTGAAGTAATTGTTGTAGTTGAGAGACTTGCTCATTAGTTGCGACAATGTAAATTTTATTGTCTTCATTAACTTGAAGCATTGCCTCAGCTATCTTCAGACTCAGTTCTTCACTATAGTCTTTAACGCGCACTGGAAAAAATTGGGAGTGTATTTGGATCGGTTTGATCAGAGCATCATTTTTTAAAGACAATCTGGCATCAAGCATTAAGCCGATTTCTTCTTTTGCGCGTCGTTTGAGTTCGTTTTCCGCTTGTTTTTTGAGGCCATGAAAGTAACCCTTAATAAAAGGGTTACCCTCATGCTTTTGAATACGTGCAAATTCTTGAAGCCATCGACAGATTAATTCTTCCAGCACGGCACTTGGATGGGGCCCGTCATACAAAGCTTGAACAACTTTAACCGCTTGTTCAAGTTGACAAGACACTTCGTATGTCACATTGAGGCTAATGGCTAAGCCCGTCGAAATGTCTTTGATTTTACAATCTGAAATTTGGCCTTCCGCAGAATGTACCGTAGAAACTAAATAACAGCGAACTTCCCCAAACAAAGGTTTTTTGGGGAGATGCTTGCCTGTTTTATCAATCATGACTCCCTTTTTTGAAGGCGAGTCTGTTTTGGGTAATTCAGAGTAATTGACTCTTCTAATTACCGTATCAAGCGGATAGATTTGGCTCATCTTTTTGTTCCTGAATAATAAACAGTTGTACTTCTTGCCCTTCAAGAAGCGTATAAGGTATTAGGGGACGAAAAACGCCTTTTTCAAAAATGGCCGTGATGGTTGATTCACTTAAATTGGTTAATAAAACATCAATAATATCATTTAAGGTAGCATAAGCTTTTTCAGGAGAAAATGGACTCACTTTTTGACGATTATTCTCTTTTTTGCCATGTACTATCCAACTTCTATAATGATAAAGGGCTTTAGCTTCACCAGCTAACTGAGGATTATGTCGCAACAAATTAGGTTTTATAAAATCCAGAATTTCATCCGGTTTCCAGTATTCAACTTCAGCCAAAAAGTGATTATAAACGGCTCTCCTAAATCAATGGGGGTAATACCCGTTAAGAGTACGCCTTTATGTTGTAAATAGTTTCTGATAAAACGTTCAAAAGTGGCCCATAAACTCACCACAAATAATTCTTTTATTTCGACTTTGACAATCTTAGCAAAGTCATCAACATTAAAGACTTCAGGGCGTTGCTCAAATACCATAGTCCGTTGAAGTAATCGTTGTCTCTCAATAGGATTTCTGGTTTTTACCGCTCTTTTTATAATTGTTAAACTATCCTTAGTAAATATATAAGCTTCCCATATTGGAAATAACGGATTAGAAGTCATGGTCACTTACCCAAGTAATCATTTCAAGTAATGAAGCTCTGTCTGTAAAACGAGTGGTTCTAGTCACAGGATCGACTATCCAATACCAACCATTTTGATTCACACCATTAAACATAGGACGTGTGTTTCCAGGTTCCAAAGTCACTTTAGGACCACCGTTTGTCATATACTCAAGGTGTATCTGGTCCAACCCCCCATTTATTTCAATCATACCTTCCGTCAAAATAACCCCAGCACTTTGGGGTATAATGTTAGCCAATATTTCTGCTTGACCTTTCTCACGAAGTGAAAGTGTTGGCGCTTCATAATTGCCCGCAGGTTCCTTAATTTGAATGGTATCCGTTGCGACTTCCAATTCACCTTGAAACCACGTTTTGATTTGACTAAACAAGTCACTCACTCGAACTAAATAAAGTTTGACTTTTGTAGGGTCATTGGTGTGTTGTTCATTTAGGGTATTCATAATGGATTATCTAGCTAATGCTTTGAATTTTTGATGCAATTCAAGAATGACTTTACGTTCATTGATGAATCGTTGCCTTTTAGCACGTTCAGCAAGACTTATCTTTCGGATTTCATTCGTGAATAAGCCTTGTCTTAACCACCAACGCCTTAGAAAAAATGTTCGTTGAGAACGATCAGAGTTTAAAACCACTTGTTGGAGTAAACGCTCAGAGATTGATAATACCTCTGGATGCGTATTTTTTGTATCGAAACCGTGTAGCATTTTAAACCACATTTCAACTAAATCAGCCAAAATAATATTGAACACTTTCAAATCTTTAATCACTTTCAGATTATTCGCATTGTCTATAGAATTATCTTCCAATAATGCTTTTTTAAACTGTGACAATTGATTAGACAATTGATGATAAGTTTTTTCTCCCAAATGTTTTAACGCGTATTCCATGCCAGGATGAAAAACCCACGAAACGAGTAAATCAATCTGTGCCAATTCATTATCATCATTTAGATTAGCAAAAAGAGGATATTTAGAAGGCCATACACCATAATCTACTGCCTTAAAATTATTTATTGCTGTCATTGCATAATCTATGATCAATTTTAGGGCGTATTCATTGGATAATGAATACTTTTCATGTTCTAAACCACGATCAGGCAACCACGTTTTTAAGGTGTCCAATAATTCGTAAACGCGCAAACCACTTTTTTTGGCTTGCTCAAGTAAGGTATTGTAAACTTCATTTTTTGCTTTTTGATCACCCCGATCTAGCAATTGTTTTATCCAATACATTCCATCGAATTGAGAGGCAAATCTTAATTGTTTGACAATGCCTAAAACAATCATCAAAACAGTCGCATAATCTTGTTTTCTTATGAGATTATCCAGAAAATTTTTAACCATTTCCTGTAATTGAGTATAATTCAACATTTCTCGAATCAGTTTAGAAAGACGGATAATAATAGCTCTTACTTCTTGTTCTCTTGTTTTTAGTTCCTGATTAATCAACTCAAACACTTTGTCTGGGTTCACATCTCTTGGATCAACATTTGGATCAATTTTAAGCTGAATATTTAAATGTTGCTTGAGACCAATAATAATATCCATCAACCAGTTTCCACCATAATGACTGGAATCTGAAATAGCCATTTCCGCCGCTAAATTGATAACATTTTCAATGATCTGTTGAGAAACATTGAAATTGAAAAGCAAACCAGATTCGCGAATTCGCTCAAAATGATTAATATAGAGAGATTTTTGTTCTAAATATTTTTTTAACTCTCCTCTTAAATAAGGAAGCGAAAAATCGACGATTTGTGAACCGGAATCCGAACGAATCACTTGAAGATGAGATGCTGCCATGATGTTATCATGGTCTTTTTCCCATATTTCTATGCAGTCTTTTTCCTCTTTTTTTGTTGAAATATATTCAGTTCCAATGACTCTTCCTTTTTTAGTCTTAACCTGTGATGATTCGACAGTAACCTCTGTTTTTTTACCGTTTAACAGTAATGAAATGACATAATCAAAATCACGAGGACTTAATTCAGGAAAAAAAGTAGCTACATAAAGTACGGTATTTTTTACCAGATCATCGTCTTGAATAAGTTCTTTTGGCCCAACTGTTCTGATCTCTTTAAAAAGAAAATCTTGTACATTTTGGCCTTTAGTATATCGACTTCTTTTTTCAACTTCCTCTTTAAATTGTCCTATACCATTTCTCAAATAGCCTGAAATTAACCCATAGAATTCACGGTCACTATTATTTTCATCCCATAACCCATAATTTCTTTGTCGTAAAATCTGTTCTTCAACAGATTTGGCCTCATCCTTAAAATGAGCTTTTAGTAAATAGGGGAGAAAAGGAATATCCCATTTTGGAAAATGAAAATTTGAGCCTTTTTCTCCTACAATGTTTTCTTGAAGAAAACTTGAATTGGCAAAACAAACGAGCATGATGTCATTTTTTTCCAATTGCTCCTTGATACTTTGAGCATAGAGAGATTCTTCCACAAACATGGAATCCAAAAATCGTTTGGATTTTAAGCTGATAACGACTATCAACTTCTCTCCGCTTCCGATTTTTTCATTAACAAGTATACCCAAGTGTAAGTCAGTTTGCTCTAATTCACGGCCTTCAAAAGCCAGCAACCTTTTTTCATAATGTTCTTCGGCTATATTCACTAATTCGTAAGTGGCCGCACGTAAAATATTTTCATCAAAACATTCTACCAAAAGAACCCGCTTATTTTTTAATTCTTTGAAATAGGCTTCTATCTCTTCTTTTGCAGAATTAAAAGCAGGTAATCCTGCTGGTTTACTAGGAAACGAGCGAGTGGGATCTTTGAAAGTTGGTTCATCTTTTGAATTCTCTGTGGATTGCCCAATTTGTATTGTGCTATTGTAAATACTACCAATAGTGGAGATTGTTTCTATTGAATCACTTTCAACTTTTGGCCTTACAGATATTTGTGGAGCAGTTGATTTATCAATGGATTCTTTCTCTCCAGGTATCTCTGGCTCTTTTTCTGCATTGTCAACAAGTTTCTCATCTTCTTGTTTTTCGTTATCTTGTTGACTTTGAGATTCTTCTTGTTCAGTCATCATAAATGTTTCCTATTCTCAAGCCTTATCTATCACGATAAGATTAACCAATTTTTAATTCTTTCACATCAGTAACATTGCCTATGGTAATCACTTTACCAATTTTTTTAGCCTTGATATTTGGATTAACTTCTGTTTTTAGCTCGGTTGATTTTGTTGAAGGCACCTCTGTTTTAGCTGTGAACGGTGCTAAGCGTTCATCCCAAGCTTTGGCCATTTCCTCATTTATATCAGATAGTTCATCCCATTTTGAAAATAACAAATCAATTTTGGCAGCTAAACCAGCATCTTGCAACAAAGTTTCTTTTTCCTCATCGCCGCCATAAATTTTCTTAACGACTCCAATGATGCGATGAGTGGTAGGATGATAGAGCAGTCCGCCACTTTGCCCTTGACCTTTAATAGCCCCTTCGATTTCAAGATCGTGCTCAACAAATCGTGTGATATTTCCAGAATAGATGCCCATACCGGCTTTATTCCTATGACTTCCCGGATAACCTACACTTATCACAGCGTCTCCTTTTGGTTTTTTTGGAACACGCCCCAAGGGGATACAATTTTCTATCTGATAATTTATCTTGAGAACAGCAATATCTTTCGCTTTTAGAGATTTATCCTGTTCTAGTTTTGCTATAAATTCTTCTCCATCCTGATACTCAATCAAAATATCAGAAAAATTATTAGGCAATGCTACTTCTTGAATACAATGCCATGCGGTTAAAATATAACCGTTTGGCATGACAAAAAATCCCGTACCTTTAAATCCGCTATCAGTAGAAATTTTAACGGTTATCCGTTCAAGTTCAGCTTGAACAAATTTTTTGAGTTCATCGTTCATTTAAAACTATTCCTCATTTTTAGGACAATCACAAAGACGATCCAGAAATTTACCAGCGACTAATATAGTCGCTAAAGCAGCAACATTGACTGGCATTGAGCCCAAAATAATTGACACGCCATCAGCAACAACTGCAATTAAAGATGATTGTTGACTCTGTTGTCTTTTTTGACAATAATCATAATCAACACAGAGTTTTTTGAGTTTGTCTTTTTGATTATTAAACCATTTTTCAAAAAATCGTTTGATTTTATCACGATCAGGAATAATGCCCACTTCAGTTGTGTATTGAGCATCTTCGCTGGTTTCAAATAGCCCAGTGTACCAGTCTTGATATAATTTGTCTTCATCAGACAAATAATTATCAATTTGTAATTCGAGTTTAGAATCCATATTATCCTCGTTTTAATTAGGGGTTTTCATTTTGAACACGCATTTTTAATACAAATGGGGCACCAAAAAAAGGGTCATTATCAATTTCAATCAGGCCTTCGCAAAATAAATTTGGAACGAAAATACCTTCGCAAAATAAATTTGGAACGAAAATACCTTCGCAAAATAAATTTTGCACTCACTCCAATATCTTCGCAAAATAAATTTGGAACGAAAATACCTTCGCAAAATAAATTTGGAACGAAAATACCTTCGCAAAATAAATTTGGAACGAAAATACCTTCGCAAAATAAATTTGGAACGAAAATACCTT
>Ga0164315_10001092_pt1 | contig 20168 bp, 20 predicted proteins | sample GuaBasSedimGuay6_FD_113737 | JGI IMG/M metagenome (GOLD analysis project Ga0164315, IMG submission 113737) | Subseafloor sediment microbial communities from Guaymas Basin, Gulf of California, Mexico - Guay6, Core 4569-2, 0-3 cm | ecosystem: Environmental > Aquatic > Marine > Hydrothermal vents... | reverse complement strand
TAACCAGCATGGCATCAGCGAATGAGTGTTGTGCGGTGTTTTTCCAAGACATAACATTTAATTTGTAAAAGTTAAGAATGTTTGGTATTATAGCATTTTTTATTTAATTATGCAAAGGTCTCATATTGTATCTAATATAAATTGTTGGAAAACCGCCAGCCACATATTCGTGATTAGAGAGCGAACATTTACCATTGTTTGTTTTTAATAACCAATAAGTAAAATCCCTTTTAAGGGTAAATGCAACCTGTTGCTGATATATAAAGTTTCAAGAAAAGTATAAATAATTTCAAAATCTTTATGTTTTCTGTATGTATTTCTAACAGCGATTACCAAATATTCAACTTCAAACATCATACATGCTTGAAAAATATCTTTTAAAAATTGATTGCTCTCGGTGGCTCTACCTGCCTCAACTTCTATCACTATTTTTCCATCTTTGCTCAGAGCATCTGCATTAAAACTTTTATCTATTTTGTTTTCCAATCCAAATAATACTGGAACATCAATTTTGTTGTTTTTTGATTTGCCAGTTTCAACCGTATATCCAATCTTAGATAAAGATTGGCGGATATTTTTTAATACATCGTTACTGGTTAAATTGTTAAAGTTAGAATCTATACTCTCATTGTTTTCAACAAAACAATTGATGACTTTCTTCATCTCTGGCACCACACCATGAGAGCGTGGGAAAAATTGATATTTAATCATAATTCAGAAATAATCTCCAAAACAAGGGCTTTTTTACAAGAAAATAACTTATATTCTTCAACAAAATAAAAAATATGCTCATCAATCATTCTGGCTTTTGTTGAAACATACCCTCCATCTTCATCCATCAAAACTTCGTTTAATTTGCAAGTTCCGACAATCCTGTCCCCAAAAGGAAAACGAATTTCTCTAATTGGAAATTCAGTATTTTTAAAATTTATTACACCTATCATAATGCTTTGCCTGTTATCATTTGTTTGGATTTGTTAATCATAAAATGTTTACCTATTATTGTTAATTGCTATTTTTTCTGTAATTGATATGCCCCGAGCAGGAGTCGAACCTGCGGCCTCACCCTTAGGAGGGGTGCGCTCTATCCGGCTGAGCTACCGAGGCATTATAGTTTTATAGTATTGATATTTTATCATTATCGGTTGTTGTTATCATCTGGTTTTTTATGTTTTCATCTATGTTTATCAATAGTTGGCATAAGTTTTCTTGTTTGTGATTTTGGGCGATGGAGATTATTGTGCCGGCACCTTGTTTGCTTGTATTTTTTTCACATAATAATTTGTCACCTGTTTCTATATTATTTTTTGTGATGACTTGGGCTTGATAGAGTCTTTTTTTTACCGCTCCGAGATATTTTACTCTGGCTATTATCTCTTGACCGACATAACAACCTTTTTTAAAATTTATCGCCTGCTGTTTATCAAGATTCAAAGCATATGGGGTAAATTTATCATAGGTATTACAGGTTATATTGACAAATTCGTCTTTAATATCCAGCAGTTGATATTCGTTGTTATCGGCATTTGTGAGTTGGAGTTTTGTTGTTAGATTTTGGATATCTTGAATTTTACCAATAATATTAAATCTATTTTTTGTCTGGGATATTTTTATAATTTGCAAATTATCAATATTTATAATTTCAAGATAATTTCTGGGGGTTTTGATAGTTTTATTTAATTCATCAGATTGGATAGATATTAGTTTTAGACTTTTTGATATTTGGATTTTGACATCTGAATTTAGAGTAAATATTTTTAATTTATTGATTATATTATTGGCGATTTCTGTGGGGGTTTCTAATAGATATGAATCATTAAATTTACTGATTCTGAAAACTGATAAAACTTTGCCTTGGTTGGTGCATAAGCTACTAATTGATGAATTATTTTCTGTGGCAAGGGCGATATCGTTGGTAAGTTGCCCTTGTAAAAAAGTTTTTGAATCCTTGCCGCTTATTTCAATTAGAGTTTTAAAAATATCATTATTATTAAAAACCATCTTATTTTAATGTAGTAAGTTCTGCCTGGGCACGGAATTTGCCATTTTTATACTGCTCTAATTTTACCAAAACTATGTTTGAATCAATGACGGCATAATAGGCATAGATATATAATCCTGTTTTTTGCACCGGAGATATTTTATAGGCTTTTACTTTGCCATATGGCACTTCAATATTTTTAGGCTCACTGATTACAAAGGTTTGACGAGCCATTTCTTTGAAGTCTGCCATTTGCATTTTTCTTGATTTTAGGACAGGATTTGTTGTTAATTTTTCCTGCAAAAGTTGCGCTAAACCTACCAAGATTGACACTCTATCATAAGTTTGGTCGGTAATGACAACATTTGTTTTTTTGCCATCATAATCTTGTGCCATCATATGGGTTTGAAAGTTATAGTCTTGTTTGACTGATTTTATCTTATCGTCTTTTTTCATTTGATAGATATATTTATAAGGTTGCCAGCGTCCATTATTGTTTTTTAAATATGAGGTTTCTTTGAGGTCGTCATTAGTAAACATTGAGAACAATATGGAAGCCTGAGTATCAAGTGAATAGGTGGCATGCTCCCCTGATATTTTGAATTTGATGGTGGTGGTGGCAGCCGTAATTGTTTTGTTACCAAAGTCATATTCTCCGATATAGGATGATATAACAGGCGCTGATAATAAAGCCTGGCTTGTTGTTAACAATAAAATGACAACAATGTTTTTAATGTTGGTTTTTGATGCAATATTCATAATTTCTCCAATAGTTGTTGTATGGTTTTAGGGTAGAGATGATGTTCTTGTTCCAGCACCCTTTTTTTTAAAGTATCTGCGGTGTCGCCTGATAAAATATCAATCTCAACCTGAGATATAATTTTGCCACTATCTAATTTATTACTTACATAATGCACTGTGGCGCCGTGCTTTTTTTGTTTATCGTTAATAACTCGTTGATGAGTATTCAAACCTTTATATTTTGGCAATAATGATGGGTGAATATTTATTATTTTGCCTTTATTATTTTCGACAAAATCACCATTTAATATTCTCATAAAACCTGCTAATACTATCAATTTTGGTCGGTCTTCATCAATTATTTTTTGTAAATTATCCTCAAATAACTTATCATTTTTTATATATTTTGTTGTTATCTTAGCATTTTTTGCTCTTTGCAGTCCGTGGGCATTTTTTTGGTTTGAGATAATTTGGGTTATTTTTGCAGGATAATCCGTCCTATGAATCTTGTCAATTATTGCCTGTAAATTTGAGCCATCTCCTGATATAACAACGATTATATTGTGCTTCATGCGATTTCAACTGGATTTTTACTTTTGTTTGTAATCTCTCCTATTTGCCAGCTTTGCGAGTCCGGAGACTTATTTAATTCTGCAATAATGTTTTTGCTATCTTGCGGTGCACATATTAACACAAATCCCACTCCACAATTAAAAACTTTCATCATTTGGCTGTCGGCTACCTCGCCTGCTTGTTGCAAAAAATTAAAAATATCAGGGATTTGCCAGCTTTTTTTGTTGATAACGGCACTACAATTTGTCGGTAAAACTCGTGGAATATTTTCTAATAATCCGCCACCTGTGATATGTGCCATTGCATTTATTTTATATGTTTTTAAAATATTCAAGATCGGTCGGACATAAATTTTAGTAGGCTCAATTAAAATTTCTTGCCAAGTTTTACCACCTATTTCTCGTGTTAAATCTATTTTTTTGCTGTCAATTATTTTTCGCACTAATGAATAACCATTGGAGTGAATGCCTGATGACTTTATAGCTATTATATGATCCCCTATTCGGACTTTTTTGCCATCAATGATATTTTTTTTATCAACAACTCCGACACAAAAACCTGCCAAATCAAAGTCATTTTGTTGATACATTCCAGGCATTTCAGCACTCTCACCCCCTATCAGTGCAATATCTGATATTTTGCAACCATCTGTGATGCCTGTTATTATATCCGTTGCTTTATTAAGGTCTAATTGTCCTGTGGCAAAATAGTCTAAAAAATAAAGAGGTTTGGCTCCACATACTATAATATCATTAACGCACATCGCCACCAGATCAATCCCTATGGTGTCTAATTTTTTAAATTCAATCGCAAGTTTTAATTTTGTGCCAACTCCGTCCGTGGCAGAGACTAAAATAGGGTGTTCGTATTTACCCATAGCTCCTATATCAAAAAAGCCACCGAAACCACCGATATTGCCTAATACTCCGGCAGTATTAGTAGATCGAACCATAGGTTTTATAATATCAACCAAACGATTACCAGCATCAATATCAACTCCTGCTTGTTTATAGTCTAAACTCATAGTGAGACCTTTGCATAATTCAAGTGCTGTTTAGAGATGCACGAGCATAGTGCATTTTTATAGCAAAAATGAGGAATATGGCAAGCCCTTTGCAGTTCCTCACTTCGTTCGTGATGACAAATTTTTGCTATGAGCATATGCAACCTATTTGTTTTATAAATTGTGCTTGTTTTATGCAAAGGTCTCATATTATATGCTCCCTTACATAGTTTAAGGTTTGTTGTGATACCCTGTTGCGATCTTCATCTAACAATGTTGCATTAAGATCTACTGCCATTGTTTGTAAGTCAGCTATGAATAATTCAAACTCATTTTTGCTTTCATTTTTTGCAAACGACATAAAAGCAGATAATTCACTGGCAGAGAATTGCTCTATGTCATGGGGAATTGTGCCAGGGTTATATGAGGAACAAATTGTATATAAAAGTTTGCCTTGATTTTTTTTAACGAGAAACATATTTTTATTATCATAGGATAGTTTATAATTTTCTTTGATGGTCAATAGTTGCTCACCTGTAATATGAACAGAGCCTATGGCTTGTAGGCGAAATATCAAAAGCTGGGAGTTATCATCGTCTTTCTCCTCCACATCATTATCATATTCTTCTTCTATTTGCTCTATCTCATTGTCGCGGTTATCATTGTCACGGTTGTCAGGGTAACTATCTGCATAATATTGTGCCTCTGCCATAGATTTGGTCCATACATAAACTGCAACTATAACCAAAACCGCAACAAATAATAATGATAATCTTAAAATTGTAGTATCCATAATTTTTATTTCTTAATCACCTTAATCGCCTCTGCCATATCTACCGCTACCATTCTTGATACACCTGGCTCTGCCATAGTGATTCCTGTTAAAAACTGGGAAATTTCCATCGTCCTTTTATTGTGAGTTATAAATATAAATTGTATTTCTTCTGCCATTTTTGTTAATAAATTACTAAATCTTAGCACATTCGCTTCATCAAGCGGAGCATCTACCTCATCCAACATACAAAATGGAGCAGGATTCAAGCGAAAAAAAGCAAAAACCATGGCTATAGCAGTCAGGGTTTTCTCGCCTCCTGACAAAAGATGAATGCTGCTTATTCTTTTGCCAGGTGGTCGTGCATAGACGCTCACTCCGGTATTTAAAATATCACTATCAATCAGTTGCAAATATGCCTCTCCACCACCAAATAAAAGGGGGAATAATTCTTTTAAACCAATATTTACTTTATCAAAAGTCGTTTTAAATTTCTTTTTCGTTGTCTGGTCTAGGGTTTTTATAGCACCCTCTAAGGTTATCAGGGCTTGATTTATATCGTCATATTGCTGTGTTAAATATTCTGCTCTGGTATTTAATTTTTCAAGCTCGCTATCGGCAGTCAGATTTACCCCACCAATAAGCTCTATTTTATCGCCCCATGAAACTATCTTTCTTTGTAAGGCTTGTATGTTATCAAATTTTTGTAAATTTTCCAATAAATTTTCTAAATTAAAATCATTTTCACTAATTTGTTGTTGATAATTTTGGTTGTTCCAATTGAGCTCTTGTATTTTTTTGTCAATATCTTGCGCTTGCTCGGTGATATTTTTATACAGGCTTTCTTGTTTTAATTTGTTTTGCTCCTGCTCTCTGTTTTTGTTATCTAATTGTCCTCTTATTTTACGAGTATTGATAAGATCCTGTTCTTGTAATGATTTTTGTTGTAAATAATTTTGTAGTTCGTTTTGCATGTTATCAATTGGTTTGGATAATTTTGCTATTTCATATTTTGAATTATCTTGTTGAGTGGATAGAGTTTTTTGTTGTTGCAAGTTATAATCTAATTGCTGACAGGCTTGCAGATTTTTTATTTCTAATTTATTTTTTTGGGTTTTTAGGTTATTTAAGTTGTTATTTATTTCTTGTTGCTTGTGTTTTAATTTTTTTAATAATTCTGTTATTTGGGCTTGTTTTTGTTTTCTTTGTTCTAAATCAACGAGTAAATTTTTGATTGATATTTCTGCTTGTTGTTGTTTTTCCGTGGCACTATTTATAATATGTGATGAATTTTTTATATTATTCTGAATCTCTTTTAATTCAATTTTAATCTGTGATATGCGGTTTTTATTTTGAGAGTTTTGTAGGTCTATTTGATTTTGTTTATTTTTTAAATTAAGAGCATCGTGTTGCAGGTTTTGGAGTGTATCTTTTTGTGAATTTAAATTATTACAAACATCGTCTAATTTTATTTTATTTTTTGCTATATCCTGTTCGTTATTTTGAATCTTATTATTTATTTTTTTTAGTTCTATGATACATTCTTGGTATTCTTTTTCTATTTGCAAGATACCTGTTTTATCTGTTTTAGCAGGCAATATTTTTAAAAAATTAACTCCCAACCATAAACCGCTACTCGGACAAATTACAGATTGATTGTTTTGTAGGTTGTGGTATTTTTGCCAAAGCTGTTCGTTGTTATCTGTTATTATTATACTTGATAATAAAAACTCTAAACCGCTGGCATTTTTTGTTTTTTTTAATAGGCTATTTTCTGTATTTATAATTTTTTGTTTTTTATTTTTAAAAATATAATTTGCAGGATACTGCTGTAAAGACTCTAAGTCAGACATATTTTGATAATCCTCTATATGCCAAGACAATAAAAAATCACTTAATACCCACTCTATTAAGTTTTCATAACCTTTTTCTACTTTGATTTGTGATTTTATTTGGGACAGTATTCTTATATTGTTGTCAATGGCGTTTTCTTTGAGTTTGTTTTCATCTTGGGTAATATCTTTTTTTTGTAAAGCTATGAGTGATGATAGTTTGCCTTGGGTTTGGTATAGATTCTCTTTGTTTTTTTCTAATTTTTTTTGCAGCTGTTGCAATTGAGCGAAGTATTGCTCCTTTTTTCTCTCCGCTGGTAATATTTTTTCTTTGATATTTTTTATTTGAAGCCAGGTGTTATTTATGTCGTGGATTATATCGGTAGACTTACCGTCATCTTTTTTTGTCAATAGGCTCGTCTGCTCACTATTATATTGATTTTTTTTGTTGTTAAGGTTTTGAATTTGACTGTTGTGAGATTGAATCTGTGTTGTGGAGATATTTAATAGTTGTTGTGGCTCTTGTAAAGATTGTAAGGTCTGCTCTGTTTTCTGCACTTTTTGATATAATTCTTGTTCGTTATTTTCAATTAAAATATTGTTTTGTTGTAAATCTTGGTGAGTCAATACAAGCCGTTTGTTAATTGTTTGTAAGCTTTGTCTCGTTTCTTCTTTTGTTTTGGCAAATTCTGTATTTTTATTTTTTATTTTTGATAAAGAATTTTCGGTATTTATTTTTTGGTTTTTAGCTCTAAGCAAATCATCCTGTATTATTTTGATAGAGTTTTGCTGCCGGATAACTTTTGAATCAAGCTCATAATACTTGCCCTGCTGTTGGTCTAATTTTTCAATACAATCACTGATTTGTTCTTTTTGGGCTTGTAATTTTACATCAATTGTGTGAATAGATATATTATATTTTTCTGATTTTTCTTTTAATAAGTTGCTTTGTGTTGCAAGGGTTTCTTTTTTTTGGGAACTTTCTCGGTATTTAAAAGCCTGCTCCATGGCTTTGAATTGGGACAGTTGCTCCTTATATGTTGTGTAGCGTTTCGCAGCCCTTGCTTGGGATTGCAATTGCTTTTTTTGGGTTGTGATTTGCTCTTGAATATCGTCAAGGCGAGATATGTTTTCTTGGGTTTGGCGGATGCGAGTTTGAGTTTCACGCCTTCTTTCTTTATATTTTGAGATACCAGCGGCTTCTTCTAAAAAAGATCTTATCTCATCTGGCTTGGCTTCAATCAGACGACTTATCATTCCTTGCTCGATTACAGCATAAGAGCGAGATCCTAACCCTGTTCCTAAAAAAATATTTTTTATATCCTTGCGACGAGCACGAGAGTTATTTAAAAAATAACGAGAATCTCCATCACGGGTGAGGGTTCTTTTGATGGATAATTCGTTATATTTTGCATATTCGCCACCGAGTTTACCCTTTGAATTATCAAACAATAATTCAACCTGCGCCATACTCACAGGTGATCTACCATTTGAACCATTAAATATAACGTCAGATAACATCTCACCACGCAAATGTTTGGCTGAGCTCTCGCCCATAACCCAACGGACAGCATCAATAATATTTGATTTTCCACAACCGTTCGGACCCACTACAGCATTAAGATTCGTGGGGAATACAAAGCTTGTTTTGTCTACAAAAGATTTGAATCCCGATAATTTTATTTTGGATAGGTGCAAAATTTAAAAATTTAACAAAAAAACCGTTTATAATAGCAGATTTAAAATTTTTTTATCAATTATGAATAAACTTAATAAAAATATTGAAACTTTCGTCAATCCAAATCAAAACAGAGATTACACAATTGACATTAAGATTCCAGAATTTAGTTGTCTCTGCCCTAAGACAGGACAACCTGATTTTGCGACATTTAATCTACAATATGTGCCAGATAAATTATGTTTGGAGCTAAAATCTATTAAATTGTATGTTTGGAGTTTCAGAGACGAGGGGCATTTTCATGAGGCGGTTACCAACCTAATTATGGACGATATTATTAAAGTCTGCAGTCCAAAACATGCCAAATTGAGTGGCATATTTAATGTTCGTGGTGGAATTTACACAACTGTAACCGTAGAGCATAACAGAGATTAAATTATGAGCGCTAAAACTATTTATTTAAAAGACTACACAGAACCTGCTTTTTTTATCCCCCACACGGATTTGATGTTTTATATAAACGACGAAACTGTTGTTGTCAAAAGCACACTTGTGATTAAAAGAAATCACAACAACAAACAACCTGATTTAATTTTAGATGGGTTTGAATTAGAGACAACTAATGTTTTAATTGACGGTAAAAATTTGGTAAAATCTCAATACTCTATTGGTAAAAAACTACATGTCTTTAATGTTCCTGATAAATTCAAACTCACAACCATAGTCAAAATTTATCCACATAAAAATACCCAATTAGAGGGTTTGTATCTGTCACAAAAAACTCTTTGTACCCAATGTGAGGCAGAGGGTTTTCGTGCCATTACCTGGTTTCTTGATCGCCCAGATGTCCTGTCAATTTTTTCTGTTGCCATATCCGCAGACCCTAAAAAATATCCTGTTTTGTTGTCAAATGGCAATCTTGCACACAACAAAATAAAAGATGGTAGAAGAATTATCCAATTTATTGATCCCTTTGCCAAGCCTTGTTATTTGTTTGCTTTGGTGGCAGGAGATTTATCTGTTATCCGTGATATTTTTACCACAAAATCTGGCAAAAAAATCTATCTGTCTATTTATGTGGAGCACCATAATAAAGAAAAATGTGCTCATGCCATGTCATCTTTGCAAAAAGCCATGAGCTGGGACGAAAAACAATATGGTTTAGAATATGATTTAGAGAATTATAATATTGTTGCTGTCGATTCTTTTAACTCAGGAGCCATGGAAAACAAAGGCTTGAATATTTTTAATTCAAAATATGTCTTGGCGGATGACAAACAAGCGACCGATAATGATTTACAAAATATTGAGTCTGTTATAGCACATGAATATTTTCACAACTGGACCGGCAATAGGGTAACTTGTCGTGATTGGTTTCAACTAAGCCTAAAAGAGGGTCTCACCGTTTATCGTGACCAATGTTTTAGTGCCGATATGGGTTCCACAAACTTGCAAAGAGTGCGTGATATTGCAGGTTTGCGTAATTTTCAATTTCCAGAGGATGCTTCGGCATTATCCCATGCAGTTCGCCCTGAATCCTATCAAGAGATTCGTAATTTTTATACCGCAACAGTTTATGAAAAAGGTGCCGAACTTATAAGAATGTTAGCTACAATGTTGGGCAAAAAAGGATTTCGCTCTGGAATGGATTTATATTTTAGTAGTTATGATGGCAAGGCGGTAACCTGTGATGATTTTATAAACTCTATGGCGGATGCGAACAATTTTGATTTACAACAATTTAAACTTTGGTATAGTCAAATCGGCACCCCAACTGTCAAGATAACATCCGCCTATGATAAAAAACAACAAAAAATTATCATCCACACAGAGCAAGCAATAAATTATCCTCAAAATAAGCATAATAAAGCCATGTTAATTCCTATGCGAATAGCCTTGATTGATAAAAATGGCAAAACAATTAAATTGGACGATAAAAATAACAAAGAACAGGTTTTAAATATAAAACAATCATCGCAAGATTTTGTTATTAACGATATTACCCACAAACCTGCGTTATCATTATTTCGTCAATTTTCAGCACCAGTTAAGTTTATTTATGATTATAGCGATGATGAGAGATTGTTGTTGTTGCAAAAAGATGATGATGGATTTAACCGTTGCGAGCAATCTCAACAACTTGCCAAAAAACTAATTTTACATCCTGATAATGCTGCTTTGTTTAAAAAATACTGCTTGGCTTTGAAAAATATTTTACATGATGAAAATGTAACAGAGGCTATGCGGGCGGAGCTACTATATATGCCGACAGAATCTGATATTTATCAAAGTTTAGAGACAATTGACGTTGATTTAATTTTTAATAATCGTAAATTATTATATCAAAAAATAGCCAAAGAATTAGAACATGATTTAATGTGTTATTATCAAAAATTGCAAGATAAAAAATATCAAACAGATTTTAAAAGTATGGGCAGACGCGAGTTGAAAAATATTTGTTTATTTTATTTATCATCAATACAGAGCAATCAAAGTATGGTTACCGAGCAATTTGAAACATCCAACAACATGACAGATACTCTATCATCACTGCGAACAGCCTGTTTTTGGCAAAATAAAAATTGTCAGATTATGTTAGATAAGTTTGAAAAAAAATGGCAAAACAATAGTCTGGTTATGGATAATTATTTTGCTATCTCAGCCTCGTGCTATGATGGTGACATTATAACGAGAATTAAAAAACTACAAAATAAAACAACCTATAATCGGACAAACCCCAATAAGATATATAATTTATTAGGATCTTTTGCAGCCAATAGCCAAGGTTTTTGTCAAAAAAATGGTGCAGGATTTGAATTTCTTGTCAACGAGATAGTTAAAATTGATAAATTTAATGAGCAGGTAGCTGCAAGAATTGCCACCAAATTTAAAATCTATTCAAAATACGATAAAAATAGACAAGCAAAAGTCAAAAAAGAATTGCAAAAAATTATGAATTCAGAGCCTTCTGATTCACTGGCAGAGATTGTTCAAAAAATACTAAAAACATAGGTTGAGACCTTTGCATAAAGCAAGCACTATTTTCTGCTTCTCTAAACAGCATTTCGTTGATGCAAAGGTCTCAGGTTAGTCAGGGGCCCACAATAGAGAACTCGTAAATAAATCCAATGGTTAGTAAAGTAATATCTCTGCTGGCAAATTTTTAACGCGAGTATTTTTTATCTATCATATGATAAATTCTGCTCGGTGGTAAACCTCCACAATTTGTTGTAAAAACTATCAAATCGGAGTTAGAAAAATACTCGTCAAGTTCATTAAAATCTTTGGCAGGAGGCTTGCCGCAGGGGTTAGCGCTCGTGGAGATAAGAGGTTTTTTTGTTAAATTACAAAAATCCACAATAAAAGGAAAGTCCGTGATGCGAATCGCTACGGTATTATTTGCGGTTATAATCTTATCAAGTTTAGCTGCGGCAGGATAAATAAAAGTGGTAGGTGTTTTGGTTTTAAAAGGAGCTTTATTTTTATAGTCTTCGGCAATATAATCTCTTATCATTTGCCAGTTAGATCCTAATAAAATCAAGCCCTTATCACAGGGGCGATTTTTAATCTTTAAAATTTGTTGCAGCGCGGATACATTAGCAAGATCACAACCCAACCCAAACACAGTTTCAGTAGGATATATAAAAACTCCACCTGCTTTATAAATTTTAAATAATTTTAAAATATTATCTATTTTTTTCATCTAATCAAACCCTTTGGGTTTAATCAGAGCTTCTTTTACAGAACTTGCCAAATTTGGTTTGTTTTGTGCAAAAAGATCAATCACTCTATTTAGGGCAAGAACTCTTGTCAGCAGGTGTAGACCCTGCCAAAATCATAAAGCTCTCAAACGGAGTCATGACACCCATGGCTTCCATTTTTGGTCCTGAAAATTGTAGTGTGCCATTCATCATAGCCATCATAGGCCCACAACCAAAATCATTTTTTCCCATACAAATCCAGTCAGCCAAGGTTGCATGCATCAGGTAGTCAACATCAAGATTTAATTTTTTGTGTTTAATTTTGCCACCATATGTGCACATTGCTTTTTCATTTTTAGCGGTAATGGTAAGCTCAACTCGCGGGCTTTTAGGGCAATCTGTGCGATACAAGTGAATTACCTTATATCCTCTTTTATTGTCATTATCCATCCACTTACGGCCTACAAGATCCTGTGTGAGGGGTTTTGATTTATTCCATCCTTGACAAACAGTATCAGCCCATTGTGGTGACATCATAAGAGGCTGCGCCATAATATTTTCAGCTAACAATAATGATGACCCCATTAAAAAAATTATAAAAAATTTATTCATAATAAAAATTCTCCGATATAAAAAAACCTAATTCTACCATAAAAATATCCTGGATTGCAAATTTTTTTAAATCAAGATAACCACAATTTTGCTTGATGATTTTCTTTTTGTTGAACTAATTTTGGAGTTATAAAACCAGATACATTATTTTTTAATTGATTATGGAGCGCAATAGCTTGTTTTTTTGGGACATAAAAATGCATTGTGCCGACTGTTTTATCAAGAATATGTAGATAATAAGGCAAGATACCAGCTTGCCACAAATCCTCGCAAAGCTCTGTTAAAATCTTTATATCATCATTGACTCCTTTCAATAAAACACTTTGATTCAAAACTGTAAAATCTCTTTGTTTTAATTTGGCAGTTTTATTTTTGGTGTCTTTACCGATCTCAATGTTATGATTGATATGAGATACTAAAACTTTTTTTATCTTGATTTTAGCAAAATATGATAAGAATTCATCGTCTATCCGGAGCGGATTTGCACTTAACATTTTGCTGTGAATTCTAATAGTTTTGATCTGCTCTAATTCCAATAAGCAGTCTATGTGTTTAAATAGTTCATTGTTTGATAATGTTAGAGGATCACCACCACTTAAAATAATTTCGTTTATTTGAGGGCAATTGATAATATGGTCCTTAATGTTCTCTAAAAAATTTTTACTGATAGTTTTTTGCTTATCCTTGATATGTTTGCGAAAGCAATAACGACAATTAACTACACAATTATTATTTAAAAAAACTAATAATCTTGATTTGTATGTATGGACAAAATAATTTTTAATAGCAGTTTGCTCTCTAAGTGGATCAAGATGATATTTATGATGTAATTGCATCTCTTTTTTATTAGGCAAAAATTGTTTTAACAAAACATCATCATCATTTTTAAAATTTATTTTTTCTATAAAAATATCTGGTATTTTACAATGAAAATAATTATCAGCATCAGATGAGTAGATTTTTTGCCATTTATTGTTTAAAAATGGTAAAATTTGTTGTTTTTTCATATTTTAATAGGAGATCAGATATTGGCAAATTATAATACAAGTGGATTTAAAAGTGGCTTGAAAATTATGTTAGATAATAACCCTTATGAGATTATTGAAAATGAATTTGTTAAACCTGGCAAAGGACAGGCCTTTAATAGGGTTAAAATTCGCAACTTATTAAATAACAAAATTTTGGAAAAAACATTTAAATCAGGGGAGAGTGTTCCTGCCGCCGATGTTATGAATCAATCCTATGAATACTCATATTTTGATGGAGAATTTTGGGTATTTATGGATGGTGAAACTTTTGAGCAGGTATCTGTCACCCGCCAAGCTGTAGGCGATTGCAAACAATGGTTAAAAGAGCAAGATAAGTATGATATCACATTGTGGAACAATGAACCGATTAGCGTTTCTGCCCCCAACTTTGTAGAGTTAAAAATTACTCAGACTGATCCTGGGTTAAAGGGAGATACGGCGCAAGGTGGCATAAAACCTGCCACAGTTGAAACCGGAGCCCGCATCAATGTTCCTTTGTTTGTTGAAGAGGGTGAGACTGTAAAAATAGATACTCGCAACAGCTCATATGTCAGTCGCATCAAATAAAAATCTCCATCAAACCCTACGGACAAAAAGTATATTTTTACAAGATATTCGTTTATTTATGCAAAATAGAGATATAATGGAGGTAATCGTGCCAGTATTAGATAAATTTTGTATTCCAGATCTACATATTGAGCCGTTACAAATACTTGATGACAACAATAATGAATATTTCTTACAAACATCACCTGAGCTTGGCATAAAAAAACTGCTTTGTCAAGGAGCAGGAGATTGTTATAGCATCTTACCTGCTTTTCGAGCAAATGAAAATATAGGCCCCATCCACAAACAAGAATTTACGATGTTAGAGTGGTATCGTATAGGTTTAGACTATATGGATTTATCAGATGAAGTGGTTGAATTATTTAAGTTATTGGATAATAACAAACACAACCTAAGGGTTAAAAAAATTACCCACAAAGATTTATTTAAAAAATATTGTGGGCTCGATTATAAAAAAATAACAATTAAAATCTTAAAAAAAATATGTGCTGAAAAAAATATTTCCTTACCGTTCGCAACAAACAAACAGGATATACTAGACTTAATCATGGGTAGCTATATCAATAAAAAATTTGCAAAAAACACCCTGACAATAATTTATAACTACCCCAAAGAGCAAGCATCTCTATCTGTCTTGGTCAATAATATGAGTTGTAGATTTGAGATTTATTGGGGTGATACCGAGTTAGCAAATGGATTTTTAGAGTTAAGAAACAAAAAAGAGCAACAACAAAGATTTGAAACAACAAACATCAAAAGAGGGCAAAAAAACCTTAGTGCTTTGCCAATAGATGATGATTTTATCAATAATTTAGAAAATATGAAAAATACATCTGGTGTAGCTGTAGGCATAGATCGTTTATTTATGAAAATAGAAAATCATAATGCGATTTTATAAATATTTGTCGATATTTTTAATAACAATCGCTCCTTTTAGTGGGGTGCAATCCGCTGATTTTAAAATCCAAAAAACAAAAATATATCTAAAAAAAGAGGTGTATTATTTGAGCACAAATTTTAAAATACCTCATAAAAAAGCACCTATTGCCGCTCTTAAAAATGGAGCCGCACTGTCGGCATTAATTAGTATTGATATGTATAAAAATAGAGTTTTATGGCGAGATAAACATATTTTAAATTTAAAACAAGAATACAAAATTCAATACTACAACCTAGCGAATTTATTTCAACTCACAAACATAAATACCAACAAAAAAACAAATTTTTCTAAACTCAGAGATGTTTTTGCATTTATAGGGACATTAAGAGATTTGCCATTGATTGACAAAATATTGTTATTGGATTCAAAAAATGGCATAAAAAATGAGTATTACGGTTTTTTATCTGTCCTTGTCAGCATTGAAAATATGCCACTTTCAACAAAATCATATAGTTTTTTTTCAAGCGACTTACAAATTAAATCAAACAGGTTAAAATGGTTATTAGAGCAATAAATTACCTATCTACAAGTTTTTTACCAATGATATTGTTATTCGTATTATTGTTAATATCACTTATTATTATGGTAAATGCTACTGATAATATAGGTTTGTTCGGCTCCTATTACCTGTGGTTTTTGTTATTTAATATCGGTGGCGTCACTTTTATTGCTTTGCTAATTTTAGCAAATATTTTAAAATTAAGTCGTAGTTTTAAAAAACGAGTTATAGGGCATAAATTACTTAGTAAAATGATTGTTATTTTCAGCCTCTTAATAATCACTCCGGTGGCAATTGTATTTTATTTTTCAGTCAATTTTTTAAATAACAGCATTGAAAATTGGGTTGATACCAAAGTTGAGGCAGGGTTAGAGAGCGCTCTATCTATCAGCCGCCAAATGTTACAAGCCCTGCAACAAGAAAAATTAGATAACACTAAAAATATGGTAAAAATATTAGAATCTATGGATAGTGCTACGGCTATGTCTGATATGGAAAATATTCGCAAAAGCACAGACGCCTATGAGATTACATACCTTGATTATCAATACCGCATAATAGGTGTGGCATTCGCCCAAACCATTAAAATTGTGCCATCTATGCCAGACATACAGATACTATCTTCTTTAAAAAGTAATAAATTTTATGTAGGGATTACTATCATCAATGATGAATTTTATATTCAAACTGTGTTACCTGTTAATACAACAACTAAAACAAATACCAATATACTTCAAGCGCTCTATAATATTGATGGCAACATTTCCCAACAAACTGCAAAAGTTCAAGAGGGCTTCAACCAATACAAGCAGTTATTGTTATTAAAAAATCCTTTAAGAGCAAGTTATGTAATAAATCTATCATTAAGTTTGTTACTTAGTATTTTATCATCAATATGGGCAGTGTTTTATTTTTCATATCGTTTATTAGCCCCTATCAATCAATTAGTGATAGCCACAGAAAAAATAAGTGATGGTGACTATAAGATTAAACTTAAAAAGTTAGGCGATGATGAGTTAGGTTTTTTAGTGCAATCTTTCAATCTTATGATCCAAAGAATTCAAAAATCTAATTTACAACTTATAGAATCACAACAACAAACCCAACTACAAAAAAATTATTTATCTACAATTATAACAAGCCTATCAAATGCGGTTTTAGTTTTTGAAGAATCTTTTGTGTCCGACAGTGAAAAAAGTTATCATCTAAGAATGTATAACCTGTCCTCTGAAAATATTTTGCAAATAAAACTTAAAAACTTATTATTTAATGATGTTCATAAAATCACGAACAGTTATCCTTTTTTAAAAGAAATATTAGATAGTATTTATAGTTTCTCTAAAAATAACCAAAATGTTATGCAAAAAGAAGTGACGGTTTTTGATGACAAAAAAGAGTTGTTAGCGAAATATAATAAAGTTACATTAAATGATGGCACAAAAAATATAATTATAATTCTTGATGATATCACAGAGCTTGTGCAAAATCGAAAAATTACCGTATGGCAGGAGATGGCAAAAAGGTTAGCCCATGAGATTAAAAATCCGCTAACCCCCATTCAACTCTCAACAGAGCGCCTACGACACAAATATCTATCAGCAGACAATAACGATATCAAACAAAATATGGAGTTATTAGACAGAGCTACAAATACAATAATAAAACAAGTGCAAAGCATGATTAAGATGGTAAATGCTTTTAATGAGTTTGCCTCAACTCCAAAATTAGACATTCAAAATATAGATTTAAATTTAATAATTACAGAGGTCGTAGCACTATACCAAAAAAACAACATCAAAATAGAATTAGGTTTGGATCAAAATCTGCCAAACATAACAGCAGATGACGGCAGAATTCGCCAACTATTACATAATATGATAAAAAATGCCATTGAGGCTCAACAGAAATTAAAATATCTCAATATAAAGACAAAAATTGATAAAATAAACAACCAAGACTATGTTATGTTGCAGCTAACTAACCCAGGAAAAATATCCAAAAACATTGCAAATCATATATTTGAACCATATGCGAGTGATAAAAAAGGTGGCAGTGGTATAGGTTTATCAGTTGTTAAAAAAATAATTACTGAAATAGGTGGCAATATTAAGGCAGAATATGCAGATAATGATGTAATTTTTACAATCCATATACCAATCGAATGAAAATATTTTTTATAACAATACTGCTGTTTGTAACCCCCAAGATTTTAGCCTTAGATTTAAAAAAAATCCACGACTCTAATCAAGTATTTTTTGTTGAAGTTTTGCAAATTAAAAAATGCAATAAATATGGATGGTGTCAAATCAAAGACACAGATAGTTATGTCAAAAAACAATATTATAAAAAAAATTCAAGAAATGAATTATCAATCAAAACTGCAACCTATGCCAAAACCTGGGTTTATGTTAAAAAAGATTTTTTAAATGATAAGCCAAAATTAAAAAATTGTGTTTTATTCAAAGCATCCAAAAAAGAAAAAAATAACATAAAAATCGGTTATGTAAAAATAGAGCTAATTAAAAAATGCTCTAATGTTCAAAGTAGTATTGAAAAGCAAAACGAGAATAAAAATAAACAATATAAACGAATGAGGGCAACTCCTATTTATTATAGGCGAAAAAAATCTACTGAGAAAATTTTTACTCTTTTTGGTTTGGGTTATGCTGTGATAAATATTGACAACAACATCAATCAAAAGGAATTGAACTTTGGTGTTTTGGATTCAAATGCTTTAAGTTTTGATTTTGGCATAGGTTATAAACTTACCCCTAATATTTTCAGCTCAATAAACATTCAAAATGTAAATTTTGATAGAGCAGATCTTACAAATATATATGCAACAGGCAATTATCAATGGAGCAGCTTGACATATAAACCATTTATTGGTATGTTGTTAGGTGTAAGTCAGTTAAAATGGCACAGCAAACCAGTTAAAAACAACAGCAATAACGAGGTTGAATCCTCTAAAAAATCACTATACGGTATGCAGATTGGAGCAAATTATGAAATTGACAAAAACTGGCAACTATTTTTAAAACACCAGTTTATGTTGTTGCAACATAAAACTGTAATAGATGATAAAACAATAGAACACAAAAATATGAATATACTTTTATTCGGAGCGCATTATGACTTTTAAAAAAAACAACCTAATTAAAATTACAGTTGTATTTTTAATAATGTTTTTAGTGTCCTCTTGTGGGGATGATGCGGAATATAACAAACAAAACACAACATCCGATTCAAATCCTACACCACCTACAACAAATATTTTACCCCCTGATATCTCAACTTCGGCAAATATAATCAACGCTACCTTTGATAGTGTTATATCTGCGTGGAATCCTATCAATACCTCAGACCCTGCGGATTCTTTTGTCATCAATCCTGCTATCTCTTGTAATTTGAATTTTAATATCTCTGATGGCAATATTCAAGGCACTCCAAATTGTGCAGGAGATCTTTTTTATGAAATAAAAGCGACAAATACCGGCAGGATCAAGCACCAAAACTGTTGTCATAAGAATCGCCAAATCAATCAATAGATGCTGGATCGGATAGAGCAGAGGGTTTATCCACAACAAATTATACTCAAAGAATAACAACAGACGGAGCAGGTACAGGAGCAATAGAATATACAATAAGTGATAGTTCAATAGCCACAATAGATTCAGGCACAGCAGAGGTTACTATTATAAAACCAGGAGTGGTCACAATAACTGCCACCAAAGCTGCCGATAGTAATTATAATAGTGCAAGTGATACTTATCAATTAACTATAACTGATGATGAAAAACCAACTCTCACCTTAGTTTCAATCAAATCCAATAATGCAAAAAATCCCACAAGTTATGCCAAAGAATTAGATGCAATAACTTTGAAATTTACCGCATCAGAGCCATTAAATATGGCAACTATTACATCAACTATTACAGGCAGAGTCGCTATTATAAACGATTTATCAGATGGCGATGACAAAACATTTGCAGCCACAGTTGTTATGCAATCAGCAGATACAGAAGGTAATATAGGTTTTTCAATTGCAAATTTTGCAGATTTAAGTGGCAATGTCGGCGACAGTATCACAACCACAACAGACAGCACAGCAATAACATATGTATGTGGTACAGTTTAAGATGTCATCTTTTATAGCTTTGATTTTTTTATATTATACTATTATTATCATATAGTTATGCTGATAATTCGGACATTTGAAAATGAAGGGAATGTAAGGTTTG
>Ga0164315_10001090_pt1 | contig 20177 bp, 16 predicted proteins | sample GuaBasSedimGuay6_FD_113737 | JGI IMG/M metagenome (GOLD analysis project Ga0164315, IMG submission 113737) | Subseafloor sediment microbial communities from Guaymas Basin, Gulf of California, Mexico - Guay6, Core 4569-2, 0-3 cm | ecosystem: Environmental > Aquatic > Marine > Hydrothermal vents... | reverse complement strand
GGAAGAGGTGTATTGGTGATTTTGATTAATCTCTTATTTTATTCGATGTTCTTTTATTTTAAAGGTGTGGTTGCAGAAAGCATGTGCCTGGAAAGTTACGGGCTGCTTTTTGCATTGGCACTTTCAGGCTCTTGCTTTGTGTGCAACGATGTTCTATTGGCATGTTTTTAATATTTGCTAACTCGTTTTATCCATATTAAATATACCGAATAATTGCTAACCCAGCAGGATAACAGATATTTTTGTAATTATTATTCTGAAAAATTTAGCAGATTTCATCTATCGGAAATTTTCTAATATGAACATGCTCCACTCCCTTGTAGTTCGATTGAGCCAATTCGTTCAAAGAGACTACTATTTTCTTATAGGTAAAATAATTGCATAATACACTAAAATATTACGTATAAGTAAAAGATTAACAAATGGCAAATGTTATTACATCTGTAATGAAAATCTCCGTGTATTGGGATGTATAGGAGATGGGATAGCCTGTTCCGTTTTGAGCTGAAGTTGCGGGATAGGCTGGGGCACTCTAACTTAACCCCCAAAGTATTAATCTATATTTATGTTGCTAAACTTGCTTCTTTCTGTTGTGTGAGTGCAATGAATCAATATTATTGTGATTGTCGGTGAAAATTTAAACCGAAATGTAATAATTCAAAAGTGTTTAGTTGTTTGAATCTTCTTATTCTCATTGGTTTATCCCAACATAATACAAATCAAATCCACCCATTCCACCTTCACGGTTGGATGAAAAGATCATCATATTTTTGTTTGGATCAACCCCTTCATTGATCAAAATAGGACGGTATTCATCAGCCTCACTATTTACATTGGGCCCAAGATTAACCGGTGTTGTCCATTCACCGTTTTTATAGATTGATTTGTAAAGGTCGAAACCACCATATCCACCTGGTCTGTTTGAAGTGAATACCATAGTATTGTCATAAATGTACGGGCACTTATCATCAAGATCACTTGACAGTATATTGTTTTTGACAATCATATTCTGATTTGGATATAAAAATTCCTCCAGCAAGCTATTGTTAGGATCAACCAGATTTATTGTATAGATATCGAATTTATCATTTTCCCTGTTTGAGCAAAAGAAAAATTTCCCCTGTTCAAAATCAACAAAAGGATACAGGTCATCAAATTCTGAATTGATGAACTCAATTGGGATGCTCTCCATAAATATTGAATCCTGTTGCCGCTTGAATGTAAAGCCGATATCAAAATTTCCACTTTCATCAGATGCATACATTAATAAATACTCATATCCCTGGTTCGCCATGGAATTATTGACAATAAAATTAGGCCCCAGTTCATTTGCCTCGGTATTTATTTTACTTAAAGCATTTTGGAATATCTCACCATAATGTTGATAGATTCCCCATTCAGCATATGCATTTAATATCCTGAATTCGCCAGTGCTCTTACCAAAAGAAACAACCATGGGTTTATAAATTACATCAAATTGATTCCCATTACTGTATCTGTTTGTTGAAAAACATAATGGGATAAATCTGCCAAGTGTGGGTGCTGTTGAATTGTAATCATCGGCACTTGAATTAAAATCTGCCAGGTTTTGAGGCGTTGAGGGTAAATCCCAGCTATCATATTTATATTTGGGTTCGCACGAAAATAAGAATAGCGATATGAGGAAAACGAGTATCTGGATTTTCATTTGAATATATCTGGTAAATCTTTATAACGATAATTACGTTATAACATTATTTATCAGACAATATATTAGAAGAATCAGTTGCCAGGTTAATAAAAATATAAAGTGAAATATGAATTATTTTTATAAAAAATAAACAAGTTGTTTGATATGGATAGAAAAATACCTCAAATCTATGTTAGCTCATATTTCATCTCAAACTGACTTGTCAATGCTTCAAATCCGGAAGCTCTTAAAAAGTTGATCAAGTCCTCATCTTCACTTTGAATATTGAGAAATTTTATTTGTTCAGTTTTTCCCTTGATTGTATCAATGAGCTTACCAATGAGTGCTGAACCAACTCTCATTTTTCGGTATTTTGGATCTATCTGCAAAGCCATGATCCAATTGAGCAGAGGATAATATACGATCAACCCTATTTTATTTATACTATATTCAGCATCAATTATGATGGTTTCATCCGGTATCCTTTTGATAGCATTAAAACTGTTTTCCCATGAAGGTGCCCAATCGGCAAAGGTTTCAAAGTCATCAATATCTGAACTGTTTAATTGTTTAAATTGTAGTGGAATCCTGGATTCCTGGGTTGGTTTAAAATTTTTGGTATCCATGATAAAACATTCAAGACTTCTTGTAATTTTAAAACCCGTTTTTTGGTATGCCCTGATAGCAGCATTATTTTCCTGTAATACTTCCAGAAAAAATTGTCGGATCTTTTGCTTTTTTAATGTTGGTTTTATAAAATCAAACATTTGTGAAGCAATGCCCTTTCCGCGGTAATCTTTTACTATGCCAGTCATTATATCAAAGGCAGCAGGTTCTTCAAAATGTTTGTCGATACCTACCAGTGTAAATCCAACTAGATTTTCATTTTCAAAAACACCAACACTCGATTCAGGATCATAACCATTTTTAACAGCCCTGTTGTGCATTACATATGGGTTCATATAACTTACATCCACAGCATAATCTGAAAAGGCATCTACAAAAGTATTGTATAGTTCATCAAATGAGACGTTGACCAGATTTTTATACGAAACTTTCATTGTTACGAGTTATTCTTGGATAAAATGAGCAAAAATTTGCCATAAATATGATTTCTGGAGACTGATCCAAATAATCTTGAATCCATACTGTTATCACGGTTATCACCCAGTACAAAGTAGTGGTTTTGCTTGACAACAACAGGTCCATAATTTGCCAGTAAACCATTTTTATTTGTATAGGAAATATAATGTTGTAGTCCATATCCTGATTCCCGGGCAAAATTTTCACCGATCAATGTTTTTTCAATAGCTTTAAAATTTTCTTTGGCTAAAATTTCATATTTCAAAGGCTTTTTGTTGATGTATAATTTGTTTTGTTTGAGTTCGATGGTATCACCAGGTAATCCAATGATCCTTTTTAACCAGTAATCCCCATTGTCCTCTTTCCTTACTTTGCAAAGCACCATATCTCCCCGTTCAGGTTTGCCAATACTGATAAACTTCAGGTTTGCAAAGGGTAATGTTATGTCGTAAGCAGAGCGGTTTATGATGACTTTGTCACCAGATGCAAAAGTCGGTGCATCAGATGCCCCCATTACCATATAGGTTCTTAATGTTCCCAGGGTAAGAATGAATAAAAATAAAATGGAGACTATATAAATTAAGAATCTATTGCTCATCATAAACTATCTTTGAATACAATCATATTCTCATTTACTGTACCAGCGATTTTAAATTGCAGGAAATGAAAAGGTTAAAGTGAACAGTATTTTAATATTTAAAATATATTTGTAATCGATATGAACACTGTTTGTTCATTTATGGACATTTAAATATCAGGAATAATGGAAAATCTGATCTATAAAACGTCATTGCCTGCACCACAGGCATTTTATAATTTGTTTGTCAGCACCAATTGGAATAATCATTATCAACTGAATTCAGGACAATTATTCAAGGCATTGGAAAACAGCTGGTATATGATTTCCGCTTACAGTAACAAAAATCTTATTGGTTTTGGCCGGATCATTTGCGATGGGATAGTGCATGCTTTAATTCTGGATTTAATTGTGCATCCAGAATACCAGAATATTGGAATAGGAGGACAAATTCTCAATAAATTGGTTGAAGAATGCGAACAGCATCAAATCAGGGATATTCAATTGTTTTGTGCCAAAGGGTATTCACCTTTTTATGAAAAGCGGGGTTTTAAGAAAAGGCCTGATGATGCACCGGGGATGGAGATAAAACTACTTTAATAGCTTAATGATTGACCGTGCTGTATCCTGCTCAATCCCCAAATCATGGTTTACATGGATTAGCTTAATACTTTCCAAAAGTATACTGTCAAGGAATTTAATGGTTAACTCAACATTGGTATTGCTAAATTCTCCTTTTTCGATTCCGTTGATATAAAGCTCTTTGGCCATTAAATGATAAGCTTCCTGGAAAGCTTTTTGGGTCAATTCAAACTGAAATCGAAATTCAAATGAATTCTGACTCTCTTTTACCCAGTTACGGATATCCAGGAAAATAATATAAACCAGTTGTTCCATTTTTTTCTCATAGGTAGGAATTGTGGATAATTTGGGTTTTATCAATTCACTAAACTGAACTGAAATTTTTTGGATCAGGTATTTGAATATTTGCTCTTTACTTCTAAAGTGCTTGTAAATTGTCTTTTTACTGATTTTTAAATCCTTCGAAATATCATCCACAGATGTTTTCTTGAAACCAAACTGGTTGTAGTATTTTTCGAAGCTTTCTGCTATTTTTTCCTGAATATTTTCTATCATAATAGGGTTCTTTAACGGTAGAAAACTATTTTAGTTTCCAGTTTCCGCTTTTCATGGAAATCAGATGTTCTATAATTTTAGAAATTATTTTGTGTGCATTTCCTTTTTGAAAAATAAAATAACAAGGAAACTAATTGCGTTTTTAGTTTCCATTAGCTGTAGTGCTATTATAATTTTAGACTAAAAATCAATGAATGAGTATACTGTACTAAGAAGTAAGCAATTATTTGAATCAGGATATGGTTGTGCTGAAAGTGTACTTTTGGCTGTTTGTGAGTTTTTAAAAATTGAATCGGTATTGATACCACGCATTGCTTCAGGGTTTTGTGGAGGTGTGGCCAATACAAATGGTATGTGTGGTGCTGTAGTTGGAGGAATTTTGGCTTTGAACATTGTTTATGGTCGCAACAAAACAAGTGAATCAAAAGATTTAAATTATGAAAAAGTACAGCAGTTTCAGAAAATGTTTGCAGAGAAGTTCGGTTCAACAAATTGTGCCTCTTTAACCGATTGTGATTTGGGTACAGTAGCAGGCCAGCAAAAGTTTAAGAAATTGAATGTTGGTCAAAAATGTACTAATTATACAGGGGAGGCTACAAGAATGATTTTAGAATTGCTTTAGAATTTAGGGTAAATATATCTGATTGTAATCTAAAAATATTATAATAATTTTTGTTTATAATCTTGTAAACGTGTATTTTTGTATTGAAAATAACCCTTATGATTCAGCGAACACTATTAAACATCATCAAAGAGGACTTGTTTCAAGGCAAGACTATTTTGATTTATGGGCCAAGACAGGCAGGTAAAACTACATTACTTGAAATGATTTCTAATGAGCTTAGTCAAAGCATTAAAATGCTGGATTGTGATGAACCTGATGTAAGAAAAGACTTAACAGATTCAACCTCCGTTAAGCTTAAACAGTTAATTGGTGATTCAAAAGTTATTATGATCGATGAAGCCCAGAGGATAAAAAATATTGGATTGACACTTAAATTAATACAGGATAAAATTAAGGATGTTCAGGTGATTGTAACAGGATCATCTGCACTTGAATTGTCGAATAAAATTAATGAGTCGTTAACAGGCAGAAAATACGAATATTTGTTATTGCCCATTTCCACAGTCGAAATGATCAGTTACACAGATTTGATGACAGAAAAGAGGTTGTTCGAATCCCGGTTATTATACGGAATGTATCCTGATGTTCTTAACCAGCCTGGAAATGAGCGAAAAATACTTAACAATCTGGCGGGAAGTTATTTGTATAAAGACATATTTGCATTTCAAGATGTACGCAAACCAGAGATTATTGAAAATTTGCTTGAGACCCTGGCATTACAGGTAGGGTCTGAAGTATCATATCATGAGCTTGGAAACCATTTAGGAATAGATCAATTAACCGTTAGACGATATATTGATTTACTTGAGAAAACCTTTGTTGTTTTTAGGCTTAGGGCTTTTAGCAGAAATGTCAGAAACGAGATAAAAAAATCAAGAAAAATTTATTTTTATGATAATGGTATACGCAATGCTTTGATATCCAATTTTAGTTCGGTAAAACTTAGGGTAGACAAAGGGGCACTTTGGGAGAATTTCATAGTAAGTGAAAGGAAAAAGTGGCTCAACAACAATGCACTTAGTACAAGGCACTTTTTCTGGAGAACCACTCAACAACAAGAAATCGATTATATAGAAGACAGGGATGGGGTGATCAACGCTTATGAATTTAAATGGGGAGGAAAGAAAAATCAAAAATTTCCGGTCACGTTTACGAAAGCCTACCCAGATGCGAAAACCCAATTAATAACTCCGGAAAACTATTTTGATTTTATTGGGGTAGTTTAATAAAAAGGTATAATAGAAAATAATTATTTACTCAACACCTTAAACTCAGTTCGCCTGTTCTCCTGACGGCCTTCTTTCGTATCATTATCTGCAATTGGCTGTGATTCACCATAACCGGCATAGGTCAACCGGTTTTCTTCAATACCCTGAATAATTAAGTAATCAACAACCGCCTTAGCCCTGTCCTTCGATAGTTTTTTGTTGTATTCATCAGAACCAACATTGTCGGTGTGACCTGATATTTCAATCTTCAGGGTTGGAATATCTCTTAACATTTTTACCAGCCTGTTCAGTTCTGCTGCAGATTCATTTCTTAATGTTGCTTTATCAAAATCAAAGAATATATTCTTTAAAATAATTTTACTGCCGACCCGTACTTTATTCAATAAAAAATCAAGGTATATTTCCTGAACAGTAGTAGCAGGTGGAATAATCAGGTTTTCAGAATGAAACATATACTCTTTGGCTTTTACGGCGAAACCATAGTTTTTGCCGGAATTCAGAGAAACCATATATTCGCCGGTCCTGCTATTGGATTCAAAACTGGCCACCATCATCCCAAGTTCATTATCATATATTTCAACAATTACCCCTCCCAAAGGACTCAGGGTAATCGCATCCATTATCTTACCTTTTACTATGGTAATGAGGTTATCCTTGATCTCTATTTTGTCATGCAGGGCATTTTCTTGTATGGGAACGGTAATATACGCCAGGTAATCATAATTTTCCCTGAACATCAGTGGTTTTTCAGGACCCAAAAGTGTGATCATAAACAGGTCGCGATCGCCATATCCATTCGGATCGAAGCTGGAATAATAGGCATGTCTCCCATCGCGGGAGAAGGAAAAGAACAGATCATCATCAGCAGAATTGATAGGATAGCCCAGGTTTTCAGGAATTGACCATTTGCCATCTTTAAACTCAGACTTAAATATGTCGTATCCTCCCATGGTATTGTGTCCTTTTGAACTAAAATAAAGGACTTTACCTTCAACATCCATATAAACCCCATTTTCATCATATTTTGTATTAATGACCGCACCCAGATTTTTAGCTTCATCATAATCCAGTTTTTCACGGCTGCCCTTTATACTTAATTCGGCCATATAGATATCTTTTCCTCCAAATCCTTCTTCGGGTTTATCACTCACAAAATATAATGCTTTCATATCTGGCGAAAATGATGCAGAACTCTCATGGTATTTTGTATTGATCTTTTTCGGCAGGCGTTTTGGCGATTGCCAGGAACCATCTTCCTTGATACGACATTCAAAAATATCCCCGCCATTATCTTCTCCCTTATAGATCAAAGCATGTTTCCCATCAGGAGATACACCTACAATGGCATCATGGGAGTCAGTATTTAATGGATGTCCGGGGTTTTCAGCTTTTCTCCAAACTCCACTTTCCTTTTTTGAAATATAAATATCCTCATAAAATTTCAGATCGGCTGGGTCAGTTTTTCCACCAGTAGTAGTTTCCCTGGAAGAAGTAAACATGATGATAGTTTCTGCTGCGTTTATATAAGGACCGTATTCAGGATATATTGAATTTACCTCAGATCCAAGGTTATCAGTAAAAATTCGTACCGGTTTTTTAACCATTTCTTTGGCTACTTTACATTCAGCAATTTTTTTATCAATATGATCCCCTTTTTGTGTTAGTTCATTTGGACTTAATGATCCTCTGTAATCCGTATAAGTGATAATGGCTTTTTCCAATTCCAGGTTAAGGTGGTAACCTCTGGCAAGCAAATATTGAACATCAGAATGTACTTTTGGATCCAGGGAATATGCTTGTTCGAGGTAGCCAATACACTTGGTTTTTTGTATTGTCCTTATATAACATTTGCCAATTTTATAGTTCAATAATGCATTGTTTGGATTAAAGTCGTATGCATTAAGGTAATGTTCAAGGGCAAGGCTGTATTGAGGTATTTCATCCTGGAAATAGTTATCACCTTCCTTTATTTCCTTGATGGCAGCTTTAAGTGCATCTTTTTTTTCTGGTGGGAAATAATCCTTATCAAAAGGTACGTTTTCCTGAGATACCCCCTGGAAGTAAACAACAACAAATAAAAAGATGAGTATTTTATATATGTTTTTTGTCATGATTTTATGTTTCTTAATTGGATTTGCATTGTTTTAAATGTTCAGTGGCTTCTGTAATTCCTAAATCAACTGCCTTTTGCCAATCAGCACAAGCACCAATATCATCCCTTAACATTTCTTTCGAAATACCCCTGTTTAAATAAGTCTCTCCCCGTAAGGTATCCTTTTCGAGAACCTGATCATAATCCTCAACAGCTCCTTTATAATCCTCTAATTTATACCTTGCATTCCCCCTGTTATTCAAAGCATTCAGAAAGTCAGGATTGATTTCAAGGGCTTTTGTAAAATCCACGACTGCTTCTTCATAATCTTCAAGATGAAACCTTGCAATTCCTCTGTTGTTAAACGCAATGAAATATTCAGGATTAATTTTAACAGCAGCAGTAAAATCTGATTCTGCACCTGCATAATCTTCTAATTTCATTTTTACACCACCCAGGCTGTTAAAGGCGAAGTATAAACCAGGTTCCAACAGGGACGCTTTATAATAATCGTCTCTGGCTTGTTCCAGGTGTCCTGCTTTCAAATGGGCACTACCCCTGTCGTTGTATGCATATGCATAATCATTTTTCAAAGTGATTGCACGTGTATAATCATCAATTGCCAATCCGTATTCAGCAAGTTTGTAATAAATTCCTCCCCGATAATAAAATGCTTTCGCATAGTTGGGTTCCAGTGCAATGGTTTCTGTAAAATCAGATTTGGCTGTTTGTAATGAGTCCATCGCCAAATTTGTCAGACCTCTTCCAAAATATGATTTCACATTTGGTTCCAGGTCAATAGCCTGGCTGAAATCTACAATTGCTCCGGGATAGTCCTTGAGCATATATTTTACAAATCCGCTGTTATTCAGCGCTGACGTGAATTCCGGATCAATCAGGGTGGCCCTGTTCAGAACCCGAAAGGCTGAATCGTACATCCCCTGGTTATAAAACTCGATGGCCTGGTTGTACAAAATTTTAGAAAACTGATTATCAGTCTGAATTGAATCAGCTGTTGAAATTGTGGTCCCCATTTCTTGTGAATACAAAGAATTTATACATATTAAACTCATACATAAGAGAAGGACAGTAGTGGATCGGTACACAAATAATAGCTTTAAGTTTAAAATATTTCTACGCTAAATTACGAATTCTTATTTAATTGTTAGAAATGTCATATTGCCAAATCTTAATGTTGAGAATAGTAAGTTTTAGCTGTTGAATTGATTTCCAAACAATACTAATATTTAACATTGGATTAACAAAAAAATGTTGTCAGTAGCATTAATTTTTGTAAATTTGAATATTAAACCAATTAAGATTAATTCGATGAAAAATTTATTTATTATTTGCATTTTTTGTTTGGTGTCAACACTTGTGAATGCACAGACTGAGATCAGTGCTTTTAATGCTACAGGAGCTGGTTATTCTACTTCCTATCTTACGGATTATCAATGCTTAGGTGTAAACCCGGCAAACCTTGGCTTTACACGTAATAACCATACAATGAACATTGGTTTCTTCGAATTTTCCGGTTCAATATATACTGAAGCTCTAACCCGAAGCCAGGTGGTAAATGACATGTTTAACAGTAATTTTAAGTTGGATGCTGAAGGTAAATTGGATGCTACTGAAAGTTTTACTGATTCGCGGCTGATAGGTCAGGGTAGTGTAATGGGTATCGGTTTCTCTTACCAGGATGAAGATATTGGTGGATTTGCATTTAATATCCGTGAACGATTGATGTGGCATAGTATTTTAAATGACAATGGGGCCAACTTCCTTTTTTTAGGTTGGAATGATCCTTACTTTGATCAACATGAGATTGAAGATGGCGATACGATTTCTGGATATTCATCCGATCCGGGCATGGTAACTGATATTTATAAAGGTACAGATAACCATATGCTGATGTACAGGGAATATAATTTTGGATATGGAAGGAAAGTGATGAAAAAGGAAGACTTTACCTGGTATGCTGGCGTTGGGATAAAATACATTGTCGGTTATGGCATGACTCAATATTATCAAAAAAGCAGTGGGGAATTAGACGGATATTCGGCCTTAAGCCCAACTTTTGGTGTAGAGTTTGACGAACCAACACCTTCTCAAATTGATGGTTCTGGATACAAAAAGGTTGGTAGTGGATTTGGCTTTGATATCGGAACTACCTTTGAATATAAGGAGAAGCTAAAAGTTAGTTTAGCTGTAAATGATATAGGCAGTGTTAAGTGGGATGGAAATGTTTATACGGCCAATAATACTTCAGTATGGAAAATTGAAACAGAAGGATTGGACAATTATAATATATTTGAACAAGGTGAATTGATCAATACTGATAATCTTCCTGAGGATCCAAGTATGTGGACAGGGTTGAATGAGAAAAAGTTTAGCTTACCTACAAATTTTAGGGGAGGAGCAAGTTACCGTTTTGATAAAATGATAGAAGTTGGAGCTGATATATATGTTCCATTAGGTGAAAAAGTACCAGGGGTTTATGAAGCACCTGTATTTGGATTAGGAGCAAAATACGATCCGGCAGACTGGGTTCAGTTATCCCTTGGTGTAGTTTCAGGAGGCAAATTTGGAACCAATGTGCCTTTCGGAGTGTTATTTTATCCTGTTAAAAAAGAAACCAATACCTGGGAGATTGGGTTTTCAATACGTGATATGACTTCATATTTTAAAAATGAAAACCCAACGGTTTCTATGGCATTTGGTTTTTTACGGTTTAGCTTCGGTACCAAAGAAGCCTCTACAAGGTACCTGGAGGATGAATCATAGGAACACAATAGATGAAATAATATGATCAATATTGCAGCCCGGTCTTTTAAAGCCGGGCTGTTTTGTTAATAAAAGAATAGTTCCTGCTCTTTTTCAATTTTATTATTTTTGAAATATGAAACCACTGGAAGAAAATAAGAAAACTATCTCACCTGTGGGAATTATACCGTCGTTAATAATTTTTGGTGCAGCAGGGTTGATCCTCTACATCGAAACAAATTTCCTGATCCCTTATCTCGCCTCAATTACAGGTACTGAAACAGTAATCTGGTGGTTTATAGTTGCAGCTTTTGGGATGTTTATACCACTCTTGGTTTTGGCTATGTGTATGTTACATAAAGAGGGCTGGTTGTTCAAACCTGGAATGTGGGAAATTCGATTACGTTTTCGCACCATGAATACAGGTGATTGGATGTGGGGAATTGGAGGAATAATAGTGATTGGTATCTGGAGTTACCTCATTATGATGATTATTGCAACCTTTAGCGGTCCTGTTGATCATCAACCACCCTTTATGCAATTTGAACCCCTGGGAGTAGGACGATATTGGATACTTGCTGTGTGGTTGCCGTATTGGATCTTTAATATTATGGGCGAAGAAATTCTATGGCGGGGAGTAATTCTCCCCCAGCAGGCAGTTTCTTTTGGGAAGTATGCCTGGATTATTCAAGGAATCGGCTGGGGATTATTTCATATTGCTTTTGGCTGGCAGTTACTTATAACATTACTTCCTATTTTATTTATACTTCCTTATGTCGTTCAAAAAAGGAAAAACTCCTGGATCGGGGTGTTGATCCATGCTGCTATCAATGGGCCTGGTTTTGTGGCTATTGCTTTGGGATTGTTATAAAATAATCAATCATCCATCCACTCCTTAAAACCACTGGTTCTCTCCCTGCTAACAACAGCTTCTTCATTTAGCGGAGGAATTAAGGTAAGTTTTAATCGGCTATTAAACCACGAACTTAATTTTGTTACACTTTTTACATTGACAATCATTTTTCTGTTTACCTGAAAAAAGGATGTATTATCCATTTGTGTTGCAAGATCAACAATGGAATAATTAACAATGTATCTTTCTTTGTTGAATAAGGTGGCAAAAGTAAGCCCCTCTTCCGATATTAGATAGGCAATATCATTACTATTGACAGGCAGGAAATTATCACCCATTTTTACAAGGAATCTCTTTTTCGGCGTAAAACTATTTTTCCCCAATATCTCTTTCAGAAGTTCCTTTTCGGGAGGGTGAAAAACCCCTTTTAGTTTTCCGAATTTTTCCAGCGCCGATTTTATATCTTTTATATCGTATGGTTTGATGATGTAATCAATACTATTTACCTGGAACGACTTTATGGCATATTCGCTAAAAGCAGTAGTAAAAATAACCGGGGCGGTAACCTCAACAACATCAAAAATTTCGAAGCAATTGCCATCACTTAAAATGATGTCTTGAAAAACAAGGTCGGGCATCTGGTTTTTTTTGTACCACTTGATTCCGGCTGCAACTGTACCGATAATTCCTACGATATTAATCGTTTCATCAATCTTTGATAAAAGATTTGATAAACGGCGGGCAGTTGGGTTTTCATCTTCAAATATTAAAACGTTCATAATCTGTTTTTGTTAATATGGGCATAGCTATAGTAAAATCAGTTTCTTTGATTGTAATATTTACCGAAGTATCAGATAAATAAGAAAATCGTTGTGTCAGGTTTTGAAGCCCCTGGTTTGTCGAATTCGCAAATTCATCCCGAAGGTTGATATTGTTTTTTACGATAAGGTGTTTTTTGTCATTATAAAGCTGTATTCGCAAAGGCTCATCTGATGTGAATTTATTGTGCTTAACAGCATTTTCAATTAATAATTGCAAGGAAGCCGGCGGGATATAGCTATTTTGAATAATAGATTTATCAATTGAATTTTCAAAAATTAATCCCTCTTCAAAACGACTCCTGATTAAAAAGAAATAATCCTCAACAAAATGAATTTCATCTTTTAAAGGGACCAGGGTCAGTTCATTTTTTTCAATAACATACCGTAATGTTTTCGATAAGCGCAAAATAAATTCCTCTGCCAGGTTAATGTCAGTATAAATGATGGAGGATAATACACTCAGGCTATTAAATAGAAAATGAGGTTCTATCTGCGATTTCAGAACGAGATACTGGGCCTTCATATTTTCCCGCTTTAGTTTTTCCATCTTTAATTGATCTTCTTTTCTTTTGATGTTTGAATGATAATAAATGTCGAAGGAGAAAACCATCATGTAAATCATCAATAAACTAAGTGTAAATTCCGGGTTGAAAAAAGGTATATCTGACCAGGGGATATTCATATGGAATAGCTGAACATCGCCAATCCTGAAAAATAAACCTGCAAGAAATGAAACAAGCATACCAAATACAAAATGAAATAAGAAGAGTAATAGTGTGTGAAACCTCTTTGGGCCTGATGACGATTCTTGTCTTTTTTGAATTTTTGAATTCAAGAATTCCGCAACATACCAGATGCAAAGCCAGTAAATAATAAAATAGGATGTAAATGCGACCCCTCTAAAAGTAAAATTAGAAAAAACATTGATAGTTTGATCCCCAATTTTAACAATAAAATTGATAAAAAATATGAAGATTAACCTTACAAAGAATTTATTTGTGTTTTTGCGTTTCATGTTTTAAGTATTCATGTTGATTAAACCAATTAATTGGACATTCACCAATTAAAAAGTAAAGGTATGCAAAACTATACCTACGCAATGTAAACCAAATTAGAATTCTGTTGAATTGCAGAATTATTTAATAGAGAGTAATAATTGGGAGTTGAATTGTATCAGGTTGTTATGCAAAAGCTTATTAGAGTCAGTTATGCCAGATGTGGAACTGGGTTGTTTTACCATACCAGTAAATGTGGTTTCGCATAGGTATAAATGTTGGCCGAAAGATTATCGCTTTCCTAAATTATTTCAATTCCCCAAATTATAATAGTTGTCTTTTTCAGAAGGCATATCGATGTTACTTTTGCCATGTAAAAATAATAATGAAGGCACTGAAATAAATCAAAAAATAATTATTCCAGTCCTATCATCCTAAATTTTATCTAAGATAAAAAAAAGTATAAAATATCGATTTATTGACTTATTTTTGCCATCAAAAATCAAATACTATCTTTGTATAGTATATCATGATACTATCTAAAACTACAGAATACACAATACGAATCCTGACCTATATGGCTAAGAGTGATATGCAATTAATCTCTGCAAAATATTTGCACGAACAATTGAGTATTCCTTATAAATACCTTACAATGTTAATGACCAGTTTGACAAGAAATGGATACTTAATTAGTGTAAAAGGTAGAGATGGTGGTTTTAAAATCAATAAAAATTTAAAAGAGATTACTTTATCTGAAATTATTGAGACAATTGAAGGAATGGAAAGTTTTAATTCCTGTGTTTTAGGCTTTAACGAATGTTCCTGTACCTACCCCTGTGCTATGCATTATGTATGGGAAGATAACAAGAAGAATTTACTAAACACATTTGAAAACACAACCTTGTATGACCTAAGCAATGTGAATATTGTAAAATATTAATTTTTTTATCAATATATACTACCTGGCTATAGTAATTTAGACAAGCATGTAAATAATTGAAACATAATAAATAAACATAAGTGTAATTTTTAAAAAACAAAAACAAGTAGAAAAATGAAAGAATCATTACTAGACAAGTTTATGAGCAAAAAGGGACTCTATACAAGTTTCTGGTTCATAGCAATTTTTATGGTTACTGCCTTAATTTATTTTACGGCCAACCTGCAAAAAGAAGTCCCTCCTATTGCAAAAGAGGTAAGATCGGTATCGGGCGAAGTGCTTTATACCTACGATGATGTGGCAGAAGGAAAAGGTTATTTCCAACAATTCGACCTTATGGATTGGGGTTCTATGTTAGGAATGGGAGCCTATATGGGGCCAGACTTTACAACGGAGTTTTTTCATCACAGAGCAGTATATCTATATGAATTTTATGCTCAAGAGATGTTCTCAAAAACGGAAGGTGCTTTAACTAACATTGAAAGAGCATCAGTAAAAGAACGGGTGAAACAAGATTTTCAGGAGCAAACAAAACTTCTGGAAGAAGGTGTAACATACACTGATGCATCAGCCGAAGCTTACAAAAAGAACGTTATCCATTTAACAAAAATGTTAGTGGATGGAGAACCGGAAAGAGCATTTCCCGGTGGTGTAATCCTTCCGGAGGAAGCTGTAAAAATTGCTGCCTTTGTAGATTGGTCACAAATGGTAGCCTCTTCTATCAGGCCAGGCACTGAAGGTACCACATCAGAAAGAACATGGTCAAACAACTGGCCTCCGGAACCTTTGGTTGACCAGGATACTTCATACAACAATCACATTGTATCACTTTGGGAATTCCTGTTATTATGGGTGCTATCCATATTAGTTGTCTTTTTGACTTACGAATATTTACTCAAAAAGGACAAAGTAGAAGATTTGCAGCCTGCCATGAAGATTACCAAACTATTCCCATCTCAAAAAAAATTATTAAAATATCTTCCAATAGTATCGCTACTCTTTGTAGTTCAGGTATTCTTAGGGGCATATTTAGCTCATCTTTACGCAGACCCTACCCAGAATTTTATTTTCTCACAAAGTTGGTTGCCATTTAATGTTATACGTTCTATCCACACACAGTTGGCCATTCTATGGGTTGCTGTGGGTTGGTTAGTTGGCGGCTTATTAATAGCGCCCTGGATTGCCAATAAAGACCACAAATTCCCCTGGTTGGTAGATATTCTTTGGACCGCATTAGTCGTTGTTGCAGTAGGCTCTATTATTGGACTCTATATGGGCGCAACTGGTCAGTTAAGAGAAACTTGGTTCTGGTTAGGTAACGAAGGCCGTGAGTTGTTAAACCTGGGACGTGTTTGGGATATTGGACTGGTTATAGGACTAGTGTTCTGGTTCTTATTAATCATTACACTTATTAAAAAAGCAAGTACAAACAATCCAATTGTGGGTACCATTATCTGGTCGGCTTTTGCTATTGCAACACTTTATATTGCAGGTATGATGCCTCTTCATAAAATTCAGCCAAACTTTACTGTTGATGATTATTACAGATGGTGGGTCATACATTTATGGGTAGAGTTAACTTTTGAACTATTTGCAGCAGGTACTATTGCATTCTTTAGTGTTTCACTTGGACTTGTTTCACAAAAAACTGCTGAAAGAATTATGTTCTTCGAATTGTTTTTAATGATGATGGCTGGAACCCTCGGAGTAGGACACCACTATTGGTGGCAAGGACTTGATGAGTATTGGATTGCTATTGGCGGGATTTTCTCAGCAATGGAGCCCTTACCTTTGGCGTTAATGGTGGTTGAAGCATGGAAAAACTACAGGGAAAAACGAGCATCGGGAGGTGAAGTCAATCAGTTTACTACACCATTTTTGTGGATCACCGGCTCGGTTGCATTAAACTTCATTGGTGCAGGTATCTTTGGAATGGTAATCAATACACCAACTATTTCTTACTACTCTCATGGTACATACTTAATTATGCCTCACGGTCATACTGCATTATTAGGTGCTTTTGGATATATCTCAATTGCATTCCTATATATGACATCAAGGGCGAATTCGTTGGCCAATGGCTATATTTGGAACGACAAACTAAGTAAAATCTCTTTCTGGTCTTTAACAATTGGAGTTCTGATATTTTCAATACCAACTATGATGATTGGATTAGAACAAACAAGGGCAGCCGCCGAAATGGGTTACTACTTTACCAGGACCCGGGAAGCACTTCAGGGAATGGAAGGTTGGATGTGGTTTAGGATTCTACCTGATGCCATGATGATTCTTGGGGCAGTTGGGGTATTTGCTGATTTATTCATGAAAACTTTTATGGGTAAAAAAAGTCTTGAGGCTTAAATCGCATAAAATTCAAACTTTTAATTGAATTGTGTTAAAATCAAAGCTGCTAAAGAAAGGAATTCCTTTCTTTAGCAGCTTTTTTTACTTAGGAACGGTATTGCTTGTTATAATAAACTGTAAATAAATGTAATCGGTAAACTACAATGTACATTTTTCAGCAAATTAGGATGTACATCTTTTTCTCTGATCTGTTTTTTTCATTTGGAATGAACAGCTCCAACTCAGCACAAAGTAAATAAGAGTTATTAGCCCAACACTTTACGATTCAACTATTATTTACTTCCATTCACAGTTTTATTCAACAATTCAAAAGGATTCAATTCTTATAAGTCAAAGGACAGCATAGTTTTGCATCCTAATAAAAAGTACAACTATACTAAAAAAATGTTGTCAGTATAAATACCTAAGCGACAAAAAGGGATGATTGTAAAAATAAATTTTAGAAGAGGATTCAGGTTCTCTTCATTACTTGTAATTAGCTGCATGATGTTGATAAGTTTGAATTTATCAGCACAAGACTTAACCCAAACTATAAAAGGCAAAATTGTAGATATTGATTTGCAAATACCACTGCCTGGTGCAACAGTTGTCATTTTAGATTCCGATCCATTGATAGGTGTTACTACAGATATGGATGGATACTTTCGACTGGAAAATGTACCTCTCGGACGCTATGACCTGCAAATGAGCTACATCGGATATGAGCCATACATTATTAATGAGCTGGAAGTGGGTTCAGGAAAAGAAGTAATTGTAAATGTGGGGTTAAAGGAGGCTTCAGTTAGTCTGGGTGAGGTAGTGGTAAAAGCTGAACAGGATAAAAAAGAGCCTTTAAATTCAATGGCAATTATCAGCGGCAGACAAATTAACATGGAAGAAGCCCGCCGTTTTGCAGGAGGTTTTGATGATCCGGCTCATTTGGTTTCCTCTTACGCAGGTGTTGCTGAAAACATGAACAGCAATGGCATTGTAATCCGTGGTAATGCGCCTAAAGGATTGCTTTGGAGGATGGAGGGATTAGAAATTTCTAACCCCAGTCACTTTGCTAATATGACCTCTTTTGGTGGTGGAGGATTAACTGCACTGAGTTCTCAAATGCTTGCCTCGTCCGATTTTTATACCAGTGCTTTTCCTGCTGAATATGGGAATGCCCTTTCCGGGGTTTTCGATATTAAATTACGCTCAGGCAACAGGGATAAACGGGAACATGCAGTACAGGTAAGTTTAATGGGAATCGACCTGTCATCAGAGGGGCCTTATAAAAAAGGTAAGGGAGCGACATATTTATTTAATTATCGATACGCATTGTTTGGATTGTTAGAACCTATTTTGCCGGAAAATGCCGGCTTGATCAAATATCAGGATTTTAATTTTAAAACAGATTTGCCCACAAAAAAAGCCGGTATCTTTTCAATTTGGGGAATTGCCTCCACTGACTATTCCGGGGCCAGGGTTACAAAAGATATGGAAGAGTGGGAGTATGACGAGGACCGGGAAGAAGCTGATGGCAATACTTATATGGGTGCATTGGGGGTAACCCATAAACTTATCATAGGCAAACGTTCACTGTTAAATTCAGCCATGGCACTTTCGGGAAATGGCCTGACCTGGAATGTTGAACAAATGGATACTCAAAAAGAATTACATCCTTACAATAATATTGAAAATTATTCATGGAAGTACAGCCTGTCATCCTCTTTGAATCACAAATTTGGTACGAAACATACCAATCGGACCGGGGTAACTGTGCATTTAATAAATTATGATATGTTGATCCAGGAAGCTCCTGTTTTTACACAACCCCTGGTTTCAATAGTTGATGATAAAGGCAGCAGTGAATTGATACAAGTCTTTTCACAGTCGAGGTTTGATTTATCGGAAAAAGTGACGATTAATGTCGGGGTTCACGCTCAATATTTTACATTGAATGATCAGTATACTATCGAGCCTCGATTAGGTCTTCGATGGAATTTTAAACCTTCACATACATTAAATTTTGGATATGGCGACCATAGCCGTTTGGAAATGTTATTCTTATATCTCGGACAGCAACCCAGTCCAAATGGATTAATTCAACCCAATAAAAATCTTGATTTTACCAAATCTCAACATTTTGTTATGGGATATGACTGGTCAGTTAGTGAAAATCTCAATTTCAGGGCAGAAGCTTTTTACCAGCATTTGTATAGTGTGCCGGTAAAACCTGAAACCTCCTATTCGATGATGAATGTGGATCAGAACTGGTTTATTAATGATGCGCTAACCAATGATGGAACTGGTGAAAATTATGGCCTGGACCTTACCCTTGAGCGGTATATGAACAAGGGATATTATTATATGGTTACTGCATCTGTTTTTAAAGCAAATTATATCGGAGGTGATAATATTGTAAGAAATTCGCGCTATGATAAAGGATATGTAATAAACCTTTTAGGTGGAAAAGAATGGAAAGTTGGCAGGGGAAATAAAAACAATACCATAGGTGTAAATGGCAAATTCAGTGTGATTGGAGGAGATCGCATAACCCCTGTAGATGAAGAGGCCACACATCTCGCTAAAGAGGTGATTTATGATGAAACCCGGGCTTTTGAAGATAGCAAGGCAAATGTTTATTACCTACACTTTACCCTTAACTATAGAAAAAACAAAAAGAAACATGCCAGCATCTGGAGTTTTCAGATTCTGAATGCCTTGGGCTCTCCCGAATTATTTGGTTATAAGTATAACTATAAGTACGACACAATAGATAAAGATGAGCAAACCATCATCTTACCGAATATTAGTTATAAGATTATTTTTTAACTATTTCTTATCGTCTTTTGAACGAAGAAGTACTCCCTCCTAACCTGGACAAGCCAGAACCAAACAGGAAAAAGTCATAGTTTAGCATATGGATTTATTGACGACAACTTATGAGAAGAATATCAGTGGCGTACTTGGCTGCTTTGACAGGGTAATATTAACTGGTACGCTTCCACAAATTTGTTATTCACAGGGAATGACATCTTACCTTTACTCAAAAGGTG
>Ga0164315_10001089_pt1 | contig 20177 bp, 16 predicted proteins | sample GuaBasSedimGuay6_FD_113737 | JGI IMG/M metagenome (GOLD analysis project Ga0164315, IMG submission 113737) | Subseafloor sediment microbial communities from Guaymas Basin, Gulf of California, Mexico - Guay6, Core 4569-2, 0-3 cm | ecosystem: Environmental > Aquatic > Marine > Hydrothermal vents... | reverse complement strand
TCATAACCATTTAGGAGAAATGCCGGCACTGGCATTTCTCCTAAATAGCGATTTATCCCGAGGCTTTACTATTGCCCAGGTATCGCAAAAGCACGGCTGGACTGATCTCATGGCCGGAGGCGGCGTTACCCCTGATACCTGTCTTGCCATGGACGCAGATGCTGGACCTTTGATCTGATGGACCGGCCGGAAACCCGCCCTGAGAAAGAGAGGTTGCCCATTCAAAATTTCTACAGGCAAGTTGCTGTAAAGCATAAAGAGTGGTTCTCGTAAAGCAGTTTAAATTTAAAAAAATCTTTTGAGGGGATACAGGATTCAAGTTTTGTTATATCGATTAAGCCCTGTGCTTTTATAATATCAAGACTATACTCTTAAAAATCCACATGGGATTGTTCATCATCAGCCAAGGCGCTGAAAATCTTTTTTCCTCTTTCATCATCAATGATTTCCTGTGCCGAAACGTACAGGTCTCTAATTTTTTTTTTCATAGTGTAAAGCTGAAATAAATATTTCTTCAGAATTCATATTTCCTCCCGGGTTAATGTAAATTTTCACAACAAACAAAGAAACTGTTAAACCGCATATGATAAATGAAGTATAGCAAAAAATTAAACTATTATATATAATAATAAATTTTCAGGCTGGCTAAAGAATATCAACTGCTAAACAGGAGACCTTATATGAAGATGGATGGGAAAAATATGCGGCCGATCTGGTTTGATACGGCATCTGAAAAAGTTCAGGTGATAGACCAAAGATTTCTCCCCCACAAATTGATCATAAAAGATTTAAACACAGTGGATGATACAATTTTCGCCATAAAAGAAATGGTTGTGAGAGGTGCTCCTCTGATCGGTGCAACGGGAGCCCTGGGTGTCTATATCAGTCTTGTGCAGGAAAATAACAAAGGCGCTGATAATGACTATCTAATATCTGAATGCATTCGGCTCAAGGAAGCCAGACCCACTGCCATGAATCTTTTCTGGGGGGTTGACAGGGTCCTTTGTGCAGCATTAAAAACCCCGGATTATAATTTACGAGTCAAAGCCGCTCTTGATGAAGCCCTGATCATTATAGAGGAAGAAGCCGTCAATTGTGAAAAAATCGGAACCTTTGGCATGGCCCTTATTAAAAAAATCAGTGAACAAAAAAAGAGGGGGCCCGTCAATATCCTTACCCACTGCAATGCGGGCCGGCTTGCCTGTATTGAATATGGTACGGCCACAGCACCCATTTATACGGCCTTTGACAATAATATTGATGTCCATGTCTGGGTGGATGAGACAAGGCCTTTAAACCAGGGCTCCCGTCTTACTGCATGGGAACTTGGCAAACACGGGGTGAACCATACCATCATTACGGACAATGCAGGGGGACATATCATGCAGCATGGCATGGTGGACCTTGTCATTGTGGGGACGGACCGAACCACCAGGGCCGGAGATGTGGCCAATAAAATCGGTACCTATTTAAAAGCTCTTGCAGCCAAAGATAATAATATCCCCTTTTATGTTGCCCTGCCCTCCAGCACCTTTGACTGGGACATTACAGACGGGATTGCCGATATTCCCATAGAAGAAAGAGATCCTGACGAAATCAGGTATGTCCAGGGTCTTTGCCATGGGAAAATTGAACGGGTGCTGATTCCTCCTGAAACAAGCCCGGCAGCCAACCATGCCTTTGATGTGACACCGGCACGTCTTGTCACAGGGTTTATTACGGAAAGAGGGATTTGCAGGGCAACCAAGGATGATATTATGTCCTTGTTTCCTGATAAAAAAATGATATGACAGATTTGAGTAACCGAAAGTTGAGTTCTTGATATTAACATTGTAACATAAAAAGATAAGCCCCTATGCTGACAGATTTAGAAAAGAAAATAATTTCCCTGCTGCAAACAGATATTCCCGTTGTCAAACGCCCATTTCTTGTAATGGCAGAACAAATAGGCATCACAGAAGACAAATTTTTAGAAGTTTTAAAGAACCTTGACAAAAGAGGGATGATACGGAGGTTTGGTGCCACGCTGAAACATCAGAAATCCGGGTTTAAGGCAAATGCCATGGTAGCCTGGAAGGTAGAGGAAAACAGGGTGGAAAAAACCGGAAATATCATGTCCACCTTTCAGGAGATAACCCATTGTTACAGAAGAGACCCTGCCCCGGGCTGGAAATATAATCTGTATACCATGGTTCATGCCTCTGATGAAGATGAATGTTATGCCATTGTTAAAAAAATCTCTGAAGCTGTGGGAGAAAATGAGTATGAACTTTTATTCAGCAGAAAAGAGCTTAAAAAAACATCCATGACATATTTTGAAGACTGATTCTCCCCACATTCTATGCATAAATCCATGGATTCATGATTTTGCAGCTTTTGACTTCTGGGCAAAACCCCTGGGGCTTTTGTCCATTGCCGCGATTCTGCGTGAAAAAGGGCTAAAGGTCAGCTATATTGACTGTCTTGACCGCTTCCACCCACAGGAACCCAAAGCTGTTAAAGTCCTCTGGGATGGCCGGGGACCATTTCGGAAAACTGAAATTGCTCTGCCACGGGGCCTTGAACACATTGAAAAAAAATTTTCCCGCTATGGCATAAAACCCCAATGGTTTGCATCAGACCTGAAACAAATACAAAAGCCGGACCTTATTTTTGTCACCTCTTTGATGACTTACTGGGCTGCGGGCGTCAATGAGACCCTGGAAATGATCAAAGAAATCTACCCTTATGTGCCCATTGTTCTCGGGGGAATTTATGCAAGCCTCTGCTTTGAACATGCAAGCCAAAATACCGTGGCAGATCTGGTAATAAAAGGCCCGGGAGAGCCTCAATTAAAAAAAATCATAAAAACGTTTACAGAATTTGAACTGGATGACAGCAATTTATCAGGAGACCTTGATGCATTGCCCTTTGCCGCGCTTGATCTTCAACATACGCTTGCTTATGCCCCTATTTTAACCTCAAGAGGATGTCCTTTTTCCTGCGAATACTGCGCTTCCTCATTTCTTGAACCGGAACTTCGGCAAAGATCTCCTGAAAATGTGTTCAAAGAGATAGCACATTGGCATCAGCAATATGGGGTTAAAAATTTTGCTTTTTACGATGATGCCCTTTTGGTTAACGCTAAATTATATGCCTTCCCTTTATTTGAAAAAATAATCGCCTCGGGAATGGATCTGTTTTTTCATACGCCCAATGCCCTGCATATAAAGGCCGTTTCAGAACAGACTGCCCGGTTGATGTTCAAGGCAGGATTTAAAACCATCCGCCTTGGCCTTGAGACAACGGATTTTTCCAAAAACCGGAACCATGATATAAAAGTCGGAAAAAATGACTTTTATACGGCAATCAACAATCTAAAAGCTGCCGGATTTGAAAAAAACCAGGTTGGAGCATATTTATTATGCGGGTTGCCCGGACAAAATCTTGATGATGTGGAACGTTCCATGCAAATCGTAAAAAATACCGGTATACTGCCGGTTCTTGCCTATTATACCCCTATTCCCCATACGGCCATGTGGAAGACTGCAGTTGCGCAATCAAAATTTGATCTTGAAAAACATCCGGTCTTTACCAATAATACACTCTTTCCCTGCATCAATTCATCCGAAAAAATAGAGCGGATTTCACAATTGAAAAATCTGTAAATTTATTATATAAGTCTTTTTGATTTGTCAGATTTTTATTATAGTTATGTTACTCAACTTTCGGAGTTGCCAGATTTAAGTGGGGTCAGGCTTGCAAAAAATTAAGACCGAAAATTGAGCTATATTAAAAAAATATCAGCGGGACCACTTATAAAAAGGGAAAAAATTGAGCATAACAGGCATAATATTTCAAACCCTTGGCGGCCTTGGTCTATTCATTCTTGGAATGAAAATGATGACAGACGGCCTTCAAGCCACTGCCGGACAAAAAATCAGACGAATTCTTGAAGCCATCTCTTCCAATAGAGTTATGGGGTGCTTAACAGGTGCCGGGGTTACTGCTATTATTCAATCTTCTTCTGCAACAACCGTTATGCTGATCGGGTTTGTGAGCGCCGGCATAATGTCCTTTGAGCAGGCAGTTGGTGTTATCATCGGTGCTAATATAGGAACCACAATTACCGGCCAGATGATTGCATTTAAATTGACAACGCTTGCCCTTCCTTCAATTACCCTGGGTGTTGGTCTGAAATATTTTGTAACAAAAAGAAGTTACCGGTATATCGGTGATATTATTCTGGGATTTGGCCTGCTTTTTTATGGCATGACCGTTATGAAACAGGGTCTTTTACCCATAAAAACAGATCCCCGGTTTATTGAATTTTTTACAACTTTCAATACAGATAGCATAGGTGGTATTCTTCTTTGTATATTCATGGGAACAGTTCTGACTGTAGCCGTTCAGTCTTCTTCCGCTACAGTAGGTTTGACAATGACTCTGGCAGCATCAGGACTTTTGAACTATCCAACTGCCATTGCCCTTGTCCTAGGGGAAAATATCGGTACAACGGTGACAGCTCAATTATCCACCCTGGGCTCACAGAATTCGGAGGCCCATAGAACGGCAAATGCCCATACAATTTTTAATGTCGCCGGGGTCGGTATTATCCTGCTGATTTTTCCATGGTTTGTTGATATTGTAGAGGTCATTACGTTAAAATTAGGTGCCGGTGCCGTTACCCATACCGTAAATGGCGAATCTGTCAATGTTGCAAGGTATATTGCCAATGGACATACGCTTTTTAATGTTATTAATGCGATGGTGTTCCTGATCTTTCTTCCCACCCTTGTTAAATTGACAATTTTAGTATCCTCTAAACCTTCAAAATCAAAGGAAAGATACAAACTGCCTGAATTTGATTCAGGGCTTATTGACTCTCCCATAGGTGCACTTGCCAAGGTTAAGGGTGAAATCATAAAGAACATGGAATTTACCCATATTAATATAAAAAAAGTATCAACATGCCTTGCCATAAGGGACGATGACATCCTGGGAGAAAGAGATGCCATAGAAGAACATCTGGATGATTGCCAGAAAATCATTATCCGGTATTTGACGACTATTTATCAAGGAGAGGTAAACGAACCCGAGGCCAAAGAGATATCTGAATTGATGCGCATTGCCAATAATATAGAAAGATTGGGTGATGCCATGGAGAATGTGTCTAAAATACTTGAAAAAATATATGATAATAATTTTGTATTCACTGAAACTGCAAAAAATGACCTTTTCCTGATATCAGACCAGGTCAACCAGTTTTTAAATTTGATTATTGAACAACTTCACAATAAAGAAGAAGGTTTTTACCAAAAAGCTCTGGCCTATGAAGATATGATTGACCAGATGCGTGAAGAGATGAGATTCCAGCATATAGAAAGATTAAGACAAGGAGAATGCCAGGTTGATATCGGCGTCTTCTTTATTGCTCTTATTACAAAATATGAAAAAATGGGAGACTACTGTTTTAACATCGCCACAGGTGTAGACAGAATTATTTAAAATGATAGTATTTGATCTTGAATGCATAAATGGCCATACCTTTGAAGGGTGGTTCGAAGATAAAAATGACCTTGAAAAACAACAGGATCAGGGCATTTTAACATGTCCTGTCTGCGAAACTACATCTGTAGTGCAGAAACAACACTTGATTGCCATTAAAAAATCTTCCCGCAATACAAGCCATAACGCCATGCAGGCAAGACAGGAAGCCATGGTTGAATTAAGTGAAAAAGTAACTGAATACGTTGAAAAAAATTTTGAAGATGTGGGCACAAATTTCACAAAGAAGGCCTTGAAAATGCATTATGGAGCAGAAGAGTACAGAAATATTAAAGGAACAACAACAAAAGAAGAGGATAAAATCCTTGCCAAAGAAGGTGTTCCCGTATTCAGAATTCCCCTCGCTAAAAATCCCAAAGACGATTTGAATTAAACCCTATAAGATATCTGATGATCAATCTGAAAGAATTTTAATATTCACACGCCGGTTTCTCGGTCCATCAAATTCACAAAAATAAACACCCTGCCAGGTACCCAGAACAAGGGAGCCGTTTTCCAAAGGAATGATTTCTGAAGGCCCGAACAGGCTGACTTTTATATGTGCAGCAGAATTGCCTTCTATATGTTTGAAATGGTCATCCCATGGAATCACCTTGTTAATGGTGTTTAAAATATCTGTTTCAACAGCAGGATCGGCATTCTCATTAATGGTGACAGCGGCTGTGGTATGCATGGAAAATACATGTACAAGGCCGTTTTTAATTCCAGAGTCTTTTACGACACTTTGAACCTGAGACGTAATATCGATCATCTGGGTTCTTGCCTTTGTTTTGACGTTGATCTGCATGGCCGACCTCCTTTTTACATTCCCTGGCCCATGCCCGTAACTTAAAAAAGGGAATTATATTGGTTAGATATTTGCAACTATCCGAGATTGTTTCTTATTTTTAGCCTGAAACTTAAAACCGTGCCTGAATAAGATTTTCGTTCAGTCACTATTTTAAAAGATCAATGGCATTCTTAACAATATTTTCCGGGGAAAATCCATATTCTTTGAGTACTCTTCCGCCAGGAGCGGATGCACCGAATCGATCAATCCCTATAATTTTACCATCAGTACCTGTGTATTTTTCCCAACCCATGGAAATGCCGGCCTCGACGGCCATTCTTTTTTTCATACCGGCCGGCAGAATTCTTTCCCTGTAGGGTGCAGGGGCTTTTTCAAACAATTCCCAGGAAGGCATGGATACCACAGTGGCTTTTATGTTGTGATCTTTTTTAAGAATCCCTGCAGCTTCAACACAGATATGAACTTCAGAGCCTGTGCCAATGAGAATCATGTCCGGATCCATTTGTTTTTTCACCACATACGCCCCATAATTAAACTCACCATCCCGCTGGGATACATCCAGGGTTGGCAGTTTTTGGCGGCTTAATATCAAGGCCGTCGGTGAATCAACTGTTTTTAACGCCTGTTTCCAGGCAAGAGCGGTTTCATTGGCATCAGCCGGCCTTACAACGTTAAGCCCTGGGATTGCCCTCAATGATGCCAGTTGTTCAACTGGCTGATGGGTGGGCCCGTCTTCTCCCACTGCCACGCTGTCATGGGTAAATACATAAATCAGGGGAAGTTTCATCAAAGTGGCCATGCGGATGGCCGGTCGCATATAGTCGGCAAATACAAGAAAGGTCCCGCCATAGGGCCGGATACCGGAATGAAGATACATTCCTGACATGATGGCACCCATGGCATGTTCACGAATACCAAACCTGATGTTTCGTCCATCATAGGCATTTTTTTGAAAGTCCGTTGAATTATTGATATGGGTTTTATTTGACGGTGCAAGATCAGCAGATCCCCCCATTAATGCCGGCAGATTGTCTGCAATGGCATTCAATACCCGGCCCGAGGCAGACCTTGTGGCAACGGGTCCGTCTTCAGGATTAAAAAGCGGTATCCCGGCATCCCAGCCCTGGGTCAGAAAACCGCTGATGGCATCTACAAAACTTGCAGTAAGTTCCGGGTATTCAGTTTTATAAGCGTTAAAAATATTCAGCCATTCTTGTTCAAACCCTTTGCCATAAGTCAGGGCTTTCCCGCAGTTTTCCAGGACCTTTTCCGGTACAAAAAAATCTTTATCATCCGGCACGCCATAAAACTTTTTGGTCAGCCTGATCTCTTCAGCACCAAGAGGTGCGCCATGGGCATCGGAAGTATCCTGTTTACCGGGGCTGCCATAAGCAATATGAGTTTTTATCTGAACAAGGGTGGGTCTTGTAACAGCATCTTTGCCTGCCTGAATTGCTTTTTGGATTTCTTCCAAATCATTGCCGTCTTGAACTGTGACTACATGCCAGTTCTGGCTTTCAAATTTTGCTCGCACATTTTCTGTAAAAGCAATATTGGTTTTGCCTTCAATGGTAATGGAATTATCATCGTAAAGGCAGATCAATTTGCCGAGTCCAAGATGTCCTGCAAGGGAAATCGTCTCAAGGGAAACCCCTTCCATAAGGTCACCATCACCGCACATCACATAGGTATGATGGTCGATGAGTTGTTTGTTTCCCTTATTGAATCTTGCCGCGAGATGACGTTCTGCCATGGCCATCCCGACAGCATTTGCAATGCCCTGCCCCAGAGGCCCTGTGGTAGTTTCAACACCCGGGGTATACCCGTATTCAGGATGTCCCGGTGTCCTTGAGCCCCATTGCCTGAAATTTTTTAAATCATCAAGTTCCAGACCATATCCAAAAAGATAAAGAAGACTGTAAAGCAGGCTGGATGAATGACCGCCGGAAAGAACAAACCGGTCTCTGTCAATCCATGCAGGGTTTTCAGGGTTGTGTTTTAAAAAGCGTTTGAACAAAATATATGCTGCAGGTGCTAAGCCCATTGGCGCACCAGGATGTCCTGAGTTGGCTTTTTGAACGGCATCCATACAAAGGGTTCTGATGGTGTTTATGGTTAATTGATCATCGTTTGTCTGGTCTTGGCCCATTGTTTGATTCTCCTGTGTTATTCAATTTAGGTTACAAGGCTCTCATATATTCCGGCTTTAGTTTTGCATTGCCTTTGAGTGCCTTGGATATCAGTTCAAGTGTTTTTTCTTTTTCTTCAGGCAATTTTGCCCGAATCGGAAGATAGTTTGAAGCATGGTTTGCATGGAAAAGCCCATTGGAAAGGTGGGTTGATGAAATCATCAATCCCAGTTCTTCAAGCATTTCTTCCGGATTCATGAGCTCAAAATCCCCTTTTTTGTGCTGGTCATAGAGTTCTGTACCCGGTACCAGCATCAGGGTTAAAGCTCCCACAAAATCCGGATCAATGGCTGATAAGACCCTTCCGGTTTCCATGGCATGTCGTACAGAATTCTTCCTGCCGCCCAGACCATTCAGCACGGTGATAGATAACTGAATGCCGGCTTGTTTAACTCTTTTTCCCATTTTGATCATTTTTTCGGCATCAGCACCTTTTTTAATCTGCTTCAAGATATCGTCATCCCCTGATTCAAGGCCCATATAAGCAAGCTTTACGCCCAGGTCGTGCAATTCTTTGAGCTGTTCATCCGTCTTCATGGCAATACTTTTGGTGTTGGCGTAGAGTCCCACCCGTTCCACCCAGGGCAGCCGCTCTTTGATCCTTTGAAGGATTTTTACAAGCCGGTTCTGGGGGACAATCATGGCATCGCCATCACAGATAAACAGCCGGTTCTGCCTTTGGCAATGACTTCTTGCAAATTCTATATCTTTAAAAATAATATCATCTTTTTTTATATTAAAGCGCTTTCCCCTGAATGTACCACAAAAGGTACATTTATTATGGGAACAGCCTAAAGTAACCTGTAATAAAATACTATAGGCCTCACTTGGCGGCCTTATCATCATCCCTTCATAATGCATATTGCTGAATTCCTTAAAAATAATACTTTATAACTCAACTTTCGGCCTTAAATCTGCCAACTCCGAAAGTTGAGCTTGTAATAGTCAGTTTTTCCTGACTGTTTGTTTTTACAATAAGTGATTGATTTTTACACTAAATAATCTTGTACCAGGAACAGGCCATAAAAATCAATAATCCTGAATGAAATTTCACTTCAACATCCTTAAAAGATGCAGTTTTTTTAAGCAAAAAAGTAATGGAAACAATAATTAAATTGGATTTACCGTGCGTTTGGGTTATATTCATTTTTAAATTGGAGGAGCCATGTTGAATTATAAAGCGATTGAAATTTTCACCAGTGAAGCGGCACGCTACCGGGGCAAACCGGTTGCGGATGCTGTCATGCAATATATCCTGGGGCTGAAGATAGCCGCACGGTGCGTTGTCACCAGAGGGATTGCCGGTTGTTTTGAAAATGGGGAAGTGGCTACCGGAAGGCTGGAAATTCTTTCCTTGAACCTGCCGATCTGTATTTACATCGTTATTCCGGCCGTGGAAACCGAGGGTGTGCTTGACAACCTGAACACAATGATCAACGATGGCATCATCGCTATGCATGATCTGAACGTTCTCAGCCACCGGGCACGCAATGCCTTCTTCCCCCGGCAGCTCATGGTGCGGGATGTCATGACTCCTGAGCCCAAAAGTGTAAGGGAAACCACCAGCCTCAGCGATACGACCCGGCAGCTTTTGTCATCAGTTTTTACGGGGCTGCCTGTGCTGGACGGGCAAAACCGTCCCATCGGCGTGATCACCCAGGGAGATATGATCAGAAAAGGGGGGCTACCTTTGAGATTGGGCCTGCTGGCGGAATCAGACCGGAACCTTCGCAATGCCGTGCTGAAACGGATAAAATCAAAGCAGGCAGCTGAGGTCATGACCTCACCGGCCGTCCTTATTCCGGAAAACCGACCCCTATCAGAGGCCGTGGATCTGATGCTGGCCAAAGGTGTCAAGCGCCTGCCCGTGGTGGACAAATCCGGAGCTCTTACCGGCATATTGTCTCGGCTGGATATTTTCCGCACGGTTATGAAAAAGGCCCCTGACTGGAATGCCTTTAGTGCCCAGAAAATCCAAGTGGGACAATTGAAGCATGTGGGGGATATCCTGAGGCGGGATGCCCATGCCGTCCCTCCCGAAACCACCCTTGATGAAGTAATAAGAATCATTGACGAAAACGATATCCAGCGGGTTTCCGTGGTCGATGCCGATGGCAGGCTGTTGGGCTTGATCTCGGATCGGGATTTGCTGCACTTTTTTAAACAGGAGCAAGCGGGAATCTGGCATATGCTGGCCAAAATAAAATCTTTCTTCACGCCGGATGATCCCTGGATGGGTGACCTGAAACTGTGTCTTTCAGAAACAAATGCTGCTGCGGTCATGACCACCGAGCTGGTCACGGTGCGTGAAGAGATGGTGCTCGAAGAAGCCATCGGGCTGATGCTTGCCAGGGGACTCAAACGCTTGCCGGTTGTTGACGGGACCGGCCGGTTCAAAGGAATGATCAGCCGGGCTTCACTTCTGCGCACCGGCTTTGGCAAACCTGATTGAGCGGATGTTGTCCTACGATCCTATGGCTGTTTTCATGGCCATCACCCAGAATAAACTGGAAATAATTATTGATATCAGGTTATGTGTGGATAGGAAAATACTTTTTCCAATAACAACAGAGGGAATCCCTCTAATATGGTAAAAAATTAAATAATGAATGGAAAAACATGAATAAAGTTATGGGGGCAAGACTATGGTTTCTTATCATCATCATTCTTAGGAATGATGGTGCTAGGAGAAACCCCGGGGTGGAATGCCTTTGCCGGCATGTCTTTGATTTTCATCGGCCTTATTTTTATTGACGGGCGGCTGTTAAAACGATTTTTAAAATAATGGCCATGCAAGCCCTTGGCCATAATCGAAATTCCCCTGTCATGCCTTGACATTTTGGTTTTTGCACCAATTATTATATAAAAAATTGGTTAAGAATACATAGTGCCTGACCGAAAAGCCCCGTGTCTGGGCGAGAAATTGTCCATATACAAGGCGCAAGAAATCTTGAAACCGGAGTGTACTACTGTACATGAGGTCCGATTTATAATTTGGCAGGATTTTGCAGCAACGCAGTAGATGAGTGAGTTTTCGTTCAAACACTAATTAGAAAAACTGAAAACAGGAGTGAACATGGGAACCAAAAAAACACGTAAGTTTAAAACCGAGGTGCAGCAGCTCTTGCACCTGATCATCAATTCTTTATATTCCAACAGGGAAATTTTTGTAAGGGAACTGATTTCAAATGCCTCCGATGCCATTGACAAGGCAAGATTTGAAGAACAGACAAAACCAGACCTGTTCAGCGATGACAATGATTATCATATCCGCATATCCCTGAATTCTGAAAATAAAACCTTTCAGATTTCTGATAATGGGATTGGAATGACCCTGGATGAGGTCAATGACAATATCGGAACCATTGCCCAGTCAGGAACAGCCGCATTTATGAAAGCCCTTGAAAATTCCAAAAAAGAAAATGTCCTCGCACCCGAAATGATCGGTCAGTTTGGTGTTGGATTTTACTCGGCTTTTATTGTTGCAGACAGAATCAGGCTTGAGACAAAGGCTGCAGGAGAAACATCAGGAGTTAGCTGGGAATCCGACGGCAAAGGATCTTACACGATTCAGGAAATTGAAAAAGACAATCGCGGCACAACGATTACGCTTTATTTGAAAGATCCTGAAGAAGGCGAACAGGATTTTACAGAAGAATATACGATCCAGCATATTGTGAAAAAACATTCTGATTTTGTGACCTACCCGGTTATCATGAATGTTGAAAAAAGTGAACCTATCCCTGAAAATGAAATTATTAAAGATTCAGAGGGCAAACCCATTGGTGATACCTTTAGAAAAGTCAGAAAAGATGAAACCCTGAACTCCATGAAAGCCATCTGGTCAAAAGCCAAAGAAGACGTGACCAGTGAAGAACACGAGGAGTTCTACAAACATATCAGCCACAACTGGGACAAACCGCTTGAAATTATCCATAAAAAATTTGAAGGGATAACGGAATACGATGTCCTGATGTATCTGCCTTCCAAGGCACCATTTGATCTGTTCAGACCGGAAAAAAAACATGGAATGCATCTTTATTGCAAGCGTGTATTTATCATGGATGACTGCAAGGAGCTTTTGCCGGAATATCTTGGATTTATTCAGGGGGTTGTGGATGCACCTGATTTAAATCTGAATGTGAGCCGCGAAATTCTCCAGGAAGACCGTCTGGTCAGAAATATCAGAAAAAACCTTGTTAAACAAATTTTTTCCATCCTTGAAGACATGGAAAAAGAAAAATACGAAGAGTTTTTTAAGGAATTTGGCCAGGCCCTGAAAGCCGGAATTCCCACAGATTATGAAAACAAAGAAAAACTGGCATCCCTTTTAAGATACAAGACCACCAAATCCGGCGACAAGGTTATCTCTCTGGATGAGTATATTGAAAACATGAAGGAAGGCCAGAAAGAAATTTACTATCTGACGGGTGAAAGCCTGACATCCTTAATGAACTCTCCTTTGCTTGAGTCCTTGAAAGCAAAAGACTATGAAGTAATTTTAATGGTAGACCCCATTGATGAATGGGTTACCCAGTCTTTGCCCGAGTACAAGGAGAAAAAACTTAAGAGTGCGGAAAAAGGAGATCTTGATCTTGAAAAAGTGGATGATGAAAAGAAAAATGAATACTCAGCCCTTTTGTCATTTCTTAAGGGAAAGCTTGAAAAAAAGGTAAAGGATGTCGTGGTATCCAATCGGCTTAAAGATTCTGTCGCCTGTCTGTCCGGCGATGATTACGGTATGAGTGCTTACATGGAAAAAATCATGAAAGCCTCGGGCCAGAAAACACCGGAACAAAAAAGGGTGATGGAAGTCAATGTGAATCATCCTGTTATGGGCAAAATGAAAGAAATTTTTGAGACAGATACCACCAACCCTGTTTTAAAAGATTATAGTGATCTTCTGTTTGATATTGCCGTCATCAGTGAAGGTGGCAAACTGGATAATCCCGCTAGATTTTCCAAACAATTGGGAGACCTTATGGCCAAGTCTATATGATTATTTTCCTTGAAACCCTTGGATGTTCAAGGAACCAGGTTGACAGTGAAATCATGCTGGGAAAACTTGTGGGTGCGGGTCATTGCTTAACCTATGACCCGCACCTTGCCCAGGTGATTATTGTCAACACCTGTGGATTTATATCAAACGCCTCGGATGAGGCTGTTGATGTGATTCTGGAAATGGCAGAATTAAAAAAAAACGGGCTTTGCAAAAGACTGATTGTTACAGGATGCCTGGCCCAGCGGTATAAGGATGATCATAATCTTGCGTCAACACTGCCTGAAGTGGATGCATTCTTAGGCACGGCTGCAATAGATTTTATTGTGGAAGCTGTAGAGAGTGAGGCTAAAAAGCCCTTAACTTTTTTTCCTGATCCCGACAAAAGACTATTCCAGAATCTTTTGGAACAAAGAGAACTGACCACGGATTTTTTTGCCTATATCAAAGTGTCGGAAGGATGCAACCGAAAATGCACCTATTGTATTATCCCGCGCCTTCGCGGCACCCAGCGTTCAAGACCTTTGGATGATATCTGTAAAGAAGCTGAAAACCTTGTTAAAAGAGGAGTTAAAGAGATTATTCTCACGGCTGAAAATACCACGGATTATGGCCAGGATTTTCAGAATGGGACAGGGTTTGAACAGGTTCTTGAAACCCTCGCCACAACCCTTGAAAAAAACAACGCAAAGACAAAACCATGGATACGATTTTTATATACACATCCGGAAACATTGACCATGCCCATCATAAAAACGGTCAAAAATCATACAAACATCTGTTCATACTATGATGTTCCTATCCAGCACGCCGCTTCAAACATACTAAAAAAAATGGGCCGACCCTATACCCGGAAAGATCTTTATGCCCTTTTTAACACCATAAGAAAAACAGATCCCGGCGCAGCTTTAAGAACAACCGTGATTGTAGGATTCCCCGACGAATCAGAAGACGATTTTGAACTATTGATGGCCTTTATTAAAGATATCCGGTTTGATCACCTGGGTGTATTCACCTATTCAGACTCTGATGATCTTAACTCTCATCTTTTAAAAAACCACGTCCCCGCAGGGATCGCTGAAAAAAGACATGACATGATCATGACGGCCCAGGCAAAGATATCTGCTTCAGTGAATAAAAAATTATTGGGCAACATTTTTGAAGTCCTTGTTGAAGAAAATCCTGAACAAGGCGTATACCTTGGCAGAACAAAATTCCAGGCCCCGGAAGTGGATGGGATCACATTTATTTATGGCCATGGGCTTGAAATCGGCACCATTGTTGATGTAAGAATTACAGATGCCTTTGAATATGATATTGCCGGAGAAATTGCATGACGATGGGGTTAAAACAAAAAATTATTAAAATGGTGGCAACGGATCTGGAAAAAATTGAGATCGCCCTTGAACACCATTTAAAACCCAATTTAGGCCTGGTAAAACAAATTGCTTCTCACCTTCTTTTCAGCGGCGGGAAAAGGCTGCGACCGCTTCTTATGATTCACAGTGCCCGGGCTTGCGGTTACAATAATGAATTTGAAATAGAATTTTCCATTATTTTTGAATATCTCCACGCGGCCACGCTTTTACACGATGACGTCGTGGATGAGGCAGATCAAAGAAGGGGTAAACGAGCTGCCCACACAAAATGGTCTGCTTCTAAAGTTGTGCTGACAGGAGATTTCCTTTTGGCCCGGGCCCTTGATATTGCAGCCAGAACAAAAGAACCGGATATTATTTCAGTCATTGCAAAAATCACCCGGGATATGTCCCAGGGAGAAATAGACCAACTGACAAAAATGGGAAAGCTTGATCTTTCAGAAGCGGAATACTACAGGATAATTGAAAGGAAAACTGCTGTTTTGATCCAGGGCGCCTGTACGAGTGGTGCCATCCTTGCAAAGGCGCCCCCCAAAAAACAAGAAGCCCTGAGCCGATATGGCTTTCATTTGGGAATGGCATTTCAAATGGCGGATGACCTTTTGGATTACACGGCAAGTGCCCTTGAACTGGGGAAAAATCCCGGGGCTGACATGCGGGAGGGAAAACTCACTTTGCCTTTGATCAAAAGTCTTGCCAATGCATCCCTGAAAGATAAAGAGTGGATGGAGACTTCCATAACAGCAAAAGAGTTTAATCCAAAACAATTTGAAAAATTAAAAAAAAAATTATATCTGTACCAGGGAATTGAATATACCCAAAAAAAAGCACAAGACCATGTAAAAAAAGCAAAGGCATGCCTGGATGGATTTCATGATTGCCGGTCCAGACAGCTTTTGTGTCTGATTGCCGATTATTCCATTGAAAGAAAGGGTTAAAAAGATGTTAAAAAAAACAATTTACAGGGGTCTGATTATTTTATTCATCAGTATCCTCTTCATATCTGAATCCTCAGCCTCGGCCAATGATTCCGGTATTTTAACAGGTGTGACCACGGGCAAAAGAAAAATTATCAATAACAATCTTCAGCGGACCGAGCAAAGCGCCGTAGCAGATGCTTTGAAGATTGCCGTCCAGAATGCCCTTGCAAGAATAGTATCAAAGCAGGTGCTTGCATCCAACCTTGCTTTTTTTTACAATCAGATGATTTCCCATTCCGCAGACTATATTATTACCTATCAAGTCCTTGGCGGAATTGAAAACAAAGGATATTATCTTGTGGCCGTGGAATCAAAAATGGATATCCTTAAGCTTGAAAAGACATTGAGCGATGCCAGAATAATCAATGCCAATAAGGAAAAGCCTGCAATCCTGTTTTTTATCGTAGAAAAGACCCCTTCAGATCTTCTGCCCAAATACTGGTGGGGGAAAAATCCAATTCCCTACCAATCCCTTGCCGAAAAAATTATCATCGACAAACTGATCCAGGATCGGTTCATTGTCACGGGCAATGACAGGGTACGTCCTGATCCTTCTTTTTATAATATTACTTTTAATTCAATTTATGATGTGGCTGCTGCCAAAGATCTCGGCAAAAAAATGGATGCAGATATTATTATTTTCGGGAAAGCAGATTCAGAAGAAGCCATCAATAAAATGGGACTCGAAAAAGCCTTTAATGCCCAAATAAGCCTGGATGGATACAATGTTGAAACAGGGGAAAAAGTTCTTACCTCCCAGGTTCAGGCCGTGGTCAAAAGTGATGTGGACAGTGAAGGAAACATTCAAGCCATTCTTAAAGCAGCAAATCTTTCTGCCCCGGATCTGAGTCAAAAATTGGATGATTACTGGACCCAGCATTTAAGAAAACAACACTCCTTTGATGTCATGATAAAAGGGAAAAATTTTCTGCCCCGGTTTATTGCCTTAAAACAAGAATTTCAACAAATGTCTGAAATTGAAAACATGCAACCCAAAGAAATGGGGTCAAACTATGCTGTCATGCAAATTTCTTATAAGGGAAACTCATCTCAGTTTGCCGATGCCGTTATGCTGAAAACCTTTGATTCTTTCGGGCTGGAATTTTTAGACATAACAGATACTGAAGTTACCATTAAGTTTATTGAAAAATAGCAGGATTTGCTTGATTTATTTGAGTCCGAAAGTTGAGTAATAGAATAAGCGCACGTTTTTCTTGACACAACCCTGCGCTTTTGTTAATAAAGCCATAGGATTCAGGCGCGTAACTCAGTTGGTAGAGTGCTACCTCGACATGGTAGAAGTCAGCGGTTCAAGTCCGCTCGTGCCTACCATAAAAAAATATCAGTCCTATTTTTGACATCGTTTTAGTTGTCGAGCATAACGGTCTGCATTGGCTTTTACTTTTTTAGCCACCTTCATTAGCCACTTTTTCTTTAGATACGTCCGACGTTTATATCCCCCATGCCCTTCGTGATAAGCAAGATATTGTCTATATGCATCCCATTTAGATATTTTCAGTGTTTTATAAGAAATATTTCCATACCAGCCGATAAAATCAACGGCATCTTCAAAATCATCACGATCGGCAAACCAATGACCGGTTTTATCCTTATACCAGTCCCAGGTGCTGTCTTTTGCCTGGGCATAACCAAATGCATCACTGGGGCGAGTCCAGGGAATAAACCAGAATAATTTTCGTCTGGGAGGTTTTGCATCGCTGACAAAGCGTGATTCCTGATGCATTATGGCCAATAGAACATGCACTGGAACCCCCCACTTCTTATACGATTTATACGAGGCTTTATACCAACTTGATTTTTCATTAAAAATATCACAGGCATTGTTGATATGCCTGGGCGGACTGACGGAACAGCCTGAAAGAATAATTAAAATTAATAATATCCAAAAAATGAGCTTAGGATTTGTATCTCTATCTTTCATTTATCAACTTTTTTTGTCCATTTTTCCGTATTAAGCCTGATTCCGTTTTCTTTCAACTCCAGTAGTCCTTTTTTAAACAGGCCACCAATGGTTCTTTTAAATTCTTTTTTACTCATGGAAAAAATCTTTTTAATTTCTTCCGGAGAGCTTTTATCATGACATGGTATAAAACCACCCGCTTCTTTTAAAATGGTCAGGATGGTGTTTCCTGATTCTTTTACAGAATCATAACCCGGTTTTTTTAAGGTGAGATCAATTTTTTTGTCTTCACGAAGACGCATGATATAACCTGTGCAGTTATCTCCAACTTTTAAGTCTTGATAGGTTTCATTTATATATAACATACCAGAGTATCTGTTATTTATTACTGCCATAATACCAATCCTGGTAATGGAATGGATAAGAAGATCTACTTTCTGACCCACCTTAAGATCCTTAATATTTTTATCGTAATGCATGGATATTTTTGTAGAGCCAAAGACTCTGTCCGTCTGGTCATCCAAACAGATCTTTGTGAGATATTTCTTTCCGGGAACCATTCTATCCTGCTGCTCACTTTTGGGTACAAGCAGGTCTTTTTCAAGCCCCCAGTCCATAAATGTTCCAAAAGATGCAACATCTTTTGCCTTAAGGAAAACAAAATCTCCAAGAATCCCGTTGGGCTTTAAAGTTGTTGCAACAGGTCGGTCTTCAGAGTCAGTATATACAAACACCTTAAGTGTATCACCGATATTTGCATTTCCTGAAACGTATTTTTGAGGAAGTAAAATCCTGTCTTCTCCAGATTGTAAATATAAACCAAATTCAACCCTTTTTTCCACAATCAGATCATTATATATTCCAATTTTAATCATGTTATTCCTAAATAGTGCCTGAACGAAAACCTTGTTCAGGCACGGTTTTAAATTTTAGGTTTTAAATTTTAAGAGCATTTATAATTTACCATTTACCACACCAGATTGCAATTAAACAATTATTCATTTAATAAAGGGGTTTAAATCTGCGACCTTGTCTGATAGCACATCGGCTTGATTTATCTAAAATAATTGTATCATTTGAGCAAAAAATCAATCGTAACAACTATTAATTACTTGTGTTTAAAGATAAATGGTGGTATGGCTGCTTTGAAAAATAATGGAGCTTTTGCTCCTTAACGACATGTTGTAAAGATAATTGCAGGCGATGACCGGATGAAAAATCCAAGGCTTATAGACAATAAAAAGGATTAATGAAATGACTATTCAAGCTAAACTATCCAAAGGGGAATTTGTTATACTTGCTGAAATGAATACCCCCAAGGGAATTGATATATCTGATCTTGTGACAAATGTAAAGCATCTTAAATCACGAATAGATGCCGTTGTGATTCCAGATATGGATAATGGCGTCATGCACATGAGTGCTTTGGCAGGTGGCGCGATTATCCGGCAGCAGGGACTTGCACCAGTGATTCATGTTTATGGCCGTGATCGTAACCGGATGGCCTTACAGGGAGATATGCTGGCAGCCCATGTTCTTGGAATTCATAATCTTCTGGTGGTGCAGGGTGAACCCATCGCCCAGGGTGACCATCAGAATGCAAAACCCGTTGATGATCTAAATGAACTGGGCTTGCTTGCCATGGTTCATTCTCTTTTGAAAGGAAGCGATCTTGCCGGCTTTGAATTAAAAGGGAAACCAGAATTTTTTACAGGGTGCCAGGCTCAACCCATCCGGGATGATGAGCATCTTGAAGAAGAGTTAATCGCAGCTAAAGCAAAAGTAGAAGCAGGCGCACAATATATAATGGTTCCGCCGGTTTTTGATATTGATTACTATACTCAAATCCTAAATAAATTCAAATCATTGGATGTGCCGGTGATTGCCACAGTTTTTATGTTGAAAAATGTGGGTATGGCCCGTTACATTTCCATTAATGACCCTGGCTCCAGATTATCCGAGTCATTGATCACTCGGATTCGGAAAGCAAAAGATCGTGAAATCGAATGCATCCGTATTGCCGGAGAAATGATCAAAGCGCTTAAAAAAGAGGCTGCGGGGATAAAGATTTCTGCTTCGGGTTGGGAAGATCGTCTACCGGCAATCCTTGACTGTGCAGGGCTTTAACATAAACTCATCCATTTTTTTGTTTTGTGTAGACAAAGATTAATGGATATCCACAAATAAAACAGGTTACCAATGCAAAAGCTTAAAGATATTCAAAATAATACATCAAATGGCAGAAGCGTGCTTGTTATCGGTGGTGGTGTAGGAGGAATACGTGCGGCGCTGGATTTGGCTGAATCTCGTCGAGATGTCGTATTGATTGATAAATCATATTCCATTGGCGGGTTGATGACCCAGCTGGATAG
>Ga0164315_10001087_pt1 | contig 20178 bp, 16 predicted proteins | sample GuaBasSedimGuay6_FD_113737 | JGI IMG/M metagenome (GOLD analysis project Ga0164315, IMG submission 113737) | Subseafloor sediment microbial communities from Guaymas Basin, Gulf of California, Mexico - Guay6, Core 4569-2, 0-3 cm | ecosystem: Environmental > Aquatic > Marine > Hydrothermal vents... | reverse complement strand
TTCTCCATTTGAGCTTTTCTTAGCCCCTTTTAACCCAGTTGCTTCAAAACTTAACATCTACAGGTGTTTTCCCAATCCAAATGAAATTTAACCGGACACCAGTAGTCCTAAACCCTAAACTCGAAACAAACTCAAAGTTCAAATTCTTCAATTCCTCAAACCGTACACTGTTTTGGGTTTTGTGTTTTGGTATTATATCTTGTTTAGGATTTAGAGTTTAGGATTTAGAGTTTAGAATTTAGGGTTTAGGATTTAGGGTTTAGGATTTAAAAGCTGTCTCCTATACAACATATAATCATTGAGGTAAAGCGAAATTTCCTATTTTTGGTGATTATTCGCGAATAATACAAGCATGAAACTATCCATTATCATTCCGGCCTATAATGAAGAGAGAACGATCCATCTGATCCTCGACAAGGTACTGGCGGTGAAGCTGGAAGGAGGTTTCGGGAAAGAGATCATCATCGTAAATGATTGTTCTACAGACAATACTGCAGAGGTTGTCAAAGACTACTTGAAAGCCCATGCTGATGAGGAAATGAGTTTCTTTGAGCAGCCTGTGAATATGGGCAAAGGGGCTGCCTTGCACCGTGGCATTGCAGAAGCGAAAGGCGACTATATCATTATTCAGGATGCCGACCTGGAATACGACCCCGAAGAATACAACATACTCCTGAGGCCTGTGATCGATGGCCATGCAGATGTGGTATACGGTTCCCGGTTCATGGGAGGAACCCCGCACAGGATACTGTTCTTCTGGCATTCACTCGGAAATAAGTTCCTCACCTTTCTGTCGAATATGTTTACCAACCTGAACCTTTCCGACATGGAAACATGCTATAAACTGTTCAGGGCGGAATATATCAAGAAGATATATTTCAAGGAGAAGCGTTTTGGCTTTGAACCTGAGGTGACGGCCAAGATCTCCCGTATTCCCGGTGTCAGGATATATGAAGTAGGGATCTCCTACTATGGAAGGACATATGATGAAGGGAAAAAGATCGGGGCTAAAGACGGATTCAGGGCGATCTGGTGCATACTCAAATATAACATCTGGAGCAGGAAAACATTTTTATAACCCGGCCCTGATCTATAGATAAAGTATCAATTAATATTTTGACTATTTCTTTTATGCAAGATTGGAAAAAGATAACCGGCAATATTTTTAATGGCGTTATTGTGAAATATGCCACATTTCTTATTGCAGCCCTCGTTTTATTCTACTCCTGGCAGCATGGGCGTTATAACGGAAACTATATTAATAGCGACGGGAAAGGCTATTATGCATACCTGACAGCAATTTTTATCTACCAGGATCTCGATTATAATTTTGTTGATGATTACGAAATGAAATATTATGCGCCGGAAAGCTACTTTCATTTTAAGAGCGATATAAATGGTGATGTGGCAAATATCACCTTCGCGGGTATTGCTGTGTTGCTTTTGCCTTTCTTCCTGGCAGCGCATGCAGGCAGCATGGTAATGGGATATCCTACCGATGGATACGCACCCCTGTATCAGTATGCTGTTGGCTTTGCTGCGGTGTTCTACCTCTTCCTGGCCTTGTGGGGAATAAAGAAATTTCTTGAATTATATTCTGTCAGAAAATATCATATCATTTTAGTCCAGGTATTGATCACTTTTGCCACTCCGATCTATTTTTATACCACAGTCGATGCCAGCTTCACCCATATATATTCATTTTCAGTCATCACCCTGTTTTTCTATTATGCAAAGAGGTATATTCAAGACAGCCGTGCAAAGCATTTGTACCTTACGTTTTTTCTTTTAGGCCTGATTGTGCTTATCCGGCCGACCAACATGATGGTGCTGGCCGCTTTGCCATTTCTTGCAGGCAGCTGGACATCACTCAAAGAAAGTTTCATAGGGCTGTTCAGGGCATACCGGCAATTGATCGTTGGCGTGATCATTTTCGGATTGGTTGTGTCCGTTCAGCCTCTGTTGTATTTTGCCCAGGTAGGGGAGTTCTTCATCTGGACATACACCGGTGTCGGGTTTAATTTTGCCGATCCTCATATTCTTGGTGTATTGTTCAGTTATAAAAAAGGGTTGTTTCTGTACACACCCGTTCTGGTCTTCTCACTGTTTGGGTTTATTTATCTTTTCAGAAAGAGTAAATATCAGGCAATAACACTCTTTGCATACCTCTTTCTTGTTACGTATATTATTTCGTCGTGGTGGAGCTGGTGGTATGGTATGAGTTATGGGCACAGGGCTTTTCTCGATCATTATATTGTTTTTGCATTGCTTTTGGGCCTTGCCTTGAAAGATGCTAAATACAAGATCTTCAGATACATGATCTATGTGATCACCCCATTTGTGATCTGGTTAAATATGGTTCAGGTGTATCAGTATAAAAACTGGATTTTGTATTGGGATATGAATGAGGAGATGTATTGGAAGGTATTCCTGAAAACAGATGAATCGTACTTCGGCCTCTTATGGCGTGAAGCTAAGATCCAGGCACAGGAAGAAGAACAAGCCATGCTGGAAAGAAAATTCAAGGATCTTAAAACAAATAATATTTACAATGATAGCTTTGAAGGCGATTTGATCGGGGTGAATGAGTATTTTATTGACTATGACAACACTCACTCCGGTAATACGTCCATCAGGCTTACAAGCAGAAACCCATACAGCCCGGGTTTAAAAACAGAGATCAGGAGCCTGATGGATACCACCAGGGTGTTGTTCAGGGCATCGGCCTGGGTATTTGTGCCGGCACCTGCTGTTGTGAACAGTTTTCATATTGTTTCTTCCATTGAAAATGAACATGGTGCATATCATTACCAGGCCGTCGACTCCCAGGCTGAAAATATTGAAACTGATGCTTGGAATAGAATAGAGATGATAACGGAAGTTGCTGACATAAGATCCCCCGACGATATATTAAAGGTGTATATCTGGTACACGGGAAAACGTGAGGTTATTGTCGATGATCTAAAGGTGGAGTTTTTTAATATAAAAGCTGATTAGGAATAAGAGTATTTATTCACTCATTTTTTTCGAATTCGTTTTTCTGAGTGCCTGGTCATGATAAGGAACACCTGCCCAAGCAAGAGTGCAATTAATCCACCACTTATTTGAGCTACCAGAAATACCAATCCTGAGAAGGCAAGGATCAAAGGCTCTGCCATGGGCTTGAAAAGCAACAGAAAAGTGGCTTCACGGGTGCCAAGTCCCATTATTGTTATTGGCAACATATTGATCAAACCTGCAATGGCAATTCCCCCTGACACAAACAATAGCGACAGTTCAAAATTTAATCCGAGGGCGAGCATATAGCAGGAAAGAAAAGCACTAAAATTGCTGATAAGTGATAATATGATCACAAAAAGAAAATTGGAATTATCAAGGTGCCTGAAACTGAATTTAAGATCTAATTTGAGAAACGGCAGTTTATTCAAAAGATTCTGTGTAAAGCTCAGAGATGCATCGGATTTCATAAGCACCATAGACAAAATGAAGATAATGCTTCCTGCTATAAGAATGATGATGGCCGGTATCACCGGAATGAGCCCGGTATAGGCAAATAAAAATGCGGCTCCTGCCACAATTACAAAAAACCCAATATCGATACCCCTTTCAATAATGATCCTGAAGACAGTTTCTATAGTACTCTTTTTCCCTTCAGCATGTCCTGCTTTAACCAGTTCTCCCAATCTGCCCGGTGTGATAACGCCAATGGCATAGCTTTCGAAAAATTCTCCATAGCTGCGGATGATACTATACGTAGACCTTCCTCCCTTATTCATCAAATGCCATCGCATGCCTTTTGCCAGCAGCAGGATCAATTGAAACAGGATCCCGTAAAACAAAAATCCTATTTCGACCTTTCTGATATTATCCCACAGTTCTTCAAGGTTGATATTGGTGAGGATGAAAATAAACAAAGCGATACCGATCAGCCGGATAAACAAAAACGGGCTTAGAATGCATTTTTTTCCGGGATTTGCATTACTATTTATCTTCTTTCCCATCAGTTTCATTTAAATGCGCCTTTTTGATCTTTTTAGTAGACTTTTTCCACACATTCCTGGATCGTTCGAATACCTTTCCGACAGTCTTTGGCGGGACAAGCTCGATAATAAAACGTGAAAAGCCGGTTCCAAGGATCATAAAAAGACTGTCGATGAACAATTCCATCAGATAGCGTTTAAAGCTAAAACCTTTGATTACATAACCATAATCTGGATTCCTCATCCCCATCCATCGGCGGTATTTAATGCGTATAAAGGTTCCCCTTTTTTTCAGGTCGTATCCATGGGAGTGCATGGCAATGGCTTCTGTTTCATCAATGGAATCAAGTTGAATCAAACCTTCTTTCAGCATTTCCTCCAGGATGGCTTGTCCTTTGCCGGAGCGCGACAACACCATCGAGAAGCCCTTGCCTCTTTCTTCATAAACCGGTGCCCAGGCATCTCCTCCGGAAATATCAGTAAACTCATTGCTCAAATCAGTGCATAAAAGACTGTTTTTCATTATATGAAAGGGAATGAGGTAGTTTGCATGGAATTTTGGCAATTCGATGACCCTGCCCCCATCCAGCTCAACGCGCATATTCCCGGGCCATTCGCCATAGCGGAAATAAAGTTTCCTGATCTTCCTGTAATCTTTCTCCCCATAAGACCTGAGAAAACTTTTTACAGAAGAAAAATGCAATGTGTTCCCATAAAACGGCCCGAAGATGTATTCAATATTTTTTACTGATGGATGTTTGTCTTGTTGAAGCAAGCGTATGGATTGCACCTGTCCGGGCAGGCCTACATAAGCCAGTTTGCCATTAAAGGCTTCTATTTCCGGCAGGATCTCATTTACTGAAGAGATGATATATTTGCTTTGTGCGGCTTCGAGGATCTCTTCCTTTGAACAGGCAATAACGGGTTTAGTCAGCCAGGGTTCTTCTTTGGACATCGCCAGTACAACGGCTCCATCGATACGGTTTTCTTCAAGTAACCAGATTAGTATGGCAGAAAGTATGCCACCACTGGCACTGTTTCTTCTGACCAACTCATCACCGGAATGGCCTATATAGATGTTTTTGTAAGCACCCGTAAAAATATTATAAGGTGTATCAGGGCCATAGATACGTTCTGTTTGTTCAGGGAAATCAAATCCCTTGCCACTGCAATAACGAAGAAGATCACGGCTCAGCCTTCCCTCAGCGTCATCCTTCACCTCCGGCAGGTATTTGCCTGTACGATCAGAGAAGCTGATCCGGCCACCCGATAAACCCACGCAGGTACCACAGCGGTTGCAGAGTCCGCCGCGGACAACATCCTGTATTTTTTCAATCTTTCTCACACACAAAAAATTGTCTGATCCCTAATTCAGATATGAAGGTGCCCTGGCAGGAAGAGATGATCTTTTCCCCTGTGTTTTTCACAAATTTCGGCCCGACGGGTATAAGCAGGGTCCCTTTATGATGTATCAGCTTCCATCCGCTTTGGGCCAGCCACCTTTTAACGGTCCGTGATGAAGGGAATTTATGCGGTCCTTCTCCGTGGCCACCAAATAGAAAAGTAAATACTCTGTATGGGATCTCACTGGTAGCAGGCGGGCAGCTTAGAACCATCCTTGCCCCGGGTTTTGCTATGCGGTGCAATTCAAGTAAAAATTGCAGTGGTTGTTCGACATGCTCAAGGGTTTCAAGTGACAATACTGCATCAAAGAAAGCATCTTCAAAAGGAAGTTTGGAATAGCTGTCGATCTTTTGCTGTATTACGTAAGGCCTGTGCTCCTGAGCTACCTTCATAAGGCCGGATGAAATCTCAGTGTTGATTACGTCAATGTTTAGTCCTTTCTTTTTCACATAATCGTTCGCCTCGCAATCACGGCTGGTGATATTGATGATCTTTTGACCGGCTTTCAGCTGAAGATATTCGATGCTCTCAACAAATCGCTGGTCATGCGTGTCTTTCAGCTTATCATTTTCTTCAATATAGATCGATGCCACACGGTCCCAGTGAGCCTCTACATCACTGTCAGTCCATGTGTTTCTAAAATCCATGGGATAATCTTTCATCACTTAGTGTTTGCGGTTGAGCAATGAGATTTGATCAGCTATCAATCCGATAAAGAACAGGATCATGCCTAAGGTGGTAAGGATAATGGCTCCGTTCGAAAATCGATCTAAAGCGATATAACCATATATCCCAAAAGCAATACCTGAAATGCCAAAAATAAAGCTGGCAGGAAGGAATATCTTAAGTGGGTTGAAGAGCATGATGATCCTGAGTAAAAGCATGATGGTTTTGGGCCCGTCTTTAAAAAACTTAACGGAACTTTTTCTACCCACCCTTTCTTCAACTACTATGGGAAAAGTAGCGATATTATAACCTTCTTTCATAAATCCAAGGGTCGAGGTGGTTGAAAAGGAAAAACCATTTGGCATGATGTGCATCATATCCTTGATCAAATCTTTCTTAAATCCGCGAAAGCCTGAATTATAATCAGGGAGTTTTTGCTCTACAAGGAATTCCCCAACCCACTTGATCACTTTTTTCCCTGCTTTACGGTTTTTTACCTGGAAAGAATCCTGTGTACGGCAGCCGATCACCATTTCATGGTCCTCAAGCAGCCTTACCAGTTCATCGATGTATTTTGGATCATGCTGGCCATCACTGTCCATAAACATAACCTCATCACAAGTCGACTTTCTGATACCTGTTTTTAAAGCTGCTCCATATCCTTTATTCACAGTATGACTGATCACCCTCACCGGGAATGTCTCACACACTGCTTTTGTGTTGTCGGTAGACCCATCATCCACAATGATGATTTCGTATTTTTTATGATAATTACCTGAAACAAGTTTTTCCAGTGTATCCCGAATCCCGGTTTCTTCATTGAATGCTGGAATGATGATGGAAACTTTAAATTGCCTATCTGACATAGATGAATGGTCTTTAGATCATTGAAAATATGTGTAGCAAAGATATGAATATTCAGTAAAGAAAAGTTTCTCATTATTGGCTGGCACCCATCTACACCAGATCATAGGATGTATGTTGTAAAAGACCGTATCTTTACCGCTTCTTTGAACGCAGATATATGAAGCTACTTTTCAGGATACTGATATATCTTTCCCTGGCTTTTCTGGTTTATTACCTATATAAGTTTGATTATCTCACTGTTAGCAACCTTGATCTGAATCTGGTATATCTAATTCCGGCAACATTGCTGCTCTGGGCAGGCTTTGTTATGAGCACTGTAAGCTGGTGGAAAGCGCTCGACATCCATGGTATTCATGTGTCAAAAAGGCTTTCACTGGTTTCTCACGGCTTGTCTATATTTGCGAAATATATACCCGGTAAGGTTTGGGTGATCCTTGGCCGTGCTTCCTTTGTGTCAATGGACCGTTATTCGGTACGCGATGCCAGTTATATTTCCCTCAAGGAACAACTGATCTATGTGTGGCTTGGTTTGGTCATTGGCATCGGTCCTATGCTTTATTTCTACACATTCAACAGTTTTGTGATATTGGTGCTGCTGCTCAGTGTATTCTTTACTTTTTTCCTGTACTCTAAAAGCTTTCACCGCTTTGTCATACAAATGCTGTCGAAGGTTATCAGAAAAAAACTGGATGTTCCACTAGTGACGATCAGGGAAGTAATTCCCTTGGTCATGTATGTGCTATCTTACTGGGTTCTTTGGATGATAGCCTTTTACTTCTTTGTTTTATCCTTTGATCTTGATTTTTCTATTATCGTAGTGTTTTGCTGGCCCCTGAGCATCTCTCTTGGGGTGCTAGCCTTGATCACCCCCGGTGGGATAGGAGTGAGGGAAGGGATTATGACCGGCTTCATGGTAATGACCGGAATGCCACTTGAAACAGCTACAACCATCGCTGTATTGTCACGACTGTGGTTTATCACCGGAGAAATCTTTATATTTCTCTTGTCCTTGGTGTTGAATAAATTCAGCTTACGACACTGATCTACTTATATAGCCGGTCATTGTCCTGGATATCCATCCACATGGCAAAAAACAAGGATTGCGATCCCGAAATAATCAGAAAGATGAATATGATCATTGTCTGGAAGGGTGTTGCCGACCCGATCTTAAAAGCATTCAACAAGATGTCGATCAGAAATGGAATTGCTGCCAGAAGAAGAAATAGGCCGAGATGATATAACAGGAACAAGGGGTGGAAATCACGGAAGAGGTATTTGATCCACATTCGCTTAAAGAATGATTTACACAACAACCACATGATAGGGATGATCACCCTGGTGACCTTCATCTTCGATTTTTCACCAACATTGTACACAGGCTTGATCTCGACTTCTTTCAAAGTACAAAAAGTAATGTTGAGCTTCACAAGCATATCATTAGGCATGCCATACCGTTTATAAATATCGTAGAGTTTGATAGAATTGATCGCCCTTTTTGATATGGCAGTATAGCCGGTTTGTGTATCTGACACATGCCAGTACCCGGAGGCGATCTTTGTTAATATTGATAGGATGGAGTTACCGAAGTAACGTGTCTTTGGGATCACAAACCAGGAACTGCGGTGGATCAGACGGTTTCCCTTCACATAGTCGATATTCTCATCGATAACAGGCCTGCAGATCGATTCCAGTTCGTCAGGATCCATCTGGCCATCACCGGCCATTACAGCTGTGCAATCAATATCGTAATCTTTGCACCATTTATAACCTGTGGCAATGGCTGCGCCAACGCCCCCATTCTCAAGGTGATTGATCAGGATTACACGATCATGCTCGGGTTTAATGTTTACGATTTCATGGGGTGTGAAATACTTGATCTCTTCTTTGTTTTTATTATCGAGAATATGTTCAGCCCTAAGATAAATATTGTTGATCTTACCCTTGGTATCGTAATCACGTGCAGGAATATGAACCTCGGGGAATTTTCCGAAATAATCTGCAACAACATCTGAAGTTTTATCCTGTGAAAGGTCATTCACTACAACGATCTTATCTACGAAATCAGGCATGGTTTCAACGACCATCCCAATCTGCTCTGCCTCATTGTAGCATGGCACTACTACGGCAATTGTTTTATCATTGATCATAACTATGGTTTTTCTTTGTAATAATTGTCAATAATTTTATTGAAGATTGACATGGCTTCAATTTGTATCAGCGAGTCGATCGGTGCACTTTTTGTATTATTGCGGATGATCTCCTCCAGACGGTCTGGTTGGTTTGATATTGAATCTTTGAGTTTATTTAAATACTGCCATCCCCTCATACCCAACTGTTTTTCCAGCCCATAGGGGATTTCGGTTTTCGAATAGTAGATCCCTTGTTTTGCAGCCTCATAATCAGGATATACAAGATTGTCCCAATAACTTTGAGGAGGTGTCATATCGAGGAAAACATCCCAATAAGATTTTTTAGTCATCATTGTATAATGCAGGGCACCGTTTCTGTTCTGGGTCGCCTGAAAGAGATTAAGGTATAGCAAGGCAGCCAGGATCAATAATGCAGGGATCATTATCAGGGATCTTTGTTTTAGAAAAAATGTTAATAAGGCTGCCAGGGGGAATGCCATTAATCCGTACATGTCGATGAAGGAGCGGAGGCCAAAACTACCACCGTTCCACCATGACCACCATGAGGCTAAGATATATGTATTGATGGCCAGGTAAATGATGATGGGCCAGAACAGTCCTTTGTTGTTCTTGTATAAGAAATAAAAGCCAAATAATGCCACAAACATTAATGGCGTATAAACGAACCAGCCCTTCCTGTAACTGAACAAAAGATGATACACCTGCGGATTATCAAAAAAGAATCCTTGTCCGCTCGATCCATAAGTATACAGAAACAGACTTCCGGAAACATGATGCCAGTATATGATCTGTGGGAGCCACACCAGGATAAAGCCAATGATCATGATCCCGACCAGGTGAAAGTTCCTAAAATAGAAAGAGATCCTTGATCCCAACTCACGGGCTGATGAAACACCCCAAAAAACGAGCAGTAATACTACAATGATATTACTTGGCCTTATTAATGCTATAAGACCGGCCATGACACCTATCAGAAGTGCGTATTTTATTCCCGGCCGTTGAAGCCACTTTGTTATCAGGAAAATAAAAACAGAGATCAACGCGAAATTATATGCGTGTGTCATCGTGGGCTCCTCGGTCAAATAATGGAAGAGATTGGTGCCGAATACTATGAGCAGCAAGCTAATGCCAGTAACCAATTCTGAATAATATCTTCTCAATACCTTTCGAAGAAAGATCAATCCAATTGTAAAATAAAAAAGACAACTTAGTATCAAAGCAATTTTATAGGGTGGCGAGAACTCATCGCCGGCATATGGCGTTAGCTGTGCAATGCCATGACCGGCCAGAAAAAACGGTGAATAGAGATAAGCCAGCCCCATGGATACCATTACAGCCCGTTTTCCTTTTGCGGTGACAATGGGCCAATAGTGCTTGGTCATTCGCTCTCCCCCCTGGCTGATGAAATCCATATCAATATCATTATAGATGAATACCATGGGCAGGTATGCATAATAATGGTTCACATCCCAGGCGATGATCTTATTTTCACGATCCCAGTTTTGGTACTGTATGTTGATCGCGAATATGATTAGCAGGCTGATCCAAATAACGGCCTTAGATGGATACCTTTTAAGCTTCTCTAATAACTTTTTTGGATATTTTATAATCATATTCTGAAGTCTGCAGGATATTAAAATTCAATGATATCGATATTTTCCTCTACCGTGTTTTCTCCTCCGGCTTTATACTTATCACAATCCAATTCAACAGATAGTTCTTTAAGAGGTCTTTCAAAATCGTCTCCCCTAAAATAATTCAGGTAGGGGTCATCATAAACTTTCTGCATATATTTTGCCCAGATCGGAAGGGCCATGTTGGCTCCCTGTCCGAGGGTGATGGTCCGGAAGTGGGCACTGCGGTCTTCGCAGCCCACCCAAATACCTGTAGTTAGCTCAGGGACGATGCCCATAAACCATCCGTCCGACTGGTTTTGTGTAGTCCCGGTTTTGCCTGCAACAGGATTATTGTATCCATAAGTCAGCCTTAACCTGATCCCGGTACCGGATTCAACCACACCCTTCATTAATTCGATCATCATAAAGGCAGTTTCCTCACTCATGGCCTCCTTGCGTTCCGGCACAAAAGATTCGATCACATTGCCATTTTTATCTTCTATCCTGGTAATGAATAAAGGTTTCACATACATCCCCTTGCTGGCGAAGGTATTCATGGCCCCCACCATCTCATAAAGGCTGAGGTCACAGGCCCCCAGGGCAATGGAAGGTACAGGGTCTATGCTGCTCTTCACTCCCATATTCCGTGCCATTTTGATCACCGAAAGTGGTGAATACCGCCTCATCAGGAATGCGGATATCCAGTTGTTTGAGTTTGCCAGCGCCCATTTCAGGGTTACCATCTCCCCGACTCTGTCAGTAGAAGAGTTTCTGGGTGCCCAGATGTCACCTGTAGGCAGGTCAACAGTGTATTGGATGTTAGCAACTTCATAGCAGGGTGAAAATTCGCCTTCCTGCATGGCCAGGGTATAAAGAAATGGTTTAAATGTAGATCCTACCTGCCGCCTGCTCTGCGTAGCATGGTCATATTTGAAGTACAGGTAATCGATCCCTCCAACATAGGCTTTCACTTCACCGGTATTGGGCTCCAGCGAGAGCAGCCCGGCCTGCAAAATGTGTTTGTAATAACGGATGGAATCCATAGGTGTCATCAGGGTATCGATAGGCCCGTTCCAGGAAAATACATTCATTTGAGCAGGGATGTCGAACACCAGCTCAATGGAATCAACAGCTATGCCGGCAGCATTCATCTTGCGATAACGTTCCGAGCGGCGCATTGCCTGTTTAATAAGCTTCTCGATTTGATCGTCGATAACATCTTTTTCAAATACAAATGGTGCCCAGGTATATCCTTCCCAATGCTTATAAAATGATGGCTGAAGGTCACTGCCAAGATGCTCCATCATAGCTTCTTCAGCATATCGCTGCATGCGTGAGTCGATGGTTGTGTATATCCTCAGGCCGTCTTTATACAGGTTATAGGGTGTCCCGTCGGGACGATAATGATGCTCACACCAGTCTTTCATCTCTGACCTGAGATATTCTCTGAAATAACGCGCCATTCCGGATGTATGATCCTGAATGTTAAAATTCGACATGTCGATAGGAATACGCGATACGGTATCATAAATGGAGTCAGTGATAAAATCATACTTGAGCATCTGGCCAAGCACCAGGTTTCTTCTGGTCAGTGCCCTTTCAGGATTACGTACAGGGCTATACCAGGTTGGGGCATTCACCACACCAACAAGCAGTGCCGACTCCTGCAGGTTCAGTGAATCAACGGATTTATTAAAAAATGTGCGTGATGCGGATTTGATCCCAAAAGCATGATGGCCGTAGCTGACCGTATTCAGATACATGGCCATGATCTCCTCCTTGCTGTAGTTCTTCTCAAGCTTGATAGCAGTGACCCATTCTCTTAGCTTTCGTCCTACCAATTGCCATTTGGTCAGGTTGCCCCTGGGAAAAAGATTCTTGGCAAGTTGCTGTGTGAGGGTGCTGCCTCCACCCGAATAATTTCCTGTTACGAGGCCATAGGCTACACGCCCCAGGGCCTTAACATCGACACCGGCATGGTCCCTGAAGCGAATATCTTCTGTGGCTAATAAAGCCTGAACAAGATGTGGTGGGAGGTCGTTGAAGTGTATGTCGGAGCGATTCTCAATATAGTAAGTGCCAAGGAGATAACTATCAGATGAATAAACTTCCGAGGCCAGGTTGCGCTCCGGGTTTTCCAGCTCTTCAAAGGAAGGCATATACCCGAACCAGCTCTGTGAGATGCCGAAAAAGATCAGAAATGCCAGCACTATGCTGAAGAGATAAATGACCCAGAACCGGACTATGTAACTGATCCTTCTTCTTTTTTTCTCTGATATTCCCATGCAAATTATTGCTTGCAGTGATTATACTTAATTATTGCCTGTGGGCTTCGATGCTGAAACCAATATCTTCTATTCCCTTAAGTTCCTCATGCCGCATGCCTTGCTCCAGGGAAAAATTATATGTGCCCCCTAAAGGGAACCGGAGTGCCTGCTGCAGCATGATTTTGTTGTCTTTGATCCTGCCTGAACCTGAACCAAGCCATTTGCCATTCTTGTCGGCAAGGATGCATTCGATGGTATCCCTGGTTGAATGGCCATTTGGAAATTCTGTTGTGAGGAAAAGGTACAGGTTGCTGAATGGATAATCTGTATTGTTCCTGATGTTGATGAAAAAATCATTCAGGGCAAGGCTGTCCTCAATAAGCACATCGTAATGCAGTATTGAATCCTGATGCCAATTGGCCTCTTCGATGGTAATGTACTCATGGTAAACACTCCCCTGATCACATGCACTAAAGCTTATGCTGATAAGGATGATTATTGAATAGATTGCCCTTTGCCTTCTCATATTGATCAAAGAATTCAAATTAATAAGGAGAAAATGCATGAAATATTGTGTTTGTTTAATCAAACCTGGTCAGGTCATCCTGGCCCTCGGCGTTTTCAAAATCAACTTTCTTGTCCTTGACAAAGGCAAAGTCCTCAAGTTTTTCAGGCAGGACACCTTCCTCGTTCTTGCTGATAATGCTCTTCACTTTGTCGATTGGGATCGCCATAATGTCAGATCTTTCTTCTGCGTAGGAGTACCACATCAGCTTTTTAAATACATCGTTTTTATGGTGTATTGCATCTCCCTTTTTAGTTTTCAGAATGATCTTGCTGCTGGGAAATTCGTTGAGGGCATCCTCATACATGGCATTTTCAAAATTCAGGCAGCATTTGAGTTTTCCGCATTGCCCGGCAAGTTTCTGGGGGTTTAGTGATAGTTGCTGCATGCGGGCAGAGCTGGTGCTGACGGATTTAAAACGTGACATCCATGTTGAGCAGCATAGCTCACGGCCACAAGACCCAATGCCTCCAAGCCGGCTTGCCTCCTGCCTGACACCGATCTGGCGCATTTCTATTCTGACTTTGAATTCTTCAGCCATTAATTTGATCAGTTCCCTGAAATCGACACGCTCTTCTGCAGTGTAGTAAAAAGTGGCCTTGGTGCTGTCGCCCTGGTATTCAACGTCGTTGATCTTCATTTGCAGATTGAGGCTGCCTGCCAGTTCCCTGGTCTTGAATTTGGCTTGCTCTTCCCTGTCTACTGCGCTGATCCATTTCTCGATGTCAGATACCCTGGCCCGGCGGTATACCTTTTTCATCTCCTCAGAATCAGGAACTGCCTTTTTCCTCTTCATCTGTAGCCTGGCAGTTTCCCCGATCAGTGATATGATTCCAATATCATGCCCCGGCGAGCCTTCAACGGCTACAAGGTCGCCAATTTCAAGTTCAAGCTCGTCAGGGGCGTGAAAAAACTCAAGCCTGCTGTTTTTAAACCTGATCTCAACATTTGCAAAAGCCGGGCCTGTATCGGCCGGGGGGATATCTGATAACCAGTCATGGCTGTCGAGCTTGCAACACCCGTGGCTGTATATGTTATCATTTTTGTCATATATACGGGGTGCAGCAGAACAACCTCTGCTCATGAAATTATTATTGACGATATTTTCGTGTTTTTCATCCATGCTTGTCCTTATGAAGCATACAAAAATAGGAAATTACTGTTTACGTTCCGCAATACCGGTACTCAATAGATGTGCCACCCTCAGCGAGAGGTCCATAAATACCACGGCAGCATTGCCATTCCTGTCGATATGCAGAATGGCTTCTTCAAAGAGCCTGGCATATTCCATGGCATTTTTTTCATTGATAAATTTGGAGAAGTTCATGGTGAACTTCTCTTCTTCCTTGTCGCTGATAGCCAGCAGTTCCTGCCTTCCATAAACAGTGAGAAGGCAGTTTCGTGAGAGGCTCAGCCCATATTGCAGGAGTTGTTTTTGCTTCGCCCGGGAGTTACGGGAGGTCTTGCCTACAAACTCATGCAGGTTCTTGTATTTTCGCTGATAACACAGCAGCATCCACTCCCTGAATTCGCCCGAAGAGAAGTCACCGCTCAGGCTCTCTTCAAGTATTTTGGCGGCTTTGATGACATTTCCCCCGGCATTTTTTACGACAGCGGATATCTGATCTTCGGAATAACCAAACTGTGCAGATAAGGTATTCGATAAGGCAGTGTCATCCAGGGGAGGGATATTAACGATCTGCGTCCGGGAAAGGATGGTGCTGATGATCTGTTCCTGCTTTTCCGCCACCAGTATGAAAAGTGTTTTCTCAGGAGGTTCTTCAAGTATTTTGAGGATCTTGGGAGCGGCGGAATGATAGAGCAACTCCGCCATCCAGATGATCATCACCTTGTATTTGCCTTCAAAACTCTTATAGCTTAAGGTCTTGATGATCTGGTTACACTCATCAGCACCGATGACACCCTGTTTTTTCTCCGACTCCATTTTTGTGTACCACCCGATCAGCTCAGGGAAGTAATGCTTTTCAAGCAAATACTCACGCCATTCTCTGATATAATCCTTGCTGATAGTCTTTCGGTCTTCGCCCCTCTTTCTAATTATTATGGGATAGGAGAAATGCAGGTCGGGGTGGGCTAGCTTTGCAAATTGCTGACAAGACGGGCATACTCCGCAAGAATCGCTTTCTGATCTGTTGTTGCAATTGATAAACTGCGCATAAGCAATTGCCAGTGCCAGCTTGGCAGAACCGGCCGGGCCAAGGAATAATTGGGCATGGCTGACACGGTTTTCCAATACAGTCTGTATCAGCTTATTTTTCACGTCTTCCTGCCCGATGATCTCCTGGAATTGCATGTGGTAAAGATAAGAATTAAGTACTTAAAGTACTTGAAATACTTAGAGTACTTAGAGTACTTGAAGTACTTGGAGTACTTAGAGTTTTAAGTTAGAAGGGCGAGGTTCGAAGTTCAGAGTTCAAAGTTCAGATTTCGGATTTCGGATATATCTTATCCGTTCATCTTCTGCGCCCCAAGCTTAGCCCCCAGAAAATGCCTGTTCATCCTTGCAATATTCGTGACCTTGATCTCTTTAGGGCACTCTGCTTCGCAGGCATAGGTGTTGGTACAGTTACCAAATCCGAGTTCATCCATTTTGCTCACCATTTTTTGTACCCTTCTCGCTGCTTCAATTTTTCCCTGGGGAAGGAGTCCCATCTGGGAGACCTTGGCTGAAACAAATAACATCGCTGAAGCATTCTTGCAGGTAGCCACACAAGCTCCACAGCCGATACATGAGGCAGCATCCATGGCCAGATCGGCGCTTTCTTTCTTGATCGGGATGCTGTTGGCATCAGGCACGCCGCCGGTACGTACCGATACGTATCCACCGGCCTGAATGATCGTATCAAGGGCAGTACGGTCGACCATTAAGTCCTTGATAACAGAAAATGGTCTTGCACGCCATGGCTCAATGACGATGGTAGATCCGTCTTTGAAATTACGCATATGCATCTGGCATACTGTAATACCCTCATCAGGACCATGTGGACGGCCATTGATATACAGGCTGCACATGCCGCAGATCCCTTCACGGCAATCGTGGTCGAAAGCAATGGGCAGCTGCACCCGGTCAACGATACTTTCATTTAAGAGGTCAAGCATTTCCAGGAAAGAGGCGTCTTCAGGAATGTCTTTAACCTTATAAGTCTCGAATTTCCCTCTGGCTTTTGCGTTTTCCTGTCTCCAGATCTTTAATGTTAAGTCCATTGTGAATTTTTTATAGTATTAACTTCCTGATTATTTATAATCCCGCTGTTTCACTTCTATATTTTCATAGTTCAGCAGTTCCTTGTGAAGGATAGGCTCATTGTCATCTCCCTGGTATTCCCATGCTGCCACATATTTATAATTCTCATCATCGCGAAGGGCTTCACCTTCCGGGGTCTGGTATTCTTCCCTGAAGTGGCCACCGCAGGATTCATTACGGTTTAAAGCATCTTTGGCCATCAGCTCACCAAGCTCCAGGTAGTCGGCAACACGCATTGCCTTGTCAAGTTCAACATTAAGCTCATCTATCCTGCCGGGAATGCGTACATCCTTCCAGAAACTATTTCTGAGTTCGCGGATCTCGCTGATAGCCTTTTCAAGGCCTTCTTTATTACGGGCCATGCCCACATAGTGCCACATGATCAGGCCAAGTTTTTTGTGGATGGTGTCGACAGACTGGCTTCCCTTCACGGCCATAAGTTTTTCCTGGCGTTCCTTAACTTCTTTTTCAGATTTTTCAAACTCCGGGTGGTCGGTTGGGATACGGGTTACCTGGATCTGGTCGGCGAGGTAATTCTGTAATGTATATGGGAGAACAAAATATCCATCGCTCAGCCCTTGCATTAATGCCGAAGCACCAAGCCTGTTGGCACCGTGGTCGGAGAAGTTGGCTTCGCCGGCGGCAAAAAGTCCCGGTATTGTGGTCTGTAGTTCATAATCAACCCAGATACCTCCCATGGTATAGTGTATCGCAGGATATATCATCATGGGTGTATCATAAGGAACTTCATCTACGATCTTCTCATACATCTGGAAAAGGTTGCCATAGCGGGCTTCTATCACATTTTTACCGAGGCGTTCAATGGCATCTGCAAAATCGAGGTATACAGCCAGGCCTGTGCTTCCGACACCAAATCCGGCATCGCAGCGTTCTTTGGCTGCCCTGGAGGCTACATCCCTAGGGACAAGGTTTCCGAAAGCCGGATATCTCCTTTCGAGGTAATAATCACGATCTTCTTCCTTGATCTCTGTCGGCCTGAGCTCGCCTTTCTGTATCTTTTGGGCATCCTCTTTGTTTTTGGGTACCCAGATGCGCCCATCATTCCGGAGGCTTTCACTCATCAGGGTCAGCTTCGACTGGTAATCACCGTGAACGGGGATACAGGTAGGGTGTATCTGTGTGAAATTGGGATTTCCGAAAAAGGCTCCTTTTTTATACACCTGCCATGCTGCACTTCCGTTAGATGTCATAGCCATGGTAGAAAGGAAGAATACATTGCCGTATCCTCCTGTGGCAATTACAACGGCGTGGCCGAAATATCTTTCCAGCTCTCCGTTGATGAGGTTGCGGGTGATGATACCCCGGGCTTTTCCGTCGATGACCACCAGGTCCATCATCTCCCTGCGGGTGAAAAGCTCCACGGAACCCTTATGAATTTCTTTGCTGAGTGCCCCGTAGGCACCGAGCAGAAGCTGCTGTCCGGTTTGTCCCCTGGCATAAAAAGTCCTTGATACCAGTGAACCACCAAAGGAGCGGTTATCAAGCAATCCACCGTAGTCACGTGCAAAGGGCACACCCTGAGCTACACATTGGTCAATGATGTTGCTGCTGACCTCCGCAAGGCGGCAAACATTGGCTTCACGGGCACGATAGTCGCCACCTTTCACAGTGTCATAGAAAAGACGGTAAGTGCTGTCACCATCGTTGGGATAGTTTTTGGTGGCGTTGATCCCACCCTGCGCTGCAATGCTGTGTGCACGGCGCGGGCTGTCCTGGATGCAGAATATTTTTACGTTAAAACCAAGCTCACCAAGGCTGGCAGCAGCAGAGGCGCCGGCCAGCCCGGTTCCCACAACAATGATATCGATCTTTCTTTTGTTGGCGGGGTTAACCAGGTCCTGGTTCGATTTATAATTAGTCCATTTTTCGGCAAGAGGCCCTTCAGGAATTTTGGAATCTAATTTCATATCTTATAGTGTTATTTTTTTTATAGCAATGTTAACTGATCAGGAAATACACCGGGATTGTAATGAATCCGAGTGGGATGACAATGGAATAGATCGTTCCCACGGCCTTGATGAAAGGTGTGTATTTGCTGTGGTTAAGGCCAAGCGATTGAAATGCCGACTGTATGGCATGATTAAGGTGAAAACCCAGGATGATGATCAATACAATGTAGAGAACAGAGTACCAGGTGTTGCTGAACAGGTTGATGGCCATATGGTAGAAGTCATGGTTATTGGCAACAACCATCGGCCCCTCAGGCGCTTCTGTGAATCCCAGCTTCACAAAGTAAAAATTAATAAAGTGTATTACCAGGAAAATAAAAATGATGATGGCTGTGTGTATCATATACTTGCTGAAGAAAGAAGTATGTGAGAAGCCTTCTCTCTTGTACCTTACCGGCCTGGCCATCCAGTTCTGTATCTGCAGGATCAGCCCGAAAACGATATGAATGAGGAAACCGCCAAACAATACAACCTCAAATACTTTTACGAGAGGGTTGGTTGACATGAAATGAACAGCAATATCGAAAATTTCCACGTGATTTTCTGTCAATGGTAACAGGAATAAGTTGATGCCCAGGTGAACGATGAGGAACACCGCCAGGAATAAACCCACTAGCGCCATGATGAATTTCTTGGTGAGGGAGGAGTAATGTAATAACTTGGCCATAATTATTGTTTTTACAAAAAAGCTTGATATTAGATGCTATTTCTTACACCAAATAAGTGTATTTTTATTGGCAGACAAAATTAAGATTTTAATGATTGTAAATGCGTGTAAACCCGTGAGCACTATTAATTTTTACTGGTTTTAAATAAGATAGGTTTTATGAGATATGACCCAATAGACCCCGGCTTTTTTACTGCGAACAGAAAGAAATTTACAGCAATGCTTCCGGCCGGGAGCCTGGCTGTTTTTCATTCCAATGATGAATTTCCGCGCAACGGTGACCAAAACTTTCCGTTTAGGCAGCAATCCGACCTTTTTTACCTGAGTGGGATCGACCAGGAAGAGACAATATTGCTGCTTGCCCCCACGCATCCTGACACGGACTTCAGGGAAATTTTGTTTGTGAAGGAGACCAGCGAGCAGATCGCGATCTGGGAAGGGCAAAAGCTGACTAAAGAAAAAGCCTCCGGGGCATCCGGCATCAAAACCGTTCACTGGACAAAAGAGTTTGACTTCTTTTTGAAGGACCTGATGATGTGGGCTGCTAAGGTTTACCTCAACTCGAATGAATATCCGAAGTATTTTAATCCGGTACCCTATAAGGATCTGCGCTTTGCAAACGAGCTTTCGGAAAAGTTCCCTACTCATGATTATGAGCGGTCGGCACCATTGATGATGGACCTGCGAAAGAACAAGTCAGAAACGGAGATCGCACTCATCAGGAAAGCCGGCGAGATTACAGCTAAGGCCTTCGAAAGGGT
>Ga0164315_10001086_pt1 | contig 20191 bp, 12 predicted proteins | sample GuaBasSedimGuay6_FD_113737 | JGI IMG/M metagenome (GOLD analysis project Ga0164315, IMG submission 113737) | Subseafloor sediment microbial communities from Guaymas Basin, Gulf of California, Mexico - Guay6, Core 4569-2, 0-3 cm | ecosystem: Environmental > Aquatic > Marine > Hydrothermal vents... | reverse complement strand
ATGGTCAATGGCAATCTCCTGTTTGAATCAGCCAACGATCTCTGGAAGACGGACGGTACGCCGGCCGGCACGGTCCTGGTCAAGGAATTCTCCATCATCGGGTTGGCAGGCGACTCGAGCTCGGTGGTGGCGAACAACGTCCTTTTCTTCTCTGCTGATGGCGACGACGGTAACGGCCATGAGCTATGGAAGAGCAACGGAACGGCCGCCGGCACAGTCGTGGTCAAGAACATCAACCCAGATTCTTCAAGCTCGTATCCGATTCACTTCACGGCCATGGGTGGCGTGGCGTACTTTGCCGCCAGGGAACCCACTTACGGGTGGGAGTTGTGGAAGAGCAACGGCACATCCGCCGGCACCGTCATGGTGAAAAATATCCATACCCTGGACTGTGCGACATACGCCTGCGACTCTTCTCCGCAACACCTCACCACGGTTGGCACCAGGGTGTTTTTCAGTGCCCTCACTCCAACTGTGGGTAGGGAGCCCTGGGTCACCGATGGCACGACGGCTGGTACGACCCTGCTCAAGGACATCAAGGCCTCCGGCGGTTCGGACCCGAGTCTCTTCATTGCCAACGGAACCACGCTGTTTTTTTCAGCCGACGACGGGACCACCGGGCGGGAGCTGTGGAAAAGCGACGGCACGACGGGAGGTACGACCCTGGTCAAGGACATCTATCCGGGCGCCACCTGGGACGGCTCGATGCTTTCGACACCCGAGCACGCGTTGGCGGTCATGGGCGGCGAACTCTATTTTCAAGCCCGCGATGCACTCGACAATGACGAGCTGTGGAAGAGCGATGGAACGAGCGGCGGAACCCTCAAGGTCAAAGACATTAACCTGACGGGCACGGTCGGCTCCGACTCCGGGTACTTTTCGGTTGTCGGTGACACCCTGTATTTCTCGGCTACGGACGGTACGACGGGCCGTGAGCTGTGGAGCAGCCAGGGCACGGAGGCCACAACCATCCGGGTGACGGACATCAACTCAGGCCCAGCGGGCTCGATCACCATGCCAATCATGGCCGGTACGGCGCGGGTCTTCTTTGGCGCCACCGACGGCAGTCACGGCAGCGAGCCCTGGGTTCTTCACAATGAGACAGTGGACCCCATCGATCCCGGCACCGTGGCGGGGTCGAGCCACACTCCCGGTACCTGGTCGAACGACGACCAGGTCACCGTCCAGTGGTCGGGCGCCTCGGACATCGGGTCGAGCGGCGTGCGTGGCTACTCGGTGACCCTGGACACCAGTCCGTCCACCACTCCCGATCAGGTTGTCGATGTGCTCCACGTGACGGACCCGCACCAGTGGACCAGCCCGAGCCTGCCTGATGGAACCAACTACTGGTTCCATCTCAGCACCTGTGACTGGGCCGGCAACTGCACTTCCACCAAGCACCGGGGGCCATTCTGGATCGAGAGCCAGCCACCAACGGGCACCTCAACCCTGGCCAGCACCAGCCATTCGGTCAACGTATGGTCGGCCGACACGACCGTTGCCATGCAGTGGTCTGGCGCTACTGACGGCGGAAGTGGTATGCAGGGTTACTCGGTGCTTTTTGACAGCAATGCCAGCACTGACCCCGACGCGATCCTCGAGGTCACGCACGACGCCGATCCACATACCTGGGATGAGACCCTCGGTGAAGGCACCTACTGGTTCCACCTGCGGGCCTGTGATGTGGCCGGCAACTGCTCGGCGGCACAGCACAGCGGCCCCTATATTATCGATGGCACCGCGCCATCCAACCCCTCAAGCATGTCCAGCACCAGCCACACCATCAGTGAATGGTCCAGCACCGCGTCCGTCTCGATGGCGTGGTCCGGCGCCGACGACGCCTCAGGCAGTGGTGTGGCGGGCTACTCGGTGCTGATCGACACGAGTTCGAACACTGAGATCGACAGCTCCACGGAGGTCGCCCATGACGGCGGCTCCCCGCCTCAAACCTGGACCAGCCCCGATCTGAGCAACGGCAACAGCTACTGGTTCCACCTCAGATCCTGCGATGCCACCGGTATCTGTGCGGAGACCGTTCACACGGGGCCCTTTATGATCGATATCAGCCCACCCACCGACCCGTCTTTGGCGAGCAGCTCGAGCCACACAAGCGGCACCTGGTCCAATGATCCCGAGGTCGACATCTCCTGGTCGGGGGCTACGGGCGCCCCCTGGGGCTCGGCGGTTGACGGCTACAAGGTCAAGTTCAACACCAGTCCCACGGTCTGGGACCCGGGCACCGAGCACTGGGTCGATCACGACGGTTCGACGAACTATAGCGGGACTCTCGCGGAAGGGGAGAACCACTACTTCCACCTCAAGACCTGTGACGAGGCGGGTAACTGCACCTCGACCGTTCACCTCGGGCCGTTCAAGATCGACCTCAGCGCACCGAGCGCACCATCCGCCACCGCGAGCACCAGCCACGAGAGTGGCGTGTGGTCCGCCGATACCGAGATCACCATTGAATGGTCAGGTGCCGGCGACACCGGCGGCAGCGGCCTGGCCGGGTACTCGGCATCGTGTGACGACTCTCCCACGGGCATCCCGGATTTGCTCACGGACGTGGCGCATTCCTCCGATCCTCACACCTTCACCAGCCAATCGCTGGCTGACGGTTCGAACTGGTATTGCCACATCCGCTCCTGCGACGTGGCCGGTAGTTGCGCCGATCCTGTTCACCTCGGTCCATTCAGCATTGAAAGCACTGCACCGACCAATCCGACGGTCTCCAGCACCTCGCACGTGGCATCCGAGTGGTCGAATACCGATCAGATCCAGATGAATTGGCAGAATGCTTCCGACGACAGCTCGGGTCTGGCCGGGTACTCCTTCGAGTTCAGTACCAGCCCGGGGACCGTTCCCGATACCACACTCGACCAGGTCCACAACTCAGACCCACACTCCACCTCGAGCGCCGTACTCCCCGATGGTACGAGCCACTGGTTCCACCTGCGCACCTGCGATACTGCGGAAAACTGCTCTGCTACCGTCCACCGGGGTCCCTACTGGATCGACACCCGGGAACCGACCGACCCGACGGTCTCAAGCAGTCCTCAAACGACCGGGGTTTGGTCAAAATATTCCACGGTCAATATCAGCTGGTCGGGTGCGACCGACGGTGCGGGAGAAAGCGGTGTCCACGGTTACTCCTACCACTTCGACACCACTGCCGATACCCTGCCGGACACCGAGATTGACTCGTATCAGATCAACCACACAACCTCACTGCCTGGCGAGGCCCTGGACGATGGTGACAGTCACTTTTTCCATCTCCGAACCACGGATCGGGCCGGAAACTGGACCAGCACCCGGCATCTCGGACCGCTTATGATCGATACCCTGGCCCCCGATGTTGCAGCCGCAAACGTCCACAGCACCAGCCACACGGTCGGTGTTGAGTCGCTGGACCCAACGATCGACATGGCATGGACGACGGCGTTCGATGCGGGCAGCGGCCTCATCGGTTACCATCGGTCCTTCAGCGCCTTCCCCACCACCACCTGCGGCGCGCTAAACCTGGCTCCCTCCACGACCGGGGTCAGCAGCTTATCGTTGGACAATGGGAGCTGGTACTTCCACCTCTGTGCAACCGACGAGCTGGGCAACCAATCGGATGCCTTCACCACGGGACCGTACGTGATCAACGCTGCGGCGGATCTTTCAATCGCCGTAGCCGACAGTCCCGATTTCGTCCAGCCCGGGGAGGGCCTGACCTACACGGTGACAATTCTCAACAACGGCCCGTCGGCCGCCTCACATTATTCTCTCAGCTTCTCTCTGCCGATTGATGTCACAGCCCTGTCCACCAACCCGGGCTCGCCGAGCTGTCAAATGTATGACGAGCATCCGTGGAGGGTGGTCTGTGACTGGCAGGGCGATGATCTCGGTTCCGGGGCCTCACGACAGATCTCGGTTGTTACCCGGGTCGAAGAGTGGGCCGCGGGGCCCCTGGTGGCCCAGGCATCTCTCACCCCCTGGGATCCTCAAGACCCCAAGGCCTCAAACAACTCGGTTCAGATAACCACCGGTTTCCCGAATTTCGACGATACGGACATGGCGGTTTTGGTGACCGGCGACCCCGACCCCATCAGCCCGGGCGGCACCATCACCTACACAGTGACGGTGTCCAATGAAGGGCCGGCATGGGGCGATGGTGTCTACCTATTCCACCCACTGCCACCCGACACCACGTTTTCCTCGTCAGTGCCAATCCCGCCGGACTGTACGATATACGACATCGGCGGAGGAGAACTTCAAGTCGGATGCGAGCTCGGTAACATGGGCCCGTCGGAGAAGAAGGTCACGACCCTGACCCTCGACGTCGACCCCACCTACGACGACGAATGGTTGCACAGCTTTTTCTTTGTCGAGTCAGACCAGGAAGACCCCGTTCCCAACAACAACGAGGACGATGTGCTGACGGCGGTGGGTGCGGGGTTCGACGCTACGGATATGGCGGTTTCGGCGACCGGCGATCCCGATCCCATCAGCCCGGGCGGCACCATCACCTACACAGTGACGGTGACCAATGAAGGGCCGGCATCGGGCAATGGTGTCTACCTCTTCCACCCGCTGCCACCCGGCACCACGTTTTCCTCGTCAGTGCCAGGCCCGCCGGACTGTACGGTAAGCGACATCGGAGGAGGAGAATTTCAAGTCGGATGTGAGCTCGGCAACATGGGTCCGTCGGAGACGAAGGTCACGACCCTGACCCTCGGCGTCGACCCCGACTACGACGACGAATGGTTGCACAGCTTTTTCTATGTCGAGTCAGACCAGGAAGACTCCGATCCCCTCAACAACGAGGACGATGTGCTGACGGCGGTGGGTCCGGAACCCGAGGCGCCTCCGCCGTGCCTGGTGCGACCGTTTGACGACACCAACGAAGGATCCTTCGGCGCCTCGTTCATGGATGCACCTCGAGAGTACTGCAGCCAGCTGTTCGTACCGCTCACCGATGGCCCTTACGATTGCCGTTGGGGAGGTGCGTTCTACGTTACCGATATCGGAACCAGGTGGTCATCCACTGGACCAGTCGCTCCCACGACGGCGGGCTTTCTGGTACGGACCCCCCACGACAGCGACGGGCCCGGCCCAGCCGCCGGCAACCTGTTCCTCAGCGATGTCCCGTCGCCCGCTTCGTTTCCGGACGGGGATGACGTCTTTAACGGGCGCTACGAATCAGAAGCCTCCAACCGGGAAGCGCTCGGGTCTTCGACTGGATACGTGGTGTGGGCATGCCACCAGACCGTCGGTGCCTTGACCCGGAACCTGGTCACCACGGCGGACTTCAGCGCCGGCACAACGGCCACCCCGTGCAAAACAAAGGTCAACAGCGGTTCGTTTGTCGATTGCACCGACAGCCAACCGATGCTCCGCGCCATCGCTATCTCGGCCCGCTTCGCCGGAATCGCCGGTGTCGGCGATGGAGGCCAGGTCGTGCCCCCGAGTGCTTCGGTTTCGGCTGCAGTGTTCAGGGCGTTTCTGCACAGTGACGCCGATCTACTGCGAGTCGAGATCGAGCATGACGTGGCGAACCCGACGGCGATCCACCTGCACTCTGCGGCTGCCGGGGAGACCGGCCCGATCATCTTCGACTTCCCGGACCTCGAGAGCCCGATTCAGGTGGACGATATTCCATTGTCGCCGCAGAACCTGCTCGACCTCGCTGAGGGCAAGCTCTATGTGGATATCCACAGTGCTGCCCATAGCGATGGCGAGGTCCGTGGACAACTCGTGCCGGCCAAGGCCGAAATCACAGATCATCTGTTTACCGACGGCTTCGAGTAGGGAGATGCCTCGGTATGGGAGTGTTGAGGTACTAACCTCTTCCTTTGATATAAAGATTTATTTCGTTCCAGGGTAAAATCGTCATCTTTCCAAGGTTGATTTTTTTCGAGCCACCATAGATACAGGTACCAGTCTCTCTGTCCTGTAACTTATTCAGCCATTTAACATTCTTCAAAAACTCCTTTTGAAAAGTTTTACCCGATTTTATCTCAATAAGATCAAGATAAGTGCCTTCATCAATAACAAGGTCTACCTCATGCCCATGCTGGTCTCGCCAATAATACACCGGCGCCTCCTTGCCCTGGTTATAAAAGCCTTTTATGGTTTCCCCAATAACCCAATTTTCAAAAATTGCCCCCTTTAAAGGATGACTGTTGAGTTGTTTTACATTCTTGATACTTAACAAATAACACAAAAGCCCGGTATCATAAAAATACACCTTGGGAGACTTAAGCAATCTTTTATTGAAGTTTTTAAAATGTGGCTGCAGTGTATAGCAAATATAAGTTGTTTCTAATGCAGAAATCCAGCTTTTAACCGTAGGTTGAGTGATACCCGCATCACCTCCCAAGGAGCTGTAACTCATAACTTGCCCTGCCCTGCCAGCCAGTAAACGGATAAAACTATTAAAACTTCTCAAATTAATGATATTGACGGCATCTCTAATATCTTTTTCTACATAGGTTTGAAAATAGTCACCAAGCCAGGTACCCGGATCAAGACCTTCATCATAAATACGAGGATATGATCCATATAATAAAGTTTTTTCAAGGGTCTTCTTCTGCACCCTGGCTGGAATCTCACTTCGTTGTAATGGCAAAATCTGTAAGATGCGCGTCCTGCCCGCCAAGGTTTGGGAAACCCTGTGAGATAACTTTAAGTTATTTGAACCAGTTAGAATAAATCGCCTTGAATCAGTCCTGTCATCAAGTATTTCTTGCAAGTAGGATAGCAATTCAGGCACTTTTTGTACTTCATCAAAAATAGCACTACTTTTAATTCCTTCAAGAAACCCACGAGGATCATATTCAAACAGGTCCCGAGTGTCCGGCGATTCAAATGAGAAATACTCATATTCTGGAAACAGTTTTTTGCTTAAAGTTGTTTTTCCTGACTGACGCGGGCCAACAAGAGTGATACAACGGTACTTCTTGACCAGTTGAGTTATGTGATTTTCCAGATGACGTTTATACATAATCCGGTAACGTTATCACAGAAAATAATATTGTCAATGTATAGTTAGACTTTAAATCTACAAGATTTGTGGGGGTCAAAGGACATGATGTTGTGACGGGATTTTAGCTTGCCAACGCACAGAAGTCTGGAAATTTGCGCGTGATCAAATTATGCTTTGTCTTCTTTTCATCTTGTCATCCATCCGCAAGGCTCAAATTCTCCCTCTGACGGGTCTCCCGCCGCAGGTTAGAACGGGCCATGGAAATGCACGTCAACTGCCGGGGAAATTACCGTGATCTTTGAATTCAGCAAACCATTTTCATCTTGTTACAAGCTTGTTTTGGCCTTGATTGTATGGTCATTCAGTTCCCAGCTTTGGGCGGCGATTGAAATACCGGATGGTCTGCAATTTGCGATTCAACAAGCCAGACTGCTTGAGGGTCTTGACACCGAGGAGGATGCGCTGGGAACCGCCGTCAGTATATCGGGTGACTTCGCCCTGGTCGGTGCAAGAAATGCGGATCTGGATGACTCGGATATTGGTCAGTTGGGTAATGGTGCCGCCTACATCTATACCTGGCTGGATGGTGCCTGGGTGCAGACTGCTGAACTGGTCGCTGATGATGGTGCAGCAGTTGATCAGTTCGGGTCCTCGGTCAGTCTTTCAGGTGATTGGGCGGTGGTGGGTGCTCCCAACCATGCTGGTAAAGGTGCGGTTTATGTATTCAGGCATGTGGGCAATGACTGGTTGCAAAACCAGAAGCTGACGGCAAGTAATGGAAGTGCAAGTGACAATTTTGGGGGTTCCATCAGTGTTGACGGCGACCGCCTGGTAGCCGGGGCCAGCAGTGGTGACGGTAATGTTGAAGATTCAGGTGCTGCTTATGTATTTGAATACACCAATATAGGATCCGGTTTGAAATGGAATGAAATGGTCAAACTGGAGGCACAAGCAGGTGCATGGCGTGACTATTTTGGTTCCAAGGTTAGCCTTTCCGGCGGGAGAGTCCTGATAGGTGCCTATGGTGACGATCAAGTTGGCGAACTATCGGGTGCTGTTTATGTTTTTGAAGGCGCCGGCCAGCTTTGGGCACAAAAAGACAAGCTGATTGCTGACGATGCCGATGCAGGCGACTGGTTCGGATGGAGGGTAAGCCTTGATAGTGGCAGGGCATTGATCAGCACAGCACATGATGACAACGAGGCCGGTGACGTTGATGACCAGGGTTCCGCCTATATATTTGACCTCAACGTGGCAACCTGGTCGCAAACACAAAAACTGTACCCGGGAACCAGTTCACAATTCTTTAATTTCGGAAGTGCCGTCAGCCTTGCGGGTGATCGTGCCGTGATCGGCAATTACGGTGACCCGGAACCGACTGGCAGTTATGTCGGCAATCAAGTCGGTTCCGCCTACGTATTTCAGCGTAATTCATCCTCGGGCATATGGCAGGAAACCGACAAACTGTTCGCGGCCGACGCGGAAGGCCGGGACGAGTTCGGCAGGGCTGTGGCAGTTGACGGTGTCAGGGTTTTGGTCGGTGCGCCCCGTGAAGATGAGGAGGGTGAAGATGCAGGCGCTGCCTATGCTTTTACCCATGATGGCAGCAATTGGAGCCAAACCCAGAAACTCAAGGTTTACCCCGTCTATGACGACAACCATTTCGGTTATGCGGTCAGCATTTTTGGCAACAGAGCACTGATTGGTGCCTACGGGAATGATGATTTCGGTGAAGATGCAGGCTCTGCCGGCATATTTGAATTAAACGAAGATGGCATATGGGAGCACATCAAAACGCTCTATGCAGGGGATGCCCAGGCGGGTGATCAGTTCGGGTTTTCTGTCGCCTTGACAGAGAATTCTGCCGTCGTTGGCGCGAACCTCGAGGATTCCGAAGGCGATGATGCCGGCGCAGCTTACGTTTTTGAGTACGATACTGCCGCGGCGCAGCCGATCTGGCGGCAGGATGCCAAGATAACCGCCGGTACTGCAAGCTCACAATTTGGCTTTTCTGTAGGCCACTCTCCAGGCAGGGTCGTTGTCGGTGCACCATTTAGCCAGGGCACCGGTACGGCCTACGTGTTCTCAAACGGTGCAGGCTTCTGGTCACGAACCGCCCTGGCACCCGGGGGGCTCGTTGAATTCGATAATTATGGCTACTCGGTCAGCGCCGGCAACAGGTGGATACTAATTGGGGCGAATGGTGATGGTTTCACACATGGTAATCAGGGCGCGGTCTATGTGTTCCAACCTCAGCTCAACGGCACATGGAACCTGCAGACCAGATTGACTGCCAGCGACGGAGAGGGTAGTGATGCCTTTGGTCACTCGGTTGGTATCAATTTCGATCGCGCGATTATTGGTGCGCCTTATAAGGATTCGATCAGGGGCCGGGCCTATATTTTTGACTATGTAAACGATGCCTGGGGGGAAACTCAGAAACTGTCACCTGCTGATGAAACCAACTTCGGCAGGTTTGGCTGGTCTGTCAGCGTATACTCCGACAAGGCAATCATCGGTGCCTACCAGGATGGCGCTGCCGGGGATGACGCCGGTTCCGCATATATCTTCAATCGCCTTGAGAACACATGGATACAGACCAAAAAGTTTATCGCCGATGAGATAGGTGCAGGCGACTATTTTGGTAACTCAGTAAGTGTTTCCCTTAGCACTATGCTGCTGGGTACTCCGAACCTTAGCAATGAAAATGGTGCCAATGCCGGTGTTGCCTACATTTACAGGCAAGCGGGTTCGTTGATTTATGCTGACGGATTTGAAACAGCACAGTAATCGGCGAAGGCCTGTAGGAGGTGCGGGCAGCGCTTGCGCTTTCTCAGGACATATCTTCGTTACTGACGACGAACCCACCCTGCCCATTGCTATGGCCTCGGGTCGCCACTTCCGGTGATCTGGATGTCCAGGCATTGCGATTCTGCTATTCTTAATGTGTAGCAGCAACAAGAAACCATAATCATGCAAGATAAAGTCAAGACACCTGTACACCTCTGGATCGTCGGGATCGTGTCCTTACTGTGGAACGCCATGGGCGCATATGATTACCTGGCAACCAAATTGAGGATCGAGTCCTACATGAGCCAGTTCACACCGGAGCAACTGGATTACTTCTATGCATTCCCGGCATGGATGGTGGTCGCATGGGCCATCGGCGTTTGGGGTTCCTTTTTTGGTTCCCTGTCTTTGCTGCTACGCAAATCATGGGCCGCGTGGCTTTTTGGTGCCTCGATCGCAGGCCTGGCCGTCAGTACGGTCTACAACTTCATATTGACGGATGGCGCTGAAGCGATGGGCAGCGGCGGTGTCATTTTCACGGCCGTGATATGGGTTATTGCGCTGCTGTTGTTGTTTTATGCACGAGCAATGGACAAGCGGGGAGTGTTAAACTAAGGGGGTCGACAGATAGCAATAGCAGGGAGCTGATTGCTGGTTATACCAAAAAATAAGGGAATTGATCGAATGAAATGGATTTCACTCATCACGAGCATGCTGTTGCTGATCGGCACAGCACACTCGCAGGATTCTTCCGACTTTCTGCGCACCCCCGAATTGACCGACATCCTTGAAGAGGCAAACGCCTTACCCCGAAGCAGACTGACTTCAGGTGGTGTGACGCTGTCAGAGTATGAAATGGCGGAATTGCATCGCACACCTGAGAACGCCAGGCTCCGTTTGCCCAGCCTGGATGAGTTCACTGGAAACAAGGAGGATGCACTTGACTACCGGCGCATCGAACTTTTCGCGCCGGGAGCCTCTATTCGCCTCATCAGCCCATCGGGTATCACATTGATCAAACCCGAGCGCCGGATCTTTTACCTGGCCACGAATGAGACCACCGGCATAGGCTTGGTCGTCGACCCTGATTCTGGAAACATCACCGGCTTTGCTGTCAAAGGCGGTGACAAACTTGAAATTTCCGGCACCGACGGGATGAATCTGGAACTGGTTACCCTGGAGCCCTTGCCCGATGGCTCAGACTCATGCGGCACCCGTGTTGGAGATCAGCAGGACTTTGATCTTACAAAAGCGCTGGCCGGTTCAGCGCGAAGCCTGAGTGCAGTAACCGCCGGCAGCGGCATCACCTATCAAGCAGAAGTGGCGGTCGATACCGACAATGAATGGATGGCCGGAAAGGACAACGACCCAATCACCGCGATGAATTTTATTACCGATATATTCCTGGCTATGAATGTGTTTTATGAGCGTGATATGGAGACACGTCTGCTTATAGGTGACGTCACCCTGAGAACCACAGATGACCCCTGGTCAGTAACCACCGACCGCTCGGCACAATTGGACGAGTTCGCCCAATATTGGCGCATCAATCAGGGCTCGGTGGAGCGGGATTTTGCGACTATGTTCAGTGGTCGGGATATTCACCCCTACTACTTTTCCGGCATTGCCTGGATAGACGAATACTGTGAGAAAGGAACTGTATGGGGCAACCGCACCTCGGGCAGTTATAGCTTTAATGCTATCGGCAGCAACCGTACGCCGGCCAATACCGCAATTTTAGTTGGTCATGAATTGGGCCACAACATGGGTTCACCACACACACATTGTTACAAACCGGCAATAGACCAGTGTTATGGCGGTGAGTCGAACTGCTATTCCGGTGAGTTAGCCTGCCCTGCTGACGGAAAAGGCACCATCATGAGCTACTGCCATGTTAGTGCAAACAGTGGAGGCGCGGGTTGTGGCACCAGCAATCCCCAGTTTCACTCCGGGGTGCAAGACCTGATTAAAAGCCGTCTTGCTGCAAATTCACCCAGCTGTATTGCACTATATGAAGAAGAACCCCCGCCGGAGACGCCGTTGTTCGGGAATAGCTTTGAGTAGGACTATCCTGTTGGTAATTGCTCAGTTACCCAGCGACTGACCTCGTCCTTGAGTACATCCAAAGGCACCGAACCCAGGGCCAGGATGAAATCATGAAAATCGCGTAGGTCAAAGTCTGCACCCAACCGGCTTTCGGCTTCATTACGTAACTGCCAGATGGTGTACTCACCCAATTTATAACTTAGTGCCTGTGCCGGCCACGAAATATAACGGTCTATCTCAGTGGTTATCTCGTGAATCGACAGGGCGGTATTGTCAGCAAGATAATCCTGCGCCTGTTTTCTGCTCCAGCCCTTGGTGTGTATACCCGTATCAATGACCAGGCGGGCGGCCCGCCACATCTCGTAGGTCAAGCGGCCAAAATCCTGGTAGGGGGTTTCGTAAATGTCCATCTCAATACCCAGTTTTTCAGCATAGAGCGCCCAGCCTTCACCATAGGCCGAAATATAGTCATTGCGTCTGAATTCCGGCTGCTCGTCCTGCTCCATCGCCAGTGCAATTTGAAGATGATGACCCGGGACGGCTTCATGCAGGGTCAGTGCAGGCAGTGTATACAGGGTCCGGCTTTCCAGTGCGTAGGTATTTACCCAGTAATACCCACCCCTTTTTGCCGACAACGGCGAGGAGGAATAACGACCGGCGGTATAAAAGGGTGCAATGTTTTCGGGAACCGGAGCGACGCCATAAGGTTGGCGTGGCAGTTTTTTGAATAACATTGGCAGACGGCCATCGATCTTCTTGGCAAAATAGGAAGCCTCAGCCAATAGTTCATGGGGTGTTTTTGCATAAAACTGCGGGTCAGTGCGCAGGAACTGAATAAACTCAGCCATATCACCGTCAAATTTCAGTTCCCTGATGATGGCTTCCATCTCGGCGCGTATACGTGCAACCTCGGATAAGCCCAGTTGATGAATCTCATCAGCACTCATATCAAGCGTTGCATAGAGGTAAATCTGTTCCTGGTAGAATTTCTCACCACCCGGCAGGCTACTTGCCCCCAGTGTGGTGCGTGCTTTGACAAAATATTCATCGACAAAAAAATCATATAAGCGTTGATACGCTGGAATGACGCCATCCATAACAGCACTTTTAGCCTCGGCCACCAACTGTTGTTGGGTTTCCTCACTGAAGTTCTTATCCGGTTCCAGGAAAGGCTGGTAAAAACTACTGAGCTCCGGGCTTTCAACCAATTGTTTCTGGACGGGCAATTCGCGACCGCTAAGGATAACCCTGGGCTGGGACATACCGGTTTTCAGACCCTCACGCATCAGTGCGATGTATTCATCCATTACAATCGGCAATGCCTTGAGTCTTGAAATATAGTCTCGATAGTCTTTTTCAGACTCAAAATCAGTCGAACTACCCCAACGGTTCCATCCAAGGTAAAAGCCCGAATCAGAATTGAACGGGATCAGGTAGGCACGGGTCTCATAATCCGCCAGGTACTGGTGTATTTGCCGACCAAGGATGCGGTAATTGATACATTCTTCACGTTCCAGCCTGAGGCAGGAAATAGCCCCAAGCTCTAGTTGGACCTGTTTCCAGAATTCATATCGCCTGAGCTGATCTTTTTCACTGACATGGGTGATTTGACCAGCATTGTCCATGACACCATTCTGTCGCGCCAGGGATGGATACTCGTTGAGACGGAAATCCCAATCCCTTTTGACCAGGGCCTGAAAGACTTCACTGTCATCGCCAGCCAGTGAATTGAAGGCCAAAAGAACCGCCATCAGAGGGAGCAACTTCTTCATGATTGAACTTTACTCGTGCGTAACAAGTTAAGCACTCTACAACATTGCCTTATCTCAAGGCAAAAATCAGATCGTCATTTTCCTCGTGGTAGCTTGCACTGATGCGACTTTCCGCCGAACCGGTCGCATAAAGGAGTGAAGAACAGGCGCCATTCTCATAGGACAGATGAATTTCAAACCCAGAGACAGAACCTTTTATGTCCCTGTTTAGCCTTGTATACATAGAGCTTGGAAACGTAGCTTGCTTGTCCTTACACAAGGTCGCAGCAGCTGTTTCCCAGCCATATTCCGCTGAAACAGCTACGTTTGAAGGTGACTGGATAAGCACAAATAGCGGAAAAATCAGAAAAAACAACCCTGCTCTCATGAAGAAAGTCTTTTTCATTTTTTATCTCCTGACCGACGGAGGATCTTTCTAGTGTTATTTAACTATAGCAGATGAGAATGATTCTTGGTCTTGATTTCCTGTATTCGGTACAAGGGTGCGTTACTCCTTAGGCACGAGTAACGTAGGGTGGGAAAATGTTACGCGCGAGTTGGTCTGGAGTCGTGAGTACAACCAAACACAAGGAATGGCACAGACGCGACTTATTGATATCATTGCTCGTCTCTCACAGCAGAAAAATCGCTACCCATGAATATAACAGTGTCTTATCCGATGAAATTATCGACCAGCATCTCTCACCCATTATCATGACTTTTCCATCACCATTAATAGGTATTCTTGGTGGTATGGGTCCACAGGCCGGGCTGGATATGGCTGATAAGCTCATCGCGATGACGCGTACTCAATGTGATCAGGACCATATTCCATTTGTGTTGTTCTCGCTTCCAGACACGGTTCCGGACCGAACCTCATATCTGCTTGGAAAAACAAGCACAAACCCGGCTTACGCCATCGCGGACCAGTTTGAAAACATGTCCGCAATGGGTGTCTCCATTGCCGTTATGGCATGCAACACCGCGCATGCCAGCCCGATTTTCGATGTAGCACTTGAGTTAATGCGGACAAGAGGAGTGGAGCTTCGAATCCTGCATTTGATTCGGGAAACAGTCACCCATATCACGGAAAGCTACCCTGACATCCGGCGGGTTGGAATCCTTGGCACGCAGGGCACATATCAGACCCGGCTATATGACCAGGCACTCGAAGACATGGGTCTGGAAGTTGTGCTTCCGGATCCTGATGTGCGTGAGCGCGATATCCATGCTGCACTCTACGCGCCATCATTTGGGATCAAGACATGCCCTGGCGGAGTAACAGAGGAGGCCTCCACACGGATTCGTAAAGCTATTCGACATTTGCTGTCAAACGGTGCCGAGGCCGTCATACTGGGCTGCACGGAGTTGCCCTTGGCTATTAAAGAAGATCAGCTTGACGGAATGCCGATACTGGATCCCGCAAAAATCATTGTGAAAAAACTTATTCGGGAAACCTATCCGGACAAGCTCACCTTATCAGGCTGAGTATTCACAGCTTTTGATTTCGGTATAAAAAACCCGACAGTGAAGACTGCCGGGTTTGTTTTTGCTCAGATTTCTGTATCAGTTACTGTGAATTCTGATAGAACCATTGACGGTATCAATATTGAGCCTGGCACTGCCATTGCCGATTTTTCCGTTTAAATCGCTACCAACAAAACCCTTGTCAGTCTTCAACCCGAAAGCACTTCCATTGATGCTGCCATTCAGCGTGTCTGCGCTGACCTCGACATCGGCATTTTCAGGTAACTTGATCGTCACACGTCCATTGACAGTTTCGGCCTTCACTCTCTGTGAACCTTCGAGCCGGGAAAATTTAGCTTCAATGCTGCCATTGACCGTGGAAAGGCTGGCATCACCATCGAGATCACTGACGTCAACACCACCGTTAACCGACTCAGCGACGACTTTACCGGACACGCCGCTGATATTGACACCACCATTCACCGTTTCGACGGAATCAAGCACGGTGTTAACCGGAACGATAATCTCGTAATTAACACTACCGCTATTACTGTTGCGGGAATACCATTTGTTTGAATCCCCAAGTTCAGTTTCGACAATAATCTCATCGGCAGAAGCTGAAATCTCGATTTCGATATTATCCAGCTCCTTCTGAGTGTCCGCTTTCTTGGTGGCAATGATTTCTACATTATCGCCGGTACCGCCGGTAATAACGATGGAGCCATTCACATTGCAAATGCTGAAACGGCCACCATCATTCAGATTGTAGGAAAATGTCTCTTCTTCTGTAACGCTCGCAAAAAGACTGCCGGAAGCCAGAAAAGCCAAAGCGAAAACAAATGATCTAAGTTGCATGACAAGTCTCCTGTGTGTCACTGGGCGCGACAGATTCAAACTATGATCTGTCGCTAGTGTATGTAACAGGTGGACAATCACATCCACCATGCCATTATAATCCTCTATATAATGCGTTTGATGCAAAAGAATTCAAAGAGGTTTAAACCGTCTTGGTAATTGTGTATTAAGTGTTTTATTAACCGTATAGCAGGAAAGTTCACCAATGAACCGTTACGCAAGCAATCCAGGTTTACAAATCAGGCTTATTGAGACTGATGATAATACCGTCGTTGCCGAGATCATTAACCAGGTGATGACAGAATTCCAGGCCGTTGGATGTGGTTATTCCATCAATGATTCGGAAATAAACGACATGCACACCGCTTATGCGATGAAAGGTTCGGCATTTTATGTTGTGACACTTCATGACCGGGTCCTGGGCTGTGGCGGCTTTGGACCATTGACCGGTGGTGATAATGAGGTCTGCGAATTACGCAAAATGTATTTCAAATCCGAGCTGCGGGGTATGGGTGTTGGTGCAAAACTGCTGGTACTTTGTCTCGAAGAAGCCACCCGCGCCGGATTCAAGCGCTGCTACCTGGAAACCATGGACAGCATGGAGCAGGCACGCCGTTTGTATAGCAATCATGGTTTCAAATACCTGGATGAACCCCTGGGTGACACCGGCCACACAAGCTGCGGAACCTGGATGGCAAGGGACCTGTAACAAGTTACGCACTCAACCAGGTTTAGAAACCAATAACCGGCCCATTACGGGCCAAATTCATCATCGAGGTCATCTTCGTCTTCCAGATGCTCGATAAAGGCTTCACTGTCATCGCGCAGGTCAAATTTGTGGATCAACTCGTCGATTTTTAACCACATGGCGTCGTTCATGTCGGCACGTGTCAGGTTGGAAATGACATTGATCAGCACCGCCCTTTCCTGTTCATCAAAATCACCATCAGCACAACCGATATTAACGATCTGTTCCAACTCGTGGACACTCATCCTGCCATTTTGAGTGAAGGCGTCAAAGGCCTGCTGTTTCATTACTTGCCAATCGGAACTATTAACCATTACAGACGCCCCTTGTCGTGTAAATTAACTACTTCTCTTACATATATATAGCAGGTTTTGGGGAATTTAGCAGCCTGGTCACTTTTCACGCGCCAAATGGACCTGCAGAAAAAAAAGAGCCCCGGACATTGCCGGGGCTCAGACTTGTTCAAAACCCAGGTGGACTTTAATATCCACCCATCGGTTTATTTATTTCACACCATGCATCAACTTGTTGATCGCCGGTGCGAGCACCAATAAACGGCACCGAAGATCAGGCCAATCCAGAACAACTGCATGTATGCACCCTGGTATTGGTTGATGTATGCCGCCACCATTGCACCGTGGGCGCCGGCGCTAGAGCCAGATGCGATTGGCAGTAACCAGCCACCCATGGCAAGACCAACCTCATTCTCGTCGACCAGTTTGGTCACCATGCAACCAAGTGCCGCCATATCTGGTATTCTATTATGGTTAACTTATGCCAATTGATCGGATTACCAGTGCTATTTTCCGGTGATCTGAATAATTTCAAAGAAGATATGCTGGGCAATCTTGCCTAATCAGAAATATTTAACGTGGAGGGTTTACCCTTGAGCCATTACAACGTCCCCAGGGGGGAGTTTCTAGGTCACCCAAAAGGCCTGTTCTTATTGTTTACCACTGAAATGTGGGAGCGTTTCAGTTATTACGCCATGCGTGCAATCCTGGTACTTTATCTCACCAGCCAGGCACGGGGCATGGGCTGGACCAATTCCGATGCGCTTTCGATGTATGCCTACTTCACCGGGTTGGTGTATATCACCCCTCTTCTAGGCGGTTGGTTGGCTGATAATTTTATTGGTCAGCGCAGAGCCATTCTACTTGGCGGCGCGATGATGGCTATAGGCCAGTTTTTAATCGGTATGCCCTATGATTGGATACCAGCCGTAAGCAAAAACACCCTGTTTTTCTTGGGCTTGGGCAGTTTGATTTTAGGTAATGGCCTGTTTAAGCCGAATATCTCCACCATGGTGGGTGAACTCTACGGTGAAGGCGACCACCGCCGCGACGGCGCCTTTACTATATTTTATATGGGTATCAACCTCGGCGCCTTCATGTCCGGCATCCTGGTTGGCCTGGTGGTGGCAGCTTTTGATGGGAACTACCAGATGGGATTTATCGCCGCCGGTATCGGCATGATCCTGAGCCTGGCGGTGCAAATGCTGTTCGCACAAAAATACTTGGGTGATATCGGCCTGCAGGCCAATGCCGCAAGAAGTAAAGCCTTACATGGCAATGTGGAAAAAGAGCCATTAACCAAAGTAGAGCGCGAGCGTATCAAAGTGATCATGATCCTGGGTCTGTTCACTATAATATTCTGGGCAGGTTTTGAGCAGGCCGGTGGCCTGATGAATATTTATACCGAGAAATTTACTGATCGGGTAATTGGCAACTGGGAAGTTCCAACGACCTTCTTCCAGTCTCTGAATCCGGCCTTTATCTTTCTCTTCGCTCCGGTGTTTGCAATTCTCTGGACCAAGCTGGGCCCCAAAGAACCGACATCCCCGATTAAATTTGCCATTGCCCTGGTACTGCTGGCGACTGGCTTCCTCTTTATGATCGGTGCAGTTTTACAGCAGGGCGGCGACCCCAGCGTTAAAACCAGCATGGGCTGGCTGGTAGCCGCCTATTTCTTCCATACCATGGGTGAGCTGTGTCTTTCCCCGGTGGGGCTGTCGATGGTTACCAAGCTGGCACCATTGCGCCTGATGTCGTTACTGATGGGGGTCTGGTTTGGTTTCACTGCATTGGCTAATTTTGTCGCGGGCAAGGTTGGTTCACTAGTAGGTGGCGGCCATGGTGAGGGGGCAGGCGAGGCTGAGATGATCAATAATGCAATTTCAATCTTCGGTGGTATTGCCATTACTGCGGTTATTTCAGCGGTAATCTTATGGTTAATATCTAACAAACTAATTGACTGGATGCACGGTGCTGAAGCTGGTAACCATGGCGATCCGGCGGCAAAGCTGGAAGAAGAAATGGAAGTTGTGGCTGAAAAAGCCTAAATAAAAGAGTCCGCACGCTGCGCACGCCCCCGCTGCAGAACTCTGACGTATTAAGAGACTTCTGTGCCAGTGGTTGTTACATCAAGAACGGGGTCGGAGTCAAAATGAAGCCAGGATATCCATCCTGGCTCTATTTTGACTCCGATTCCACTTTTTTTCATAATCCCACTACATGACTTTGATTTAATGGAGTAGCAGATTTATGGATCAACAAGCTGCACAAACATTTATTGACGAAACCTGGACGAATTCCATCGTTCCTGAACTGGTCGAATACATCAAAATCCCCAATAAATCCCCTCACTTTGATGCTGATTGGCAAGAACATGGCTACATGGAAGATGCCGTTCAACAGATTTTCAATTGGTGCAAGACGCAAGACGTCAAGGGTATGACGCTTGATATCGTCCGGCTCGAAGGGCGTACACCGCTGATATTCATGGAAATCCCGGCTCAAGATGGTGTTGATAAAGATGACACCATCCTGATGTATGGCCACCTGGATAAACAACCCGAGATGACCGGCTGGGCAGAAGGCCTGGGACCCTGGATACCGGTGATTAAGGATGAAAAACTCTATGGTCGTGGTGGTGCCGATGATGGTTATGCTGCATACAGCTCACTGGCTGCCATCATGGCAGTGCAAAAACAGGATCTGCCCCATGCGCGGATCGTAGTGATTATCGAAGCTTGCGAAGAATCCGGCAGTTATGACCTGCCGTTTTATATCGATCACCTTAAAGAACAGATCGGTACACCCTCGCTGGTCGTCTGTCTTGATTCCGGCGCCGGTAACTATGAACAACTGTGGTTGACAGTTTCATTACGTGGCATGGCGGCAGGTACCTTGCGCGCTGACGTGCTGAACGAGGGTGTGCACTCCGGTTATGCCTCGGGTGTTGTGCCCTCAAGCTTTCGCGTACTGCGACAACTGATAGGCCGGCTCGAAGATGAGGAGACCGGCAAGATATTGCCTGATTATCTCTATGCTCCAATACCGGAACAACGTCTGCAACAGACCCAGGCCATGGCCGAAGCACTCGGTGATGGTATCTGGCAGGCCTACCCCTTTGTTGAAGGTGTTGAGCCCATGGCCGACGACAATGTAGAACGTATTTTGAACCGCACCTGGCGCCCGGCCCTTTCTTATACGGGTATTGGCGGTATGCCCGAGCTGGATTCCGCCGGCAATGTCCTCAGACCTTTTACGGCTCTGAAACTTT
>Ga0164315_10001085_pt1 | contig 20191 bp, 16 predicted proteins | sample GuaBasSedimGuay6_FD_113737 | JGI IMG/M metagenome (GOLD analysis project Ga0164315, IMG submission 113737) | Subseafloor sediment microbial communities from Guaymas Basin, Gulf of California, Mexico - Guay6, Core 4569-2, 0-3 cm | ecosystem: Environmental > Aquatic > Marine > Hydrothermal vents... | reverse complement strand
TTTCGTACCAACCAACGGATCCATCCTCAAAAGTAACTTGAAGCTGCCCATAGTTATACATTGAAACATCAATTTCATCGGATAGATTTGCTCCTATAGCACTCACCCTTACTGGGTTAGATTCGGTCATTTGGCACATGACATCTACATAATGAACTCCGCAATCAACCAAAGGAGATATTGATTTCATAAATATTTTGTGCGTAAGCCATTCTTGACCGCTACTTTGCTGATTCAAATTCATTCTCATCACCAGAGGTTTACCAAGTGTTTTTGCAATTTGAATAAATTTAGACCATGCCGGATGAACCCTTAAAATATAACCTACCAATAATTTTTTATTTTTCTGTAATGCCAATGCTACTATTTCTTCAGCATCCTTTACGGTAGTTGCAAGTGGTTTTTCTACAAATACATGTGCACCTGTTTCTAGACTTTTACGCACAAAATCTGCATGGGTATCAGGGTACGTATTAATCGATACAATATCCGGTCTGGTTTTGTCCAATGCAGAATAAAAATCTGTGTACCATGTAACAGATTCTCCTAATTCAATTGCCAGATCCTCATGTTTTTTTGGATTTAAGGTAACAATACCTACTATTTCAAATTCATTTAATTTGTGGTAAGCTTTGGCATGAGGGCCACCCATACCTCCACAACCCACCACTAAGACTTTATATTTCTTATTTTCCATGATAATTTAGTAAAGTTTGATAATCAATCACAAATTTAGAACCATATCTGTTAATTCAAAATTATAGTTTATTTAAAATAATATTGTTAGTTTTAATATTGCAGCACTATTTTATATGGAATACGTTGACATAAAGTCAAAGTTGTTTTCTCTCAAAATTATATTTTGATTAAAATATCACTGATATTGTTGAAGATTATTTTAGGAACGAAGATAGTAAACAATCTGCTTCGTTAATTTTATTTTGAAATAGCTACGGCTATTCCAAAAAAAATATGTCTCGCATCTTATTCACTATCTCCGTTTTTTAAAAGAAATGAATTAATAGAGGTTGCCTAAAGATCAAATCGTATGCCTAAAGAAATATTATTCTCTTTTCTATTTGGACTATTGAATAGATTGTTCAGGTCGTATTTAGTATAGAGTGAAAAAACACTATAACCAATATAACTACTCAAACCATAAATAAGATTACTGGTATTATAGCTTTTTCTAATTTTATCCTTGCGTTTCGCTCCATTTTCATAGTATACTAATTTTTGGCGCGTACTTAAATTTAAACCTACATATCCTCCAATACCGTATTTAAATTTCTTTTTACTGGAATACCTGATATAATTTTGTCGTTCAATTTTTTTAGAAGGTCCAAATTCAAAATGAAGTGGAAAAACCAAATTATCCATTCTGAGTTTTGATTTGGTCAAGTCGGTATAGAACTCGTCCAAATAAGTTAGATTGCCATCTTGAACAAAATACAAATTATCAATAGGATTTAACCTGTTAAAAGTAAAAGAAAAACCATACCTAAAACGAACAGCATTCGAATTGTTTAACAAACGTGTACTCCAGGCCCAACCAATTTCAAAAAATCTGCTTTTACCCACTCGATATGGTGAGTTATTAAATGACTGTCCTTCAATGATTGCATTATTAAGACCTAAGGCCAATACAAAATTTGAATAGGTGCGTTTGTCGAATTTTTTAGGTTTTTTAGAATTTTTTATAGATACGATAGCCTCTCCATTTTCAAAATCGAATAAGACTATTTTAACACCGTCTGGTTTTATTTCATTGATTTCATCGGTTTCCCCTCTTTCTAAAAGAGCGATTGAATTATCAATTATAGCAGATTTATTTTTAATATTTAAGGCGTGTTTATCTGCCGCCTCGAGCTTTAACTCGTCGGCTTCCTGTACAGTAATTTCCTCATTATCCAATCTTTCATTTATTTCGATGACCTCCCTTTTCAAAGCCTCTTTTTCCTCACTTATAAGGTTCTCTTTTTTTTCTTTTAACAGATCTATTTTTTCGCTATTGTCTGGATCTTCCTGGGCATAAATATCGGTATTGAAGAACAACTGACTTATTACTATTCCGATGAGAACTATTTTTTTCATGTATTTTTTTATTTACTTCGATCTGTAATTTCTATCTCCGTTGGATTTTTTATGGTAATTATTATTTTTTCAAATAATTTTCTTCTGCTATCCCTCTCCAGGTCATTTTCTATCTCTCCTAAAAGATCCAAAGCACTGAATTTTGTTTTATTTAAATATTGACCATTTTGTTCTATATTCAGAATGGCATTCTTTAACAGCTCTTCCACTTCATAATCTGTGTCTATTTTCTGCTGTACAATTTTAGAAGTTACTTTCGAAGTGTTCGTTGTGTAATATTTTGGCACTGATCTTTGCGAATTTTCATTTAGTTCAATATTATCCTCATTTTTAACAGCCACACTTTCTTCCACACCATAATTAATTATTTCGTTTGCTAATGGTTTCGGTTCCGACATTTTTATCACCGTTGAATTTTCGGTTGGTGACGCAAGGTAGGGTTCATGTCTAGAATTAGTAACGGAAGGTTTTATGGAGGTTTTGCCTGCTTCGGGGCTTACTATAATTTCATCTGTTGAAATTTCATTTTCAGGTTGTAAAAAAAAGAAACCAATGGAAATAATAATTAACATAGAAGCAGCATATTTCATAAATAACCGTTTGTTATTTTTTTTGTCATTGTCGTACTCATCCAGTTTCTTACTCAGTTTTTCCCATGAACCATCCGATGGAGCAATTACACTATTTTGAACTTGTTCTCTGTATTTATTTTGTTCCATGATATTTTTTTTGATTTATAGAGATCATTTTTCGCAGCGCTTTTCGGGCTCTCGACAACTGTGTTTTGGAAGTTCCTTCTGAAATTTGCAGAATTTCAGTTATTTCGGCATGCTTATATCCATCAACTACATATAAATTGAAAACCACTCTACATCCAACAGCCAATTGATTAACATATAGATGAAGATCTTCAACTGCAATATCTGATTCCACTTCATTTTCAATAAATTTCCCGTAAATTTCAATCTCATTGGTAAAAAGAAGTTGCTTCTTTTTACGTAGATAGCTAATACTTTCCCTAAACATTATTTTTCGTATCCATCCCTCAAAACTACCTTTATTTGAATATTTGGAAAGTTTTGTAAATACTTTAAAAAAACCATTCAACATCACTTCTTCCGATTGTTGTAAGTCTTTAATATAATACGTGCACAAACTCAACATTTTCGGCGCATATTTTTGATATAACAGCTTTTGGGCCTTTCTGTTGTTCTTAAGCGACTGCTTAATCAATTGGGTTTCGCTATTTAGTTTAATGACTTTCCGCATTATTTATAAAGGCCTTTCATTTCTATAGACGAATTAAAAGTTAAAAAGGTTGACAAAGAGTGTTTTTTAACCATAATATTTTTTACAAAAAAACAGATAACAAGGTACTTGATATCTGTTTTAAAATAAAACTATAAGTAAAATTTATTAGCTTACTTGTTCTCCATTAGAAACGGTATCATTTTCCGGCTCTACAAAGGTAAGTTTGCCATCAGGAGTATTTGCCATTAAAATCATTCCCTGACTCTCCACGCCTCTCAATATCCGAGGAGCAAGATTTATCAAAACAGAAACTTTTTGACCAATAATATCTTCCGGTTTAAAACTTTCCGCGATGCCGCTAACAATAGTTCTTGTGTCTATACCAACATCCACTTTTAATTGGAGTAGTTTTTTAGTTTTTGGAACTTTCACTGCTTCGATAATCGTGCCAATTCTAATATCCAGTTTGGTAAAATCATCAAATCCTATTGTTTGTTTTTGAGGTTCTGCCAGTTCCTCTTTATTGTCTTCTTTGGTAGCCTTTAATTTATCGATCTGCTTTTGAATCTCGGCATCCTCTATTTTTGCAAAAAGCAATTCCGGTTTCCCAATCTGATGTTTCGCACTAATCAATTCTTCCTTTCGGGAAACATCTTCCCACTGTTTATCTACAGATAAATTTAAAATTCCTTTCAATTTAGAAGATGTAAACGGTAAAAACGGTTCTGATAAGATTGATAATCCCGTTGCAATTTGCAGCGCAACATTCATAATAGTTTTAACTCGCTCAGGATCTGTTTTGATCTGTTTCCACGGCTCCTCATCTGCCAGATATTTATTTCCTAATCTCGCCAGATTCATCAATTCAACCAAAGCTTCTCTAAATCTATATCTTTCAATAGAATTAGATATTATTCGCGGATATTCATTTAATTTGGACAGTGTACTTTTATCCAGTTCAGACAAAATTCCCGCAGATGGGACCAGCCCCTCATAATATTTATTGATCAATACAACCACTCGGTTTATAAAGTTTCCAAAAATGGCAACCAATTCATTATTGTTTCTCGCCTGAAAATCCTTCCACATAAAATCATTATCCTTTGTTTCCGGGGCATTAGCAGTTAAGACATATCGCAAAACATCCTGTTTGTCAGGAAAATCTTCCAAATATTCATGCAGCCATACGGCCCAATTTTTAGAGGTTGAAATTTTATCACCTTCTAAATTTAAAAACTCATTGGCAGGTACATTTTCAGGGAGAATATAATTACCATCCGCTTTTAGCATACTCGGAAAGATGATACAATGAAAAACGATATTGTCTTTTCCAATAAAATGAACCAATTTGGTGTTTTTATCCTTCCAGTAGGGCTCCCAATCTTTCCCTACCCTTTCAGCCCATTCTTTTGTAGACGAAATATATCCAATAGGGGCATCAAACCATACATACAAAACTTTCCCTTCTGCTCCTTCCAGGGGAACCGGAATTCCCCAGTCGAGGTCACGGGTCACGGCTCTCGGTTTTAAACCATCATTTGTCCATGATTTTACCTGCCCCAACACATTGGTTTTCCAGTCGTCTTTATGGCCCTCAACGATCCATTCTTTCAGCCAATTTTCGTATTCATTCAGGGGCAAATACCAATGTTTAGTTTCCTTTAGAGAAGGTATATTTCCTGTAATTGCCGATCTGGGATTGATCAGGTCCGTAGCATTGTGACTCGTGCCGCAATTCTCACATTGATCACCATAACTTTCTTCATTACCACACTTCGGACAAGTGCCAACTACAAATCTGTCTGCTAAAAATTGTTTAGCTTCATCATCATATAATTGCTCCGAAATCTCTTCAATAAACTTATCTTTATCATATAAGTTTTTAAAAAATTCAGATGCAGTATCGTGATGTATCTTTGCTGATGTTCTGGAATAGTTGTCAAAAGTAATACCAAAATCCTCAAAAGATCTTTTGATAATGGCATGGTATTTATCCACTACTTCTTGTGGAGTAATTCCTTCTTTTTTTGCCTTTAAAGTAATGGGCACTCCATGTTCATCAGAACCACATACAAAAGCTACATCCTTATGTTTCAAACGTAAATAACGGGCATAGATGTCAGCTGGAATATAAACACCCGCCAAATGTCCAATATGTACAGGTCCGTTAGTGTATGGTAAAGCTGCTGTAATGGTGTATCTCTCATCATTGGACAAAGATGTATTTTGATTTTGCATGGATATAATTTAAGTACACAAAAGTAAGTAAAAGGCTAAACATGACGTTTTAATTTAATTAACTATTTTTACCGTTAAAATTTGTGATATGACTTCGATTTTTTCCAAATTAAACTTCTCTTTTTTATTCTTGTTTGTATTTTCATTTTCAATATTTTCACAGGATGATATGGGCGTGTCAATAATGCGAGATTTGGTTAAACCTCCAAATTTAAAAAAGGGCGATACTATAATTATTTTATCGCCTGCAGGAAAATTAAAGAGCAGAACTTCGGTTGATCCCGGAATTGAATTGGCAAACCATTGGGGCCTGGTAGTATTTTTTGGGAATCATATGTTGGCACAGGACCATACCTTTGCAGGAACAGATAAAGAAAGATTAGAAGATCTGCAGAAAGCTTTGGATAACCCGAGTATCAAGGCAATTTGGTGTGCAAGAGGTGGTTATGGAACGGTTAGAATTATTGACGACCTAAATTTTACAAAGTTTTTGGAAAATCCTAAATGGATCATTGGCTATTCTGATATTACTGTGTTACATAATAAAGTACACCAACTTGGTTATCAAACTATTCACGGACAAATGCCCCTAACTTTAGAATTGGAAAACCCTGTACAAAAACCCTCCATTGTTTCTTTGCAGTATGCCTTGTTTGGTAAGAAATTGAATTATAAACTGCCATCTTCAAAGTATAACAGGCTAGGTGAAAGTAAGGGTCAGCTCGTCGGTGGGAACTTATCTTTGGTTTATAGTATGTTGGGATCAGATATATCCTTGAATATGAATGGAAAAATTTTGTTTATTGAAGATGTTGGAGAGGCACTATATCATATAGATAGAATGATGATCAGTTTGAAAAGAGCAGGTTATTTTGAACAGTGCAGGGGTCTTATTGTTGGTGATTTTCGACTCAAAGAAAATAAGGGAAACAAATTTGGTAAGTCTTTGGAAGAAATAGTTCTGGAATCGATCGAAGGGACGAATTTCCCGGTTGTTTTTGATTTTCAGGCAGGACATATCGATGATAATCGCGCTTTAATTTTTGGAGATTATGTTGATTTAAAGGTAACCAAGAAAAAAACCAAAATAAATTTTAGATAAATAAAAGAAAGCACCGATTCCTAATATTTGTTGGAATAGCTTTTCGTAATTTAATTATATATGGCAGATCATAATGAACTTGGAAATTGGGGAGAGGATATGGCCGTGGATTTTTTGGTTAAAAAAGGATATGAGATCAAGGAAAGAAACTGGCGATTTCAAAAAGCAGAAGTTGACATTATTGCTAAAATTGAAAATACTTTGGTTGCAGTTGAAGTAAAAACGCGATCAACAGATTATTTTGGAAACCCTCAGGATTTTATTAAACCTAAAAAAATAAAGCTTTTAGTAAAGGCGGTTGATGAGTATGTAAATAGAAATGATTTGGATGTTGAGGTACGTTTTGATGTAATTGCTATTATTAAAACAGAGAATGAAATCAAAATTGAGCATCTGGAAGATGCCTTTTTTCATTTTTAATATATCTTGGAAGTATTAATGAATTTTTATTAAATTACATCAATTAAATCGTAGCATCTCGAAGAGTTTTGTAGTGCACATCAAAAAATCAAAAAATGAAAATTAAATATTTTTCAATAGCTATTATTTTGAGCTTTGGTATTTTGGCTTCTTCATGTGGCCTTTCATCTAAAAAGGAAATTCCTCTTCCGGTGGAAGAGTTAAAAAAACCTAACGTGGTGATTATTTTTTTAGATGATTCAGGATATTCAGATTTCAATCCATTCGGACAGGTTGATGTGCCAACGCCTAATGTACAGAAGTTGGCGGATGAAGGTACTATGTTTACAAATTTTCACGTACCGCAAGCCATCTGCTCGGCATCACGGTCTGCGCTACTAACGGGCTGTTATCCGGGAAGGACAAAAGTTTTTGGAGCACATGGCCCCAAAGCGAGGGGATTGGAAACTACTTTTCCAACCATTGGCGAACTATTTAAATCAGAGGGATATAAAACGGCGATCTTCGGAAAATGGCATTGTGGCGATCAGCCTGAAACCCGCCCTCAAGCCAGAGGATTCGACGAAACTTGTGGACTAATGTATTCCAATGATATGTGGAAGCATCATCCTGAAAATCCGGAATATTGGGGTAAATACCCAATCCAGTTCTGGGAAAATGGAGAAGTAACTATTGAGGATGTTGGGATTCCCGAACAAAAGAATCTCACCAAATGGTATACAGAACATGCTGTTGACTTCATCAACCGAAATAAAGATCAACCATTTTTGTTGTATGTACCACATTCGATGCCTCATGTTCCTATTTTTTGCAGCACTGAATTTGAAGGCAAATCCGGTAAGGGAATCTATGGTGATGTGACCATGGAACTGGACTGGTCTGTTGGCGAAATAACCAAAGCGTTAAATAAAAACGGGCTCGAAGAAAATACAATAGTAATATTCACTTCTGATAACGGACCCTGGATAGCTTATGGGAACCATGCAGGTAAAACACCTTTCCGCGAAGCAAAGGCAACTTCTTTTGAGGGTGGTACGCGATCGGCATGTATCATAAAGTATCCAAATTACATGAAGGCTAATAGTACATCTGATAAAGCGTTCTTATCCATTGATCTACTCCCTACACTTTGTCATTTGACAGGTGTTCAACTCCCCGATACTGAAATTGATGGAAAAAATGTTTGGGCCTTGATATCGGGTAAAGAAGGAGCGACAAATCCACATAATTATTATGCGTTTTCTACCGGAAATAAGTTTGAAAGCGTCCTGAGTGGTGATGGCAAGTGGAAACTTCATTTAAACCACGAATACAGAACTCTTCGTACTCCTGGAAATGATGGAGCTCCTGGAAAGTATGATACCGTCGATATCGAATTATCTCTATATGATATGGTAAACGATCCTTATGAGACCCATAACGTAATTGAACTAAATCCTGGCGTGAAGAATAGACTTATGGATTATGCCAACTCGCATAAAAAAAGTTTTTATGCAATAAATTAATTATAAGAACTATTTAATTGCATTTTTCAGTAATCTATTATACTGGCAAAGTAAATCGAATTAACCCGGATTATTCAAGTTTTTAGCTTTGCGCAGCCCCGATAGCTATGCGGGGTGAGGCGTCGAAACCTGTAGATATAGGTTGCTATTTCAAGGGTTTTGGAACGAAGCAGATGTGTAAAGATAAAAATTAAGGGCTGAGCGATTAGAAATAAGCTTGTAGCTTATTTTAGCGAAAGCGCCAGATTGCGCATTGACAAAATTTGGGCATCCAAAAATAAATTGAAAATCTAAGTATATAGCAGTGTTACAAGTTATTAAGATTTTTTTTTTAAATATGCGATGACTATTCCGGGTTAATATGGATGTTAAGGTGCGTTTTAATTTATACGCAATTATTTAAACGTGGATAAAATCAAAATTGAGTGCCTGAAAGATGCCTTTTTTTATTTTTATATTGTGATGTCTGTTATTCAGGAAAAACTTTGTAGATGTCATTTCTTTTTAAGAGTCTACCCAAAATAATAGTCTGTTTTTCATAATAAAAACCAAGTCTATAATTCCCCATTCTAACACGGTACGCGTTTGGGTTTCCTGACAATTTCTTTATAGACTTCAATTGTGAGATCTCAGTAATATCTTTCATATTATTAATAACCTTTGAAATTTGATCTATCAATCTTTTGTCTTTGATTTTTTTGACATCCTTTGTTACCGCTTTGGTGTAAATCAATTTCATTCATGTAGAGCTTTAAGGAACTCTTTCTCACTAACCGTATCAGTTTTGTCTACTTGCTGCATTAAAAGTAATAAACCCAAATCTTCTTTTTCTTCTTTTGTCATATTCTCCAATCTGTCATTTTCCTTTTGATTGATAAACAAAGAAATCGCTCTTTCTATTAATGCTTTTACACTTAAATTTTCAAAGGCGGATAAGACTTTTAATTTCTTTAAATCAATTTCGTTTATTTCTATGATTTTTTTCATGAGATCAGATTATAAATACAAATATATATAATATATATTATATATAAAAATATAAAATATATATGAATCTCATTTATGGAAAATATTTCTTCAGTTCTTCCACATCTTCCGGCTTGGCAATAATAATTTTCTCCTTATCCAGAATAAAATAGTTTGGTATATTGGTTATGCCAAAATCCTGAACTCGTTCACTCTCCCATTTATTGAGATCTAAAATATTGATGAACTTGTCAAAGCCACCAGCCATTTCTTCCCAGTCAGATTTGTCATCTTCAAGTCCTATGCCTATTACTTTTATATTGGAAACATCATCGACAAAGTTGTAAAGTACCGGTATTTCAATCTGACAATGAGGACAGCCCGAACTATAAAAAACAACTATATAATAATCTGTAGTATCAAGGTCGTATAGATTTTTGATAGTACCATTTTTTTCCCAGGTAATATTTGGTGATTTTTTTCCTACGGCAGTTTTTATTTCAGAGAGCACATATTTTCTCAGCGCCTCATCCTGAAGTGTTAAAGGTAATTTGTCATAATGATTGGTCAACATAAAATTTACCATTTCTTCATTCTGTTCAGATGCGTATTGATCTAATATGCTTTCTTCCACATTTTTTTTAAAATCCAAATTCGATTTGATTTTTGATAAACTAATATTGATTGACTCCTTCTGCGTTTGATTCAATTCATTCAGATCGTCAGATTGATTTAAATAGAATATAAAATCCATTATTTTATCAGTTGCATAAGTTGAATTTAATAGAATAGGATCCTCAAAATCAATGGCATCAAAAAAATGATCTTTTACCTGAGTCAAATAGTCCTCTGGTTCATTGATCGGATTTTTAGCGTTGTATTGTTTACTGGCTTTAATGAAAGTATTCGCCAGTCTTCCTTCAGACAGGTTCTCAAATTCCAGTTGAATTGACCTGACTTCTGCGATTTTCTTTTTATAGGATTTACGAATACTTTTGCGCACCTTAGAACCCTTACCGTTAAAATAAGCCACTTGAATGGAGTCCAGTTCTCGTTGTTTATTGGTTATAGAGATATAATAATTTTGATTGATGATATTTTCATCCGACTCCAAAAACACTGTTGTGTATAACGGATCGTAAGGATCAAAGGTCAATTCAACATTTTCTCTATTAAAAATAAATTCAACATAGAGTTGATTCTCTAATTGGTAGAACACCTTGTAAATTCCCGGACTTTCAGATTCTGGGATGGTAAATTCAAACGCACCATTATTGACTTCTGCGTTGTCCAAATATATTTGTTTGCCATCTTTTATCTTATACAATAATATCCAGGTAAAGTTATCAGCGGCAGTCAAATTCCCTTTTATGGTGTATTGGGCCTCCAGGTAGGCAGGTATTAAAACTAATAATATGAGCAATTGCTTTATCATAAAAAATATTTTTTCAAAGTTAATTTAAAGTTATAATTTTAACACAAAATATTTCATAAATGAAATTTAAAAGTAGGACTATTTGGATAACGGGTGCTTCTTCAGGAATCGGAAGAGCAATGGCTCTTGCATTTTCAAGCCGTGGCGCGAATTTGATATTATCTGCCAGAAACGTAGAGAAATTGAACGAGGTGAAAAATGAATGTCAAAACTCGGATCAGGTGGAGATATTACCTTTGGACTTGTCCAATTATAGATCTTTTGATGAAAGGGTAAATACTGCCCTGACCTTTTTTAGCGGAGTGGATATTTTGATCAATAGCGGGGGAATTAGCCAAAGAGCACTTGCCAAGGATACCGAATTAAACGTAGACAGAACTATTTTTGAAACTAACTATTTTGGAACCATAGGTTTGACCAAAGCCCTTTTACCCCATTTTATAACTAAAAAAAGTGGACATATAGTTGTTATTTCAAGTGTTGTAGGAAAGATAGGCACCCCATTACGGAGCTCCTATTCCGGGTCAAAACATGCCCTCCATGGTTTTTTTGACAGTTTGCGAGCGGAGTTATACGATTACAATATCTCCGTTACCTTGATCTGCCCCGGGTTTGTCAATACAAATGTTTCTATGAATGCCTTGACAGGTGACGGAAGTAAGCAAAATAAGTTGGACAACGCCACCGCTAAGGGATTAAAACCTGACGATTTTGCAAAGATAGCTTTAAAAGCTATCGCTCAAAAAAGACAGGAAATTGTCATAGGTGGACTTATGGAAAAATTAGCCGTCTATGTAAAAAGGTTTTTCCCGCGACTATTGGCCAATATTATCAGAAAGGCAAAGGTTACTTAGGTTCAATTAAGTACAATGTGATTGTCACTAAACATTTTAGACAGATCGTCATAAGTTAAATTTGTTTTTAAACCTAATAAAACCAACTCATCACCTGTGGAAATTTGCACTACAATTTCCTTTATAACACCTTTTTCTTCCAGGGCATACAAACTTATTTTGTCGTTATCATCTTTAATTTTCACAAGCTTATCATAACCGGAGCGTTTAATAAACTTATTGAAATTGGAATTTGTCTTTTCCCAATTCTCAGAAAAAACCATAATTCGGGTATGCTTTGCTTTTTTCATTAATTCTTTTATTTCTTCGTCATCATCCGCCAGAAAACTGCCAATAAGAGAGGTGCTGAATCCCATAGTGAAATCAGCTTGCTGATTGTTCTCAGTATAAAAAGTTTTAAAGGTAGTTTGTGCCGAACATGAGGATAGAATGGCTAAACCAATTGCGAATAAAAATGTTTTCATGAGTTCTGGGTTTTGTTTTATTATGACGAGTCATTTACAAAAATGTAACACGAAAAATATTTCATATGGTTTTCCGACATTAAGAAACTGATCTATTCGACAGAATTATCATATATTAAATCTATCCAATACAAAAAAAAAGCTAACCCCGTAGCTTATAAAAACATTGGGATTAGCTTAAAATAATTGTTATTGTATACTATAAAAGCTCATTGGCTAAATTAGCCAGCTCTGATCGTTCTCCTTTTTCTAATTTGATATGAGAAAATAAGGCATTACCTTTCAGTCTGTCGATCAGATAGGTTAATCCATTACTTTGTTCATCCATATACGGGGTGTCAATTTGATGAATATCTCCTGTAAATATGACCTTCGTACCTTCTCCCGCTCTCGTAATTATAGTTTTAACTTCATGCGGTGTCAGGTTTTGTGCTTCATCGATAATAAAAAAGGCATTCGACAGACTCCTTCCTCGAATAAAAGCCAGGGCGGTTATGGTGAGTACTCCGGAATCTTCCAGCTCTTGTAGTACCTTACTTTTTCTTTCGTTGGCCTTAAATTGCTTCTTTATAAAGGCTAAATTATCCCATAAAGGCTGCATATACGGCGAAATTTTCTCATCAGCATCTCCGGGTAGAAATCCAATTTCCCGATTGCTTAGTGGAATAATAGGTCGGGCCAGAATGATCTGATCATATTTATTTTTTTGTTCCAGTGCAGAAGCCAATGCCAACAGTGTTTTTCCTGTCCCGGCAACACCTTCCAGGGCGATTAACTTTATATCCTCATTTAGAAGAGCGTTCAAACCAAACGTTTGTTCTGCATTACGAGGTTTGATGCCAAAAACATATTTTTTATCTACTTTTTCAATTTGATCTGTAATGCCATTATATCTCGCTAGAACAGAATTCGAACAATTATTTAGGATATAATATCCATTAGTAATTTTATGAGTACCCAAAACACCATCTTCATGGATGTAGTTTTTTTGATAAATATTTTGAATTACCTGTGCATCAATATTTTCGATAACAGGAAGTCCATTAGTGAATACGTTTACATTTTTAACTTTACCAGTTTCAAAATCTTCAGATGTCAAACCAATTGCCTTTGCCTTTAATCTGAGGTTAATATCTTTTGTAACCAAAATAACTGTTGCACTCTTTTCTTCATTTTGAAGGGAAAGCGCCGCGTTAATTATTTTATGATCATTTTTCCTGTTGCCATAAATTTCTTCCGCATCTACTTTATCTATGTTCAATGAATCCATTAAGATTTTAAATCTCCCTTTGTCTTCTCCCAAACTGATCCACTTATTTAATCCGTCTTTCCCCGATAATTTATCTAAAAAACGAATTATTTCACGCGCTTCGAAATTTTTGGTTTCGTTTCCAATCTTAAATTGGTCCAACTCCTCCAGAACAGTTATTGGAATAGCAACATCATTGTCTTCAAAACTGGTGATTGCGTCATGATCAAAAAGTAATACTGAGGTGTCTAATACAAAGATTTTTTTTGCAGATTTTTTTTTCATATTAATTTATTAGGTGAGTAAGTTGTCTAAAAAACATTATTCAAGTGATGATTGAATTATACTCAAGACTTTAAGCTTCTGAAGAACAGACGGCTTAACAGTTAAATCAATTAGCAATGTTTTTATAATATAACTTTAGGAACAACTTCAAGTAAATTTTAGGTGAATATGAATTAATTCAGCTTAAACATTTTAAAAAAGTACAAAAAAAAATGAATTGAAAATCTATGATAAAATAAACTAATGCTTTACTTATTAACAAAAAATGCCTAAATTATCACCAAAAATTCACCCTTTATTTACTGTTTTCCTTGATCTCACACTCTCAATCACAACAGTTGTTAATATTAATAATCCTCCAAAAAAAGTATTCCAATTTGGAATTTCATTCAAGAAAAAATACGCAATAATTATTCCGTAAATTGGTTGGGCACTACTAATGATACTTGAAGTACTCACCGCAAAATGTTTGAAGCTTTGCACCATCATTGTATGTCCAAACACAGTTGATATTAGAGCCAATACGATTATATAGGGAAACTGGGTTTGAATATTTGAAGTATCCATGAAAAAAAGAACGGGAAATAAGACAATACTCAAGATTAATACCTGATAAAACATTAACATTATTCCATTGTATTTCTCAATATGTTGTTTTAACATCAATATCCGTATTGCATAAAAAACAGATGACAAGAGGCCAAGTAAAATACCTTTAAAGTAGTTGCTCTCTAAGTCAAAATCAGGGACGAGAATGTAAATTCCTACAAGTACAATCAAGCCTAAAACGATATGAACTGGGTTGAGTTTTACTTTTATAAAAATCGGTTCTAATAAAGCAGTTATAACGGGATAAGTATATAAAGAAAGCATTCCTATAGCTACATTTGAAAATTTTAAAGCGTAATAATAAGTGATCCAGTGTGCACCTAAAAATAAAGCACCTACAAAAAAAGTCAGACTATCTTTTCTTGATTTTATCTTGAGGTCTATTTTTGTAACCCTAATATAGATATATAGAAATGTCATGGCTAAAGCACATCGCCACCAGATAATAACAGGTGGAGGCATTGCAATAAATTTTCCTAAAGGAGCCGAAGTACTAATAAATAAAGTTGCAAGGAGGAGTTGAAAAAGATGTTTTGAATGTTGGCTTTTCATATCAGATACTGCTTAAAATATCCAATGCTTTTTCAACAGAATCTATTCGAATAAAAGTGATCAATAATCGCAGTCCTTTTTTTGTTTCTTTCTCTTTCATCACGCACATTTTACCATTATTCTGAACGTATTTTAATATGTTAGTGAAAGATTCACTTTGGTAATAATCACTGTTTTGATTGGAGATAAAATAACCGATCATTCTCTTTTGCTTCAAAATGATGCGTTCCAGGCCAAGTTTTTTAGCCCTCCATTTTATTCTCACACTATTCAGTAAATCAACTACTTGTAGAAGTGGTTCACCAAAACGATCTATTAAATGTCTCTCAAATTCCTGCAGTTTCTCTTCTGTTGTTAATTTACTTAGATCATTATACAGACTTAACCTTTCGGAAATGCTATTGACATAGTCATCTGGAAATAAAATTTCAAAGTCTGTATCTATTTGAACTTCTTTGATATACTCTTTTGGCTTACGAAGGTCATCTTTATATAAATCTTTAAACTCCGTTTCTTTTAATTCCTCAATCGCTTCATTAAGTATTTTTTGATAGGTGTCGAAACCGATATCATTAATAAATCCGCTCTGTTCTCCACCCAATAGATCACCAGCGCCTCTAATTTCCAGATCTTTCATTGCGATATTCAAACCACTTCCCAGACCTGAATGTAATTCTAAGGCCTCTATTCTCTTACGTGCATCATCTGTCATCACATGATAGGGTGGTGTAATAAAGAAACAAAATGCTTTTTTATTAGATCTTCCCACTCGTCCTCGCATTTGATGTAGATCACTTAATCCAAAATTATTTGCGTTATTAATAAAAATTGTGTTTGCATTTGGCACGTCCAAGCCATTTTCTACTATAGTTGTTGAGACTAAAATGTCAAATTCATTGTTTATAAATGAAAGCATCAGTTGTTCTAATTTTCTACCTTCCAACTGTCCGTGACCAATTCCAATTTTGGCATCAGGAACTAGTCGTTGTAACATTCCAGCTACTTCCTTGATATTTTCAATTCTATTATGTATAAAAAAAACTTGCCCTCCACGACTAATTTCATACCTGATTCCATCTCTGATGATCTCTTCGTTAAAGCGTACAACATTCGTTTCAATAGGATGCCTGTTAGGCGGAGGTGTTTTTATTATTGACAGATCACGCGCCGCCATCAGGGAAAATTGTAATGTTCGTGGTATGGGAGTTGCCGTTAAGGTTAAAGTATCAACATTTTCTTTAATAGTTTTTAGTTTGTCTTTAACCGCCACTCCAAATTTTTGCTCTTCGTCAATAATTAACAAGCCTAAATTTTTAAAGACAATGTTTTTGCTCACCAATTGATGGGTACCAATAATAATATCTATACTACCATCAGCAAGTCCTTTTATGATCTCATTTCGTTGTTTCGTTGTTTTAAAGCGATTTATATAATTGATTACAACTGGAAAATCTTCTAACCTTTCCCTAAAGGTTTTTGCATGTTGGAAGGCTAGGATCGTAGTGGGCACCAAAATAGCAACTTGCTTTCCATTATCCACAGCTTTAAAAGCAGCTCTAATAGCAACCTCTGTTTTCCCAAACCCGACATCTCCGCAAATTAGCCTGTCCATTGGCTGACCTTTGTCCATATCGGCCTTTTCATCTTGAGTTGCAAGCAACTGATCCGGGGTGTCTTCATACATGAAACTGGCCTCTAATTCATGTTGCAAGTAACTATCAGGGTTATAAACAAATCCCTTTTGCATTTTGCGTTTAGCATACAATTGAATTAAATTATATGCGATATGTTTAACTCTGGATTTTGCTTTTTGCTTCAGTTTATTCCAAACGTTAGAACCTAGTTTATGAATTTTAGGGGGCTTCCCGTCTTTACCATTGAACTTTGTAATTTTATGTAGTGCATGGATGCTTATGTATAAAATATCCCGGTCTCCATAAATTAACTTGATGGCTTCTTGTTTTTTACCTTCAACATCAATTTTTTGCAAACCTCCAAATTTTCCAATACCGTGATCTATATGTGTTACATAATCACCTATTACTAAGCTGTTAAGTTCTTTTAAGCTAATTGCCTGTTTTTTAGCAAAACCACTTTTCAATCTAAATTTATGGTATCGTTCAAAAATTTGATGATCGGTATAACAGGCAATTTTCAAATCATTGTCTAGAAACCCCTGATAAAGAGGTTTAACGATAGTTTGATATTGTATTTCTTCGTCTACGTCATCGAAGATATCATGAAATCGTTGTGCTTGTTTTTCATTATCACAGAACAAATAATTAGTATATTTTCCTCGTGAATTTTCCTGAAGGTTTTTTATTAATAGATCAAATTGTTTATTAAAGGAAGGTTGTGGGAAAGTGTCAAATATTATTGCATTAGAATTCGTTCTGTCTAATGCGGTTTCGGTTTCTTCTGAGTTTGTTCTTTTTGTTTGGATTTTCAACATTTGAAATCCTGATAACTGTTCAGTGATCAAGGCACCATTACAAAATAGATCTTTAGGTTTTAACTGTTTTACTTCACCGGTTAATTTTTGAAAAGTTTCTTCCGCTTTTGAGAAAAGTTTGTCTAATCTATCATAGATAATACCTTCATTTTGAGCCACAATGACTGTATTAGCAGAAATATATTTTAAGAAGCTTTCTCTTTTTTCTTCTAACAATTTATTTTCAACATTTGGCATAATGTTGATTTTATTCTGTTTGTCAATTGATAATTGACTTTCTATATCAAATGTTCTTATACTATCTACTTCATCTCCAAAAAATTCAATTCGATAAGGTTCTTCATTTGCAAATGAAAATACATCAATTATACCTCCCCTAACAGCAAAATCACCAGGTTCAATAACAAAATCAACACGATTAAAATTATATTCATGCAAAAGTTCATTCACGAAATCCAGAGATAATTCTTCCCCTACTTTTAATTTTAGTATGTTGCGTTTTAATTCACTTTTGGTAATAACTTGCTCAAATAATGCATCTGCATAGGTTACAATTATTGCAGGCTTTTTTTGAGAATTAATTCTATTAAGGACCTCTGCTCTCAATAAGATATTTGCATTATCGGTGTCTTCGATCTGATATGGTCTGCGGTAAGAGCCGGGATAAAAGAGTACATCATCTCTGTGGAATTTTGATCTTTGATTTCCCAATATTTGTTCTAAATCATTTAAATAATAGGCAGCTTCTTCCTTGTCATTAAAAATTAATAACAGAGGTTTTTCTATTTTTTTAAAGATGGAAGATATCGTAAAAGACAATGAAGACCCCACCAAATTTGATATTTCAATTTGGTTATCTTTTTGTTTTAAGGCTTGAACAATTTGATTTACTTTATCGAATTGATCATAAAAATCAACAATAATAGAATTATTCAATATTAAATTGTTTTGGCAAATATAATCGAATTCGTTATTATTTTTTTAGTAAGCATGTTCTTTTAATTGAAATCACTATTTTTAGCGTAATTTTGGTCAAAGAGCACTATTTCTATATTGATATGCAGAAATATTAGGTTGTCAATCATTCAAATAGTTGAACGAAAATTAATTTATGAAAGGAAAGAAAATAACTGGTATTCAGCAAATTGGGATAGGTGTCGAAGATGTCCATAAGGCATGGAAATGGTATCGACAGTTTTTTGGAATGGATATTGGAGTTTTTGAAGATGAGGCAATTGCTGAATTGATGCTGCCCTATACAAATGGTAAAAAGAGAAAAAGACATGCAGCTCTTGCCATGAATATGCAATCTGGAGGAGGTTTTGAAATTTGGCAGCATACAGGGAAGGTACCAGAGAAAGCTGATTTTGAACTACAACTAGGAGACATTGGAATTTTTGTAGCAAAGATAAAAAGCGGAGATCCTAAAAGGGCATTTCATTCTATGAATTCTAAGGGATTAAATTTGCTTGGAAAGCTTGAGAGATCACCCGATAAAAAGCAACATTATTTCTTAAAGGATCCCTACGACAACCTTTTTCAAATTGTTGAAAGTGATTATTTGTTTGAAAAAACTAAGGCAAATACCGGTGGAATTTACGGTGCCATAATTGGAGTAAGCAATATGGATGAATCACTCAAGGTCTATCAGGATATTTTAGAGTATGATGAGATCGTTTATGATGAAACAGGAGTATTTGAAGATTTTTCTGGGCTCCCTGGAGGAGATCGTAAAGTCCGCAGAGTGCTGTTAAAACATTCCACTCCTCGTACAGGAGGTTTTGCACCTTTACTCGGGCCATCTCAAATAGAACTGATTCAGCTTATTGAAGGTACCGCTAGGGAAATATATAAAGATCGTATTTGGGGAGATCTCGGGTACATTCATATTTGTTTTGATACGATTGGAATGGATCTGTTAAGAGAAGAAGTGAAATTAAAAGGATTCCCATTTACGGTAGATAGTGACAATTCATTTGATATGGGTGAAGCTGCCGGGCATTTCGCTTATATTTCGGATCCGGATGGAACGCCAATTGAGTTTGTAGAGACACATAAACTTCCAATTTTGAAAAAATTGGGATGGAATATTGACTTAAGAAAACGAGACCCCAATAAATCCTTGCCTAAGTGGTTGATAGGCACTTTAAGATGGAAACGTATCAAGGATTAATATTTTTCATTAAGACGACAAAATTCAGAACATTACAAATATATATTACACTATTAATTGTGTTTTAGATCTATACGAAGGAAATAATTCATCTTTCGAAATCAATTGCATTAGTGGCGAGAGTATTTCTAATACGTATAGATTTATAAGGATAACCCGTTTAGCGGTTAAAAAGCTAAAGCGTGTTTAATGTTATTAATTGGTTTATTATTCATTTTGTTGATATACTGTAATAGGGTTAATCCTGCCATTTTGGTTATTATTCTAGTTGTTAATCCAATAAATGTTTTTGCATAATTTCTTTTTACCATAAACTGATCAGTCAATTGGGAGAAAATAGTTTCAATCCTCTTTCTTGTTTTCTTGAAAATATATGGATAGGGTTTGAAATCTTTTTGGTTGCTTCTCATAGGAGTTTCAAGTTTGATTTGGACAGAATTAAATAGATCTATTTGATATGGATCTGAAAGATATCCACTATATGCTAATAACGTGCAATTATTGATTGTTCTAAGCTTTATATCATTTAAAAAACATATATC
>Ga0164315_10001084_pt1 | contig 20200 bp, 19 predicted proteins | sample GuaBasSedimGuay6_FD_113737 | JGI IMG/M metagenome (GOLD analysis project Ga0164315, IMG submission 113737) | Subseafloor sediment microbial communities from Guaymas Basin, Gulf of California, Mexico - Guay6, Core 4569-2, 0-3 cm | ecosystem: Environmental > Aquatic > Marine > Hydrothermal vents... | reverse complement strand
CACAATCCCGTCCTGATGGGGCACCTGCGCAAACTGCACACCGACATGGCGGTGGTTTCGCTGGCCGAAGTGGGGGTCGATCCCGACGCGAAGGAGGCGCTGATTTTCGCCGTTCTCGCCAACGAGACGATTCACGGCAACCCCAACAACTTGCCCGGCGCGACCGGTGCGCACTGGCCCGTCGTGCTCGGCAAGATCTCGCCTTAGACTCAGGTCATGGGCGCTCCCGAAACCCACCCCTATTTTCGTCTCGTCATGCCGATGCTGCGGCTTCCTGCCAGCGATGCGGAGTTCGATACCGCGTTGCGCCTGGCCGAGCGCGGGGTCGGCGGGTTCTGCATATTCGGCGGCGACACCGCGACCCTGCCGGGACTGATCGGCCGGTTGCAGGCGGCCGCCCCGCACCGTCTGCTGATCGCCTCCGACCTGGAACGCGGCGCCGGCCAGCAGATCGCCGGGCTCTCGATTCATCCGCCCCCTGCGGCGCTCGGACCCGATGCGGCCGAAATCGCCGGCGCGCGCACCGCGGTCGAGGCGCGCCGCATGGGCATCACGATGGCATTCGCGCCGGTCTGCGACGTGGGCAGCGAATCGCTCAATCCGATCATCCAAGCGCGCGCGTTTCTCGAACCGGCCATGAGCGCACCGCGCTTCGTGGTGGGGGCGCGCGCGCAAGGGCTGCGCACCTGCGCCAAGCACTTTCCCGGCCACGGCGCCACGCACGTCGATAGCCACTCCGGACTGCCGCGGGTGGATGCGCCGCTTTCGATCTGGGCCGAGCGCGACCTGCCGCCCTTCGCGGCTGCCATCGCCGCCGGTGTGGACGCGGTCATGACGGCGCACCTCGCCGCGCCGGCGCTGACGGGCGACGAAAACCTGCCCGCGACCCTCTCGCATCGCGTGATGACCGGTCTGCTACGCGACGAAATGGGCTTTCGCGGGCTGACGGTCACCGATGCGCTGCTGATGGAAGGGGTCCGGGGCGGGCGCACGGAGGGCGAGGCGGCGGCGCTTGCGCTGGCGGCCGGCTGCGATGTGCAGCTTTGTCCCGAAGACGTCGAGGGCGTGCTCGCCGCGGTCGTCGATGCGGGCACCGACGTTTCGCTGGAGCGCATGATGGCCGCCTCCGTGCCGTTGCGCGATCCGCTCGAAAAGGCCGCCGCGCATTCCCTGCGCACCCGCGGCGAGTTCCCGCTGGCACAAGGCGACCATCCGCTGCGCATCTGGTCGCTCGCGGGCAAGGGGGCCGAAATGGCCGTAAACGCCGGTTTGGCATACGAAGAGCGCGATTTCGACGGGAAGTTGGTTTCCGAGGGGGCGGGATGCGGTCTCGCGCAGCCGACAATCGCGATTCTGCGACCCGATTGCGCGTGGGGCGGCGACATGGTGCTGCCCGACGCGGTTCGAGCCGCGGCAGGCGAGGCGCATACGGTCTTGCTCTTCGGGCCGTCGATTCTGCTGGAAGACCTGCACCCGGAGGCGGTTTTGGTCGCTCCCGGGCAAGACCCGATGACGCTGCGGGCGGCGGCGGAATGCGCGTTCGGGCGCGGGTAGCCGACCACCTGACGGATTGCGCCGATTCCGCTTGAAAACGGGGGGCCGATCCTCTTAACTGTGCCATCCCAGACCGGGAGCCTTAGGCGATCCCGGGGGGCAAGTGTGCGTGGATAACGGCGCGGATAACCGTGCTATGAACGGCAAAAAAAGAATCGGACGGAGGAACGGAATGGCGACAGGCGGAACCCCCCTGGCGCGCGTGATCGTGCTTCTCTTGGCTGTGGCGCTTCCGGCCACCAGCATCCTGCTCGACAGCCCTGCCTTCGCGCAGGGTGCGGGCGAACTGCTCAAGACTGGTTTGGAGCAGGTTCGCGCGGGCAAGTACAAGGAAGGCATCGCGACGTTGCGAAAGGCACTCGCTGCCGACCCCTCAAGTGAGGAGGTCTCGGCCGCACTCGGTCGCGCTGAATATGAAGCGCTGCTGGCGGTCATGGCATCGGGCGCAGACGGCCGCAAGGTTGTTAGCGCGATCCTGAACAGAGCGATGCCGATCCTTCCGGGTCAGGCGTTCGACGCGTCCAGGTTGGCCGAAGTGGTCAAGACTGCGGTCACGTCGGAAGACGAGACCGAGCGTTTCGAGGCGGCCAGCGAGCTTTCGCGCATCTACGGCGAATTCGCGGTGCCCGGACTGCTGGCGTATCTCAAGTCGGGCAACACCGACCATCGCATCCAGGCGCACATCACGCTCCAGAACCGTCTGGGCCGTGACGCGGTGCTCCCGCTCAACGAGGCGCTGCAAAGCTCCCAGGCGAGCGTGCGACGGCTGGTTGCGATCGAGTTGGGCGCCATCGGCGACATGCGCAGCCTGCCTGCGCTGGCCGAGGCCGCTGCCACCGACAAGGATGACGGCGTGCGCACCAAGGCGTCGCAGGCGCTCGAAAAGCTGACCGCTCGCTACAACTGGGCGGCGGGCATGAGCGCCTCGGACCTCTACCTGCGGCTGTCGAAGATGTACTACGACGGCAACTACCGCGTGCTCGGACGTGGCGACAAGCCGGTCGTGGTCTGGCGTTGGGAGGGTGGCCTCAAGCGCTTCCCGATCTCGCGCCATCTCTACGTGCTGAAGCTTGCCGAGGAAGCGTCCTACGACGCCCTTGGTTCCGACGAGAACAATCTCGCGGCCGCTTCCATGCTCGCCCGCGTACTCGCGGCCGAGAAGATCGCCGCCGTCGCCGCGGCCGCGATCGCCGACGACGAGGAGGCCGTTGCTACCGCCGCCGCGGGCCTTGAGCACATCAATGGTCTGCTCGCCGGCCTCGGTTGGAACACGCTCGCCCAGGCGCTTTCGGAGTCGCTCGCCAACGACGACTTCGGCACCGCGGCGTCGCTCCTCACTGTCATGGACAACGTCTACGCCGGTGCGGACTTCTCCGAGAGCCACCCGGTCGTGCAGGCGACGACCGCCAAGTCGGCGCTCGTGCGTCTGGCCGCCGCCGAGGCGGTCCTGCGCTTCAACGGCATGCGCCGCATCGGCTCCTGGCCCACGCCGGAAGCCTTCATGCAGCTCATCGCCCGCGCCGCTGGCGAGATCATCCCGCGCAACGTGCTCGTCGTCGATTCGAACGACAGCCGTCGCAACAAGATGCTCGACGAGCTGAACAAGGCCAACTACATCGCGTTCAGCGCGGGCAGCGGCTCGGACGGTTACGTCCGCGGCGTGCGCCTCGCCGGGCTCGACATGATCGTCATCAGCTCCGACCTCGACGACATGGAGGCCTTGGAGCTGATCGCCAAGCTGATGGGCAGCGAGATCACCAAGAACGTTCCGATCGTGATCGTCGGCACCCCCCAGCAGACTGGTAGCGACCAGTGGCGCAACCTCTACAAGAACAAGGTCAAGGGCATCTCTCCGGTCCCCGAGGGTCCGGGCCTGCCCACCGCCGAGTTCGCCAAGGTCGTCAAGGACAGCTTCGGTGAGGAAGCGCCCGGCGCCGTGGCGCGTTACGCGGCCAGTGCCCTCATTCTCGACGCGGTCGCGGAGACCGACGCCGGTAACGGACTCTTCAACTGGGAGTCCCTCACCCCGACCCTGACCGCGCTGCTCAAGGCGGAACTGCCCTCCGAGGTGCCTGTGCGCCTCAACGCCATCCGTGCGCTGGGCAACATTCGTGACGGCAGTGCCGTGCAGGCGCTGGCGGATTACTTCGCTTCGGAGTCCGATGCGGCCCACAAGGCCGCGGCGGCCGATTCGATCGCGACGATCTGCCGCTCGCAGGGTGTGACCTTCGGAGACGACGCGTTCAACAAGCTGCTCAAGGGCACGCGCAGTGGCGAGGCGACCGTTCGCAACGCCGCGTTCGCGGCGCTCGGCTCGAGCCAGCTCACGCCTGCGCAGATGCGCACCGTGGCCATGCGCAACCGTCCCACGATCAGTGGTGGCGGTAACGTCGAAGAGTAACTCCTCCGACTGCATCGAAAACCAGAGCCGCACCCGCAAGGGTGCGGCTCTTTTTTTGATTTGCGGGAGCGCCAAGGGCTCGAAGCTGGAGGCTAGAAGCTTGAGGCCGCAACCAGTGAGTCCTCAGAACTGGTGGCCGAAACAAGGCGAAGCGCGAGCCGCTGCAGCGGGCTGGCCACGCCTCACGCGCAGCGACTCCGGCTTCAAGCCTCGAGCTTCAAGCCTCTAGCTCCGGGCTGTTAGCGCAATCGCAACGGCAGCAGCAGTCGTTTTGCTATGCGTAATCGACAGCTGCCACCCGCTAACGCCCATCGACTCGGCGCGGGCGAGCGCGGTCCCCTCCAGTTCGACATAGGGCTGTCCGCTGTCGTGGTGGAGGATGCGGATGTCCGCGAAGTTGGCACCCGCCATGCCGGTGCCCAGCGCCTTCATGACCGCCTCCTTGGCCGCGAAGAGTCCGGCGAAGTGGGCCGGGCCCGTGGGCGCATCGAGACGCGAGCGGTCCTCCTGCGGGTGCAGGACGCGGTCCACGAAGCGCGGGCCGCTCTGCTCCAGGATGGCTGCGATTCGGTCGATTTCGACCAGATCGAGCCCCAGTCCTGCGATCACGAGCCCCCCAGAGTCACGAACCCGTCTCGCCCTCGTCGAACTGCGCGCCGGTCAGGTCGGCTCCGTCCAACTGCGCATCGGTCAGGTCCGCGCCTTTGAGATTGGCGTCACGCAGGTTGGCGTTGGTGAGGCGCACGCCGCGCAGGTTCGCTACGGACAGGTTGGCGCGGCGAAAGTCGGCGCCCGCGCAGTTCGCGCCGCGCAGATTCGCACCGAACAGGTCCGCTTCGCTCAGGTCCGCCTCGGCGAGGTCGGCGCCGGTGAGATCCGCGCCGCTCAGATGCGCGGCGAAGAGAAACGCGTTCGTGAGTCGCGCATCGACCAGATTCGCATCCTTGAGGTTGGCGAGCGCCAGGTTCGCGCCCGTCAGGTCACGGCCCGCCAGGTCGGCGCCGGGCAGGCGCGCGTGGAAGAGATCGGCACCGGGGCCGGCTTGCTTCTGGCTCATGAGCGCAGGTATCCCTTCACGAGGTCGAACGCGTCCCGCAAGCGCCGATCGGCGTGGGGGGGATGCGTGCCGAGCCCGAATTTCACGTCAATCGGCTTGAACGGGTCGAGCCCGAGTCGCTCGCGCACCGCGCGAATGCGATCGAGCGCATCGCTGTACTCCGTGCGCAACTCCTGGAGATGATGGCGGTCCTCGACGATCTTGACCGCCTCCTCGACCATCGTTTCGAGCGTTTCATCGACCTTGCGACTCATGCGCGGCAGCAGACTGCTCTCGAGATATTCGAGGTATTGCTGGAGGCGCGCCTTGTCGGCGGAGTGGATATGGTCGCTGATCCGCTCGATCACGAGGCGGTAGCGGTCGGCCATCGGGTGCTCCCCACCCTGCGCTTCGCGCTCACATTCGCGAAAACGGCGGCGCGCCTTGACCAGGAGGTTTTCGAGTCCGACCAAAACGCGGACCTTCTCATTCATCTGCGGCATCGACAGAAGTCCTTTGCTGACAGGAATGTACGGCGTTCCGCTCAGCCATTCAAGTCGGGTGACCTATCCATTCAAGTCCAGAGGGTCGCCCAGCCGATCCATTCCTCCTAACGACCAAACTTAGTAGAGGTTCCCCGAATCACCACCACGATTGGTAGAATCGGGCCCTCGGAGCCGCAATGGGCAAGAAGAAAGACTGTTTCGGTCAAGAAGACTACACCTGCATGACGCCGAGCTGCCCCTACGCCAAGGAATGTATCCAGGCGGTTTGGGAAAAGCGGCTCGAGGCCGCGATGGCACGTCGCGGCAAGGGTGAAACGACGAGCAAGGCCAAGCGCCGCTCGCGCGCGCGCATGCCTGTTCGGAAGTAGCAGCGCCTTCCGAAGGCCTACGGCCCGAACCCGAGGACCAGCTTCGCGGCTTCCCGGACGGTTTCGTCGGGGTCGCTCTTCGCCAACGATTCCAACTCGCGGCGCATGCGCTCATCCGGCCGGCGCCCGATCGGTACCGTCACGCCGAGCAGCGTCTCCGGCTTGCCCTCCCGGTCGAACGCGGCGGCGAGGATCGCGGCGCGCCGCACGCGCGGGTCGCTGTCGCCCAGTCGCAGTTCGAGCAGGCCGTCGCCTTGCGTATGCACGCCCGCCGCGAGCACGAGCAAGGCGCGCACGCGCGGACTCGACTCCTTGCCCTCGAGGGCGAGGTGGCCGAGCGTCCAGCGCGCGCTGCTGCCCAGCGACTTGCTCACGCGCCAGCACTCGGCGTCGAGCTGTTCGGGATCGCCCGCGAGCGCGTCGCGCAGGTCCTCGACCAGCGTGGCGGTCGTTTCGTACCGGCGGATCTTGAGCTGCGGCTGCTTCGGCTGCGCGGTCGTCTCGCGCCGAGGCTCATCCGCGGGCGGCTGCTTGTGCTCCGGTTGCTGGCGCGCCGGGCGCAGCGCGATGTAGGCGATGCCCGCGGTGCCTCCGAGGGCACCGGCGATGCAGAGCGCGATGATGACGCCTCTCACCGGTCTTGGATCTTCCTCACGAGGCGGAAGCCCGTGTGCTGGGGCAGCGCGAACGGAATCAGCAGCGGCTCCTCCTCGATCCGCGTCGGGCTCCAGATCTGCGCCTGCGTCCAGCCCCATTCGAGGAACGAGTCGAGCGTGCACGCCTTCGGCTCGAATTCGTAGCAGCCGCCGGCGAGCAGCCAGCGCGACTGGGCGTCGTCGCGAACGAGTTCCATGACGTTGCCGCACAACCCCACGACGGCGCCCGGCGTGCTCGCGACGGCACTCAGGTAGCGGACCGAGACGGCGCGGTCGAGGTCGTCGGCGCGGCCGTCGCAGATCAGTTCGCGGTTGCCGGTCGAGTCGCCCCAGGGGTAGGGGGCGGTGGCGTCCCCGCGGCCCGCGCGCACGAACTGCTCCACGCTCGGGAGCCGGTACTTCTGGCCCGTTTCGGCGGTCAGCCAGCGGGCATAGGCCTGCGCCTGCGTCGGGTTCACGGAACGCACCGGGTGGTTTTCGTGGCCGGCGTTGTAGAGGCGCGTGATCACATCGGGGCGACCCCACGGGCCGGCGAAAAATGTGGCCCGGCCGCTGAACGGGTGCACGCGCACGCCGAAGCTGCGCGGCACGAGTGCATCGATCCGTTGTTTGAACGCCGGCGTGTCCTCCCCATCTTTCCGGTTCGCCATCGAAGCGAGAAAGCGCAGGTACTGCCAGTTGGTGATTTCGGTCGTGCCGATCTCGAACGGCTCGTCGATCGGATGCGCGCCGAGCGGCAGAGCCACGGGCGGCAGATCCATGAAATCGAAAATGCCCTGCGCGTTGCGGACCTCGGCGACGGGGGGCAGGATCGGGTTGGGTCGCGAAACGAACTGCGCGGTTCCCGCCGTCACCGCAACGAAGCTGGGCATCGACGCTGCGCGCCGCACGACGATGCGAAAGCCGACGTGCTTCGCGCGACTGCCGAAACCGTATTGCGCCTCCACCGAGTCGTTCGAGAACGGCGTGCGCCACTCGTTGCGGTCGGCGTCGCGGCGGCGCGCCGAGTCGAGGTAGGACCATCCCATGGCGGCGCAGTCGTAGCCGTAGTGGACCCATTCCGCAGCGTTGCCGACGAGCGCGTAGGTGCCGCGGAAGTAGCCGACGACCGCCTTCTTGCGGGTGGGCCGCAGGCGGCCCTCGAGCACGACCGAATCGGGAATCAGGCGCGACGGCCACGGAAAGTTGTCGAGCGAGGTGGCGCGTCCGGCGCTGGTGAACTCGAAGGCGGTGGGCAGGTCCACGACGAGGTCGGGATCGGAGTCGAACGATTCCGCCCAGACCCAGTTGCAGAACTCGAGCGCGGCCACGAAGTCGATGTCGGTGACGGGGTGCGCGTGCTGGTTCTGCGAGTAGATGCGCGCGACCTGTGGATGACGCGATGCGCGCGTCCACGAACGCGGATAGAACGACTTGGGCGGCGCGCGCCCGCTGCGCTTGGAGCGCGCGATCAGGAACGCGAACCACTGCTCCTGGGTGATCTCGGTGATGCCGATCGAGAACGCGTCGTCCACGCGATAGATGTCCGGCATGATCGCGCGCGTGCGGGCGTCCAGGACCTCGAAGGCGTCGGATTGGATTCTGGCGAGCTTTTCCCGGGCTTCCTCGGCGCGTTCGCGCTCGCGCTGCACCATCTCGGATTTGGGGCGACGGACGAAATTCTCGTCGGCCAGCAACTGCTCGATGCCAGCGAGAAATTCCTGGGCCGGCTCGAACGAGTCGGGCATGGCGCGCCGCAGGTCGAGCAGATCGCCGGAGGTCGCCTCGGGCCGATGAACTCCCCAGGCGACATCGCCGCCCGCGACCGCGATCAATTCCTCGGGGCGGAAGGTCGCCTGCACGTCGGCGACGACGTTGCGCATAGGCGCGGCGGCGGGCGGCGGATCGTCGGCAAAGAGCTGCATGCCGACGAGCACGAGCAGCAGCAGAAGGCTGACGAACCCGAGATACCCGCCCAAAGCCAAAATGCGCTGCGACGTGCGAATCGGTTCCGCCTCGGCGAGATGGTGCCGCGTCAGGTCCGGCCGCAGACGATACGAGCAGTTGGGGCAGTACTTGTAGGGCGAGTCGAGCCGAACGCCGCACCGCGGACACCCGCTCGTGCCCTGGAACGCCGTCGCCGTCCCCGAATTTCTGGATGAATCGCCTGTCACGTCTGCCCCTACCGTACCAATGACCGCCTCCCTGCCGTGGCGAGACTGCTCCGCAACCCCAATGATTTTCCGCCGCACTCCCGGGCAATCCTTGACGCTGACGTCCCCCCCGGTTCAATACCTAGCTTCGCAGCACTTCTGACTGCAGATGCCCCGGTAGCTCAGTGGGGAGGCCGCGCCAGCTGCATCCGCTGCGCGTTAGCCGCTCAGAGTGCCAGCGGCACTCTGAACGGTGGCCCCGCGGACCCAATCAGATTGCTCGACGCCGTGCCCACCGCGGGCCGGCTCGCCAGCCGCCGCCGAACGAATTCTGGTGAACCGCGACGTAATCCTTGACGCTGGAGCCCCCCCCGGTTCAATACCTAGCTTCGCAGCGCATCAGCCTGCAGATGCCCCGGTAGCTCAGTGGTAGAGCACCGCTTTCGTAAAGCGGGGGTCGTCGGTTCAAATCCGACCCGGGGCTCCATGTTTCTGGCACATCCGCTGACGCGGATGTCGCACGGGAGTTCCTTTGGCTGGCCCCGGGTCGGATTTGGAACGACTACCCCCCTGGGGGTAGGAATCACGGCGCGGAGCGTCGGGATTCCGTAGGGGGGCCGTGGCCCCCTGAAGACCTGCGTCTGCGGAGCAAGACGGAGCGCAGCGGAGTCTCGATCCGTCGGTTCAAATCCGACCCGGGGCTCCGTGTTTATGGCACATCCGCTACCTGCCTCGCCATAGCCAACGCAGTGGGCGACGGCGGGACGCGGATGTCGCACGGGAGTTCCTTTGGCTGGCCCTTGGTCGGATTTGGAACAACGACCCCGAAGGGGGGAGCTTGAGCCAACCTCGTCCGCCCAACCGGAGCGGCAAGAGTGCCAGTGGCACTTTTGATCGCCAGCCCCGAGAGCCCAACTACGACCGTCAAGCTGCAACCACGGCTCCGGAAGGCTCACACCGGCGACCTGGGGCTCCAGTGTTTCTTCGGCGGCATCGGTCGTGCCCACGCTCTTGCTGCCGCGCCAAGTGAGAGCTGGTCGTCAAACGTGGATCAGTCACGCCGACGGCGCGTCGCTCGTCGCATGCGAAACGCCGGCCTCGTGAACTCGGTGCGCGTTACGCGTGAAGGCGGCGAATACCCGGGTAGCCGTCAAATCCTCGATCGAACGACAGAATCGTGTCGATACCGTGGCGCTCCATGACGGCGAGGTGTACTGCGTCCCGAGCGGAGAGGTCGACGGATCCGAGGACGATCTCACGGGCGCGCTGCACGTCGGCCGCGGCGATGGGGAGCACTTCATCGACAACACCGAGCAGCGCATCGAACGCAGGCTGAATCGCGTCTCGCCGCTGAATGGCGACGTATCGATGGAGGATCTCCTGCAAGACCTCCGCGTCTGTTACGAGCCGCCGTCGGTCGAGCACGCAGCGCTCGAGGAGTTGCTGCGCGTCCGACTTGTGGGGGTGCGCAGCACCCACGAGGTACATCGGGATGTTTGAGTCGATGAGGATCAATCTTCCGCGTATCCGCGCTCGATTTCGGCGAGCATTTGATCGATGCCGCCCGTCGGGTAGTGATGGCGCGTGGCGCTGCGAATCGTGGCAAGTTTCTTCTCGGGGCCGTTCTCCGGCTCGCGCCGGACGGCGACCCGAAGGGCGTGACGAACCCACTCGGCCAAGCTCATCCCTTTCCGCTGCGCGGCCTGTTGAAGCCGGGCGTACTCGGCTTCCTCAACGAGTACCTGCATCCGCTTGCTCATCGTCTGTAGTGTATCTGACTCATGCCATGAGTCAATCGGACCCAATTCCGTACTCGGATCCGTATCGGGTTCGTTTGCTGAACCTCGATGAGCGGCCTCGTGCAGACGCGGGCGCGATGCCTGGCACGAAGCGGATGCTGAGTGTCTGAATGCATCGGCGGCTACTGGATCCGATGCCGAATGAGGCTGGCAGCGCGTCGCAAGCAGTCCCGCGCCGACTTGAATGGCACACCATTCGAGTGTGTGTGGGCCGAGTCGCGGGATGTCTATCTGGATGGACAGCCGGATCAGTCCGGCGGCCAGTACGCGCTGGCAGGTCCACCTGTCATCCGATCCAAGCCTCTCCTCCGCCACACCGAAAGACAAACGCCATGAAGACAAGTCTGCGAAGCCTCGCTGCCGGGATGTTCTTGTTCTTGCTCGGACTGCCCGCGCAAGCCGACACCATCGACAACTCGTTCGGCCTCAGCAGTCCCGCGACGACGCTTGGATTCGACGAGTGGGGGGCGAACGGGGTTGCGATCACCAACCAGTACGTTGGAGACGGCGTGGTCTTCACGTCGACGCCGTCCGGCCCTCTCGTGACGCTGTTCTCGAACGGGCTTCCGGCGATGAACCAGTACGCGCTGAATCAGGGCGGCGGGTCGTTTCAGATCCAGTTCCAGGGAACCGTCAACGAAGCCGCCTTTGGATTCCTGACCAACCCCGGCACCTCGACCTTCACGGCCCTGCGCAATGGAGCCATCGTCGAGCAGTTCAGCCGGAGCACCGAGTACTGGGGCGCTGCTGACTACTTCGGGTTCACGGGCATCACCTTCGACACGATCGAGGTGACTCCCGGCGGCGCCGGGCAGGCGTTCCGCCTGGACAACCTCCAGTTCGGGCAGGTGGCCATCGAGACCCCGGAGCCGGGCAGTCTCGCTCTCATGCTCGTAGCACTCGCGGGCTTCGGCGTGGTACTAAGACGACGAAGGGCGTAGCTCTCGAACGTCACTCACTGCGGCTGCACAAGTCCGACGGCCATGACAAGCCCGAGGACGACCGACACGACGAGAATCGATCGACTCGACAGGAAGAAGTCGCGTGCCTGGCGCGCCCGCCATTGGCAGTAGACCGTGCGCATGCGATCCAGGCTGAAGTAGCAGCCGGCGAATCCGATCAGCGCGTAGATGACGAAACCGGCCAGCGCGGCCACTACCGCTCCCCTTCGCGGATGAGTTCGATGACGCCATCGGCTGCCGCGCGCACGTTGTCCGCGAGCATCTTGTTGGCGGCGAACTTTTCCAATTGGCTTAGCTGATCTGGGCCCGCGTACGTGCGTAGCATGCGCAGGCACTTGAGCTGGATGCGCGGCGAATCGCGCGATTCCAACAGCAGCATGATCCCGTTCGCGACGTGGCTGTAGTCGTCGGGGCGGACGCCGTGGCCGAGGCCCCACATCGCTCGCCCGCTGATGTTCCCGTCCGGGTCCGTGGCCGCTTCCAGCAACACGTCGCAGACCTTGCGGGACTTCTGTCGCCACGTGCTCAGGCCGAAGTAGATGGCGTCGCTTCGCTGCGCCGGGTCCTGCTCCATCTTGAGCACTTCCGATTCGATTTCGGGCGAGACGTGCGCACCCCACACGCCTCCCACGACATCCCGAGCCACACGGCCATGCCCGCGTTGCATCAGCCCCAGGACAGCCTCGCCGGCCTCGCCGATGACCTCGCCGTCGGAGAACATGAAAATCAGGTGCGAGATGCTGCGGTTGGGATTGGTGCTCTCATCCTTGGCCATGGCGAGGATCAGTTTCAGGTCGTCGTCCTCACGGCTGGTGTTGTAGAGCGCGTAGCCCGCCGCGGTTCGCACACTTGAGATCTTCGAGTTGAAGTGGGGCAGCACCAGCGGCCGGAACGATTGCTTGTCGTACCTGAGGGCGCCAAGTTGAGCCAGCGTGCCAAGTGCCGCCTGGATGCGGGTGGCATCGTCGCCCCCCAATTCGGCGCGCAGGGTTTCCAGTGTCCGTTCACGCAGGTCCGGGTCGCGCACCTGCAGCGCGTCGGCCGACCACTTCTTCTGGAGCGTCCACGGGTTGCCCTTCACGTTCCGGTTGGGCAGCCTGTTCAGAATGTTGCTCAGTCGATCGCAGGCGCCCCAGAACTCGACGCGGATCGGCGTCTCCACGTTGTTGAACTTCACCAGGATGAAGTAGCGGCGGTATCCGAAGTCCATGCCGCTTCGCTCCACCGTCGAGGCGATGCCGGGAATCTCGAAGCGCGGGTGGCGCTCGCGCGGATCCCCGGAAACCAGCGGTACGTCGGCGGCCGGTTCGAGGCGACAAACGCGGCGCTGGCCGCCGATGTCGATCACGAGGGTGGGCTTGGGCACGCTCGTGCCCACAACCACGCCGTCCGCGCGATCGACGACCCACTGCCTTTCGTCGTGGCTGAGGCGGATGCCGGATTGGCGGAAGAACTGCCGACCGGCGGAAATGAGGTCGCGTCCCACGCGCCCCGACGCCTTGCGCATGCCTTCGTCGCCGCGGCGAAACACGTAGCGGTGCTTCGCGCCGGCCTGTGCCGCCTCGACCATCGCGAGCAGAGGCGCCAGTTCCTTCCCGCTTTCGAAGAACTCGCCGCCTGCCACGACGACGTAGTGGCCGCGCGGGATCTGGTTCAGCCGGTCCCGCCGCGCCTCGAGCAGTTGGTCATTGCGCTTCCGCTCGTCGTCGATTTCGTCCGCGCGCGCGAAAGCTGCCAGAAGCGCTATTGCGAGGCAAATGAACTTCATGCGCACAGCATACTCCCGACGCAATACGCGCTTCGGTATCGTTGGCAGCCATGCACCTGGTTGCGGTCGTGCTCGATCCGTTCTTGCCGGCCCTCATGCTGGGGCTTTACGCCTTCATCGCGGTGGCCGCATTTCAGATTGGCCGTCCGCTGCTCAACACGCTCAAGGTCCAACCCACGAGCACGTCGCTTACGGCAAAACGCAGCGGCCGTGCGCTGCGCGGGCTCAAGTGGTCGGGCTTGGTGTTGGGCGGCATGATTGCGTTGGCAGTGCTCTCCGGGTGGCTGAACCTGGATCCGTTGTTGGTGCTGGCCGCCATCGGGGCCACGATCGCAGCCGCCTGCGTCACATTCAACCTGCTGCGCCTGGTTGCAAGCCCGCTCTTCGGCCGAATGGAAACGCATCGCGCGCGGAAGATCGCCGCCGGCGGTTCGCTGCTCATGCTGCGGCTCGAGGCTCTGCTCGGACTTGCGCTGCTGGTCGCCGCCATTTGGGGCGGAATGACAATTGGCGGGATACTCCGCCCGCGCTAACGCCGCGCCCAATCGCGGTAGTGCTCGGTGCCCGAGATCGGCTTGGCACGTTCCGCGGCCGGGTATGCGCCGGTCTTTGGGTCGCGTGTCAGCGTGCGCAGGGTGCTGATGACAAGCGCGCCGTAGCTGTCCCAGTCGAGTTCGGTGCGCGAGCCGTTCGGACGCCTGGTGTACTCGGTCTCCTTGCCTTCGAAACGGATGAGCAGCTTTTTCACCAGTGCCTTGCGCGCCTTGAGCGGCAGCTTCGGCGCCACCGCCCGCACGCTCTGCAACGTCGCGGCCAGCCGGTCGAGATGGCGTATGTCGGCGTGCGCCAACTCGTCCACCAGCCACTGCATGGATTTCGGAGTAGCAGTCGCCGCGTAGAGTTCGCTCAGCACCGCGTTCCACCACGCCGCCGACGGCTGCCACCTCTTGTTCTTGAGCGGGCCGCGTTCGAGCACGCCGCGCGTGGCCTTTGCAACGCCGCGCCCCGTCCGCGCCAGCACCTGGGCGCCGGCGACTTGCAGCGCATCCCACCGTTCGCGCAGGGCGAGCGATCCGCGCGGCGCGGCAGCCAGCAGGCGCCAGAGCAGCTTCGTCCAGCGCTTGCGCCAAGCTGCGATCTGCTTGGCGTCGCCTTCGATGCGGACGTCCGTCTCGGCGATGGCGAGCACGTCTTCGGGCTTGGGTAGCTCGGCCACGCGTCGCGCATGCAGCGCCTTTTCCAGTTGGGCGACTTGTTTTGTCGCTTGCGCGACCGGAATCGGCGCGGGCTTGGCCGGCTCTTTGGGCGGCGGCTTCGGCTCGCCGCCGCTCACGGGGCCGCGGCGCTGCTCGACATCGCGCGGCGTGGTGGGGTGGTAGGACTTCGACGCGCGCAGCAGGAACAACAGCGCGAAGCTGGTGTCGATCAGGTTGCGCCGCGTCCAGCTTCCGTCCTTGTCCTGCCGATCGCAGAGCATCGTCGCGCCCTCGACATACCAGCGCACGCCACCCAGCACCTCGCGATCGGAAAAGATGGCGGCTTTCTCCAGCGCGTAGAGGCCGTAGTAGGCGTGCCCTGTCGCGGACGCTTCGAAAAGCTGTAGGAACGCGGGCGCATCGCGTTCGAGCGCAAACATCGCGCGGCGCTTCGCCTCCGGCAGTTTCGCGGCGAGCTTCTTGTCACGCCGGGCACCGCGCGTTCCCGCCTCGGCCAGCAGGAGATTCGCAACGCCCATGAAGGTGCCGGTGTAGTAGCCGTAGCCTCCGGCGTCGTAGGGGGGCTTGGGGGCGTAGCGCCACGAACCGGAGCGCATTTGGAGCTTCACCATCGACGCGAGGTGCTTGCGCCAGATGGGCCGCGACGGCGCACCACGCACACGGTCCGCCGCCCAGAGCCCCAGCGCCCCGAACTGCGATGTGGACAGGTTCTCCACCTTCGCGTCGAACAGCGTCTGCTTGCGAATGCCGCCGCCCGAAGACTTCACGCTCGTCGCGTAGTCCCACCAGCCGTGCTGCCGCTGCGCGCCCGCGATCGCGTCGCCATACGCCACCGCGAACTTCTCGTGGCTGCCGTTCGCCTGCAGCAGCATCGCCATCGGCCCGGCGGTGTAGACATGACGGGCGATGCCGCGCCGCCCCCGGCTGCCCTCGGGAATCAGCCACGCGAGTGCGTGGCGCACGGGTGCGCGCGTCGGCGGCGTGCCCGCGTGCCGAAGCGCGAGTGCTGCATAGACCGTCTCCGCCTCCGCCGGGTGGCGCCAGGTCACGCCGGAGGGTTTCCAACTGCCGTCCTTTTTCTGCGTCGAGACGAGGAACATCGCCGCGCGATCGATGGCGCTGTGAACGCGCTTGCGCAGTGCGGCATCGACACCGGCCGCCTTGAGACGCTGCTCGGTCTCCGCGTAGTCGGCCCGCGCGAGGCCGCAGAGCAGGATCAGGATCAAGAAGCGCACGACACCTAGTAGAACGAAGGCGGGTGTCCTCTTTTCAGGTCGCAAAGATGGGGAAAAGGTGTCTGACGCCGTACTAGTACACTTTCGTGATGCGAAGCGGGATGGGTCTCATGGTCGTTCTTGCGGCGTTTGCCGCGGGTGGCGTAGTCGGATTCATGCTCAAGGAGGACGGTGCACCGGCCGGTCGCGCGGCGCGCACCGTTATCGAGCAGCCCGCAGAGGCGGCGCCCACCCTCGATCGGGAGAGCGCGCGGTCGCTGCGCGAGATGCTCGAGGCGCTGCCCATCGACCCGGTCCCGACCGGCAACGGGCGCGTGACCGGCGTCGTGAAAACTGACGACGGCAATCCGCTCGCGGGCGTTGAATTCGTCGCCATGCCCAACCGTCAGCGGGTTTGGACCAAGCGATCCCGCGCCCCCGCGCGCCCCCCCGAACCCGACCTCGTCGGAATGGTCCAACAATCCGTGAGCTACGCGCGCTGGAGCAGGGACGGGGCAAGGAAAGCGACGAGTGCTGCCGATGGCAGTTTTGCTTTGGAGGGGCTCGGGGACGTGGAATACCACCTCTCCGGCTACAGCGCCGGCTACCGGCTGCAGCGCAAAGACCGCGGAACCGTGCGCGCCGGGGCGGCCGTGGAGTTCGAGGCGAAGCCGCTCGTGCGTATCGAGGTGGACATCGCCGTCGAAGGCAGTGGTGCGCCCGAAAAGGCCAACGTCCACTTCACGCAGCGGCGCGGCAACGGTTCGAGCGGCTCCTCGCAGCGGTGGACGCCGTCGGAGCCGTGGATCGAGCTGGAACCGGGGCGCTTCGAAATCCATGCGTCGCTCGAAGGTGAACTGGGTGGCAAGTCCGAGGTCCAGCACCTGACGATCAAGGAGGGCGACACGGACCTGCGGCTGTCGCTCACCATCAAGCTCAAGCCGGCGCTGCGTCTTACCATTCAGGTGCCCGACACAATTGATGTCAGCTATCTGCAGGGCTGGCTTTTGCGCGCCGCGGGCGACAATCCGCCGAGTTGTGAGGAACTGCGCAACAGCGGCGTGCGCCAATCGGCCCATCGGTCCCAGCGCACCATGCTCTGGAAGGACCTGGAGCCGGGGCGCTATCTCGTCGGCGCGACGTTCGGTGCGTTCCAGCAGTCTGCCACGACTGCGCTGGTCGAGGTCTCGACCGGTCTCACGGAACATCTCATCGATCTTCCGGAGCCGAGCGGCGAGGGCGTGATTCGTGTGCGACTGCTCGATCCCGACGGCGCACCGGCGGGCGGCGTGCAGTGGACCATCGCGCATCGCAAGGGAGGCTCGTCCAGCTCGGGCGGGCAAAACAGCCTGGTTCGCAAGGACGGAATTCACCTGCTCTCCGCCGGGAATATGGGCCCGTTCGAAGGCGGCGTTCACACGATCACGGCCAGCACCCCGACGTGGGGCGCGCTTTCGTCCTTGTTCGATCCGACGTCGTCCGGTGTGCTGGAGATGCGCTTCGCCAAACCGGCCGAGGTCGTAGGGCAGATCACGGGCTACGCCGGCAGCGGCTACGAGGGCAAGGTGCGCTTCCAGTTCGAAGACCCGGCCAACCGGCCGCAACACGTCTGGTTTCACGGCAAGTCGCGCATCGACGACAGCGGCAAGATGCAGTTCGATCCGCAACAACCGGGCGAGCGCGTTCTGGCGCTCTACGTGAAGGCTGGGCGCCACGATATGTCGCCGCTGGCGGAGCAACCGGTGAGCCTGCGCCCTGGCAAACAGAGTGTCATGATCGCCATGCCGACGCTGTACTCCCTGCGCGTCGTCTGGGGCGGCGAAGGCAAGCCGCAAGTCGGGCTGCAACGGGTGCGACCGAAAGGCGCGCGCCGATTCCACTCGGGGCAGCGCCAGACCAACGTGGGCAAGGACGGCGTGGTGACGTTCAAGGGGCTCATGCCGGGGCGCTACACGGTCTTCGTGTACGGGGCGCGGAAAGGCAAGCGGCCCGTAGTGGAGATCCCCGCGCAGTCGGAAATCCGGATTCCGTGATCTACATCGGCACCGACGAAGCGGGCTACGGACCGTTGCTGGGACCGCTCGTGATCGCGGCGACGGTGTTCGAGACCGACGCGCCGCGCGAATCGATTGATGTCGAGGGCGCAGGCGATTCGAAGGTGGTCTATACGCGGCGCGGCCGTGCCGGATTGGCGCGCGTGCTGGGCGCCTGTTTCGACACGCCGACGCCGCGCTCGCTGAGTGCGTTGCTGGAGCGCCACTCCGTACGCGGCGATCCGCGCGCGGACTACGCCTGGTATGGCGAGGTGATTGACAGCGAGCCCGCGACGATCGAGCGCCCGCCGTCGCTGCGCGGCATCTTTTTCAATCCCGTCTGCGAAGGCGAATTCAACGCGGGTTGTTTGCGCGACGGCAGCAAGGGCACCGTGCTCTTTCGGGAATCGATGCGGGTGCTGCAAGCGGCGCTCGACTCGTTGCCCGCAGGTGTCGAGGTAGATATCGTCTGCGACAAGCACGGCGGCCGCAGTCGCTACGCCGAGCTGCTCATCGCCGAGCTCGGGCCGCGCAACATCGTCACCGTGCGCGAAGCCCCCAAGGAGTCCTCGTATCGGCTCGAGGCGGGGGGGCGGCGGCTGAGCGTGCGGTTTTTGGCCAAGGCGGATGCCGGGGATACGGCGGTCGCACTCGCCTCGATGACGGCCAAGTACATTCGCGAGCTATTCATGGAGGCGCTCAACGCCTACTTTGCCCGCCACCGCGAAGGGCTGCGCCCGACGGCCGGGTACGCCGTCGATGGCCGCCGTTTTCTGGCGGATATCGCTCCGCTGCTTGATGATCTTGAAGTCGATGCGGACAAGTTCGTCCGCGTGAGGTAGCCATTGTGACCACGTCGTTCGAATACGAAAAACGCGACTACATCCGACTGCCGATTTCCGTGGCAGTGAAGTACACGTTCCTCTCGCAGGAGGTGTCGGGCCCCGAGATCGACACGATCCACGAAGGCACCACCAGCAACATCGGCAGCGGTGGGTTGATGCTGACCGCGGAGCTGCCGGACACCGATTGGCTTGGTCTGCTTTTGACGCGACGCATGCATGTGGGCGTGAAGATTTTCCTCCCGGGCAGTGAGCGACCCGCCAAGTCGCTCTGCCGCGCCGCGTGGGCCAGCGCCTTGGACGACAAGGGCGGACTCGTTCTGGGCCTCTGCCTGCAGGAGATCACCCAGGAGGATCGCGACCGGATCACCAGCCACATCATCGAGGCGCAGCTGCCTGGGGAATAACTGGGCAGGAAAAGTCGTCCCACTTGCCGGGGAGGCGATCTGCCCCGACAATTCCATCCCATGCGACTGCTTGTGACCGGAGGCTGTGGCCTCATCGGATCCGCCCTCGTCGAACGCGCGCTGCGCCACGATTGGGCGGTCTCGGTGCTCGACAACCTGTCGACGGGGCGGCGCGAACACCTGCCCGATGATCCGCGCGTCGAACTGATCGAAGGCGACGTCTGCGACGACGAACTCGTCGGATCGCTTGTCCGCCGCTGCGATCGCGTCGCGCATCTCGCCGCCGGCGTCGGCGTCGCACTCGTGCTGGAGCGGCCGACCGGTTCCCTGCGCCAGAGTCTGCTGGGCACCGAGAGCGTGTTGCGCCACGCGGCGGCCCATCGCCGCCCCGTCTTTTTCGCCTCCACCAGCGAGGTGTATGGCGACAGCGACGGCACACCGCTGCGCGAGGATCAGCCCGTCGGCTTCGGTTCGCCGGAGCGCACGCGCTTTTCCTATGCGGCCGGCAAGGCGGCGGGCGAAGCGCTCGCGATCGCCTACGCGACGGAGTACGCGTTGCCGGTGGTGGTGGGGCGCTTCTTCAACGTCACCGGCGCGCGCCAGGGACCGGAAGCCGGGGTCGTCCCGCGCATGTTGCGGCAGGCGCGCGCGGGCGGACCGCTCACGGTGCACGGCGACGGCGAGCAGACGCGCTCGTTCCTCGACGCGGAGGATGCCGCGGAATTCGTCGGCCGCTTGCTCGACGGAGCGAAGCCGGGCGCTGCGCTGCTGTGCAACATCGGACGCGACGAGCCGGTCACGATGCGCGCATTGGCGGATCGCATCGCGCGCGGGCAAGAAGTCGTTCACGTCGAGCCCGACTATGGTTCCGGCTTCGCGCCCATTCGCCATCGGCGTCCCGACTGCGCGCGGTTGGCCGTCCACACCGGGTGGTCACCCACGCACGATCTCGATGCGATTCTCGAACGAGCGGCGCGACAGACCGCGAGCCTGTGACCGATGCGACTCTGCGCGCTACTGCTGATCTTGACGGGGGCGGCACTCGCGCAGGAGGCGCCGCGCGGTCGGCTGCGCTCCGGTTCAGCGACGCTGCTCGATCAGACGAAGCACCGCAGCTACGAGAAGGCGACCTTCAGTTTCGAACATGGAATTCGTGATGATCCCGGCATGCGCATCGCGCACAACGACTGGGATCTCCTTTTTGACCGCGACAAGATTCGAGTGAACACGGGCAGCGACGACCGGAGCCGCATCGTCGATCTGGGCGCGATGAAGCTCCCCGAGATCAAGGAGTTGCCGCGTTTT
>Ga0164315_10001082_pt1 | contig 20213 bp, 13 predicted proteins | sample GuaBasSedimGuay6_FD_113737 | JGI IMG/M metagenome (GOLD analysis project Ga0164315, IMG submission 113737) | Subseafloor sediment microbial communities from Guaymas Basin, Gulf of California, Mexico - Guay6, Core 4569-2, 0-3 cm | ecosystem: Environmental > Aquatic > Marine > Hydrothermal vents... | reverse complement strand
TGTTCATCCACCATTCGGACATTGGAACAGAAAAGTAAAGAGTGCACTGATCTCGATGAACTTAAAGCGCTAGTGCAACAGCACTGTAACACCATGAATCAGCACGCTCACCAGGCGGTGACGGCCTTGCAGTTTTATGACCTGCTATCGCAACAGATGGAAAAAGTACGCGGGGTGGTGAAGGAACTCGGTGAATTACTAACCACGCCCTCTGAACACCTGTCAAAGCAGCAATGGATCCAGCAACTGGCGACGATAACCCTAAAATTAACCGGAGAAACAGGGGGGGAAACCGTCTGCTCAAAAAATGATGAAGACTATGAACTGTTCGCCCAAACAGCGGCGGGAGGCCGCTCAAATGCGGAGTCCGACTGTGAACTTTTTTAAGCCCGGTATCCCATTTCAACACCAGAACCATCTGTCCACGGAAAAGCAATCATGAATACCCATGCGGCACTCCGTTCGCCTAAAGAGTTTGAATTAACCGATAACGACTTTAACCGGCTACGGGAACTGGTTACCAAACACACTGGTATTAACCTGTCTGATGCCAAGCGAACACTGGTTTACAGCCGCATTTCCCGCCGGCTGCGGGAACTGGGATTGAACCAGTTCAAAGATTATTGCGATTTGATCGAACAGAGAAACAGTAACGAACTGGAGAATTTTTCCAACGCCATCAGCACCAACCTGACTGCATTTTTCCGCGAGTCACATCACTTTGACTACCTTGCCAACACGGTGCTTCCTCAAATCCTGGCAAACAATCACGACCGTCAACGACTACGCATCTGGTCCGCCGGTTGTTCAACAGGCGAAGAGCCTTACAGTCTGGCCATGGTGGTCAGTGAAGTGATGCCCAAAAACTCGACCTGGGATATAAAAATTCTGGCGACCGACCTCGATACTCAAGTGCTGGCCACCGCTAAACGCGGCGTCTACGGCCCCGACAGAACCTCCGGGTTATCACCCCAACGCCTAAAACGTTGGTTCACCGCAGGAAAAGGTGATCAGCAGGGTAAGGTTCGGGTGGTTCCCGAATTACAGCAGATGATCACTTTCAAGCAGCTCAACCTGATGCATGACTGGCCGATGCGGGGTCCCTTTGACGTTGTTTTCTGCCGCAACGTTGTGATCTATTTTGACAAACCAACCCAACGCGTCCTGTTTCAACGAATTGCTGAATTAATGCCGGCAGCCAGCCACCTGCTGATCGGTCATTCTGAAACACTTTTTAATGTTTCCGAACAGTTTGAGCTGATTGGTAAAACCATTTATCAGCGCAACCAATAGACCCACCAATCTTGCCAAATACGAATCTATCCACTCAAAAAACCTGCCCACAGGCCCTGCCCGGGTTCACTCACATCAATCGTTACTGGGACAAAACCCGCCTGCTTGCGACGGCAAAAATTCTCCCTGGTGAGTACTACGTCACCAACAGTGCAGAAACTATTGTGACCGTACTTGGATCTTGCATATCTGCCTGCATACGCGACCCGATTAACCAGGTAGGCGGCATGAACCATTTCATGTTGCCAGAAAGCCATGACATGTCCGGCAAATGGACCGATAGCGACCTGGGAGAGGCCACCCGCTACGGCACCTACGCGATGGAACATATGATCAATGACATCCTCAAATACGGCGGCAAAAAAAAGAACCTGGAGGTAAAGATCGTTGGTGGCGGCCAGATCATCAGGGGAATGACCGATGTCGGAAAGAAAAATATTGCCTTCATCCAACACTTCCTACACGCGGAAGGGCTAACAATCGCAGGAAAAGATCTGGGCGACATTTATCCCAGAAAAGTGATGTACCACGCAGATTCCGGCAGATTACAAGTAAAGCGACTCCGCTCACTGCATAACGACACCATCCTTGAGCGAGAGCAACGGTACAAGAACAAAATCGAGCATGAACCCCAGTCCGGTGAAATTGACCTGTTTTAAGCTCTGCCTACATTTTTATTAAAACCAATTAAAACCCCGATCAAAACTAAGGTTCGATATGAAAAAAATCAAAACGCTCATCATTGATGATTCTGCCCTGGTGCGCCAGGTAATGACCGAGATCCTTAATACTGACCCGGCCATCGATGTAGTCGGCACTGCATCGGATCCCTACGCGGCTCGAGAAAAAATCAAAAAACTGGCTCCCGACGTTCTCACTCTGGACGTCGAAATGCCGCGTATGGACGGGATTACGTTTCTCGAAAACCTGATGCGGCTACGGCCAATGCCCGTGGTGATGGTATCGACACTCACCGCAAAGGGAGCCGATGTCACCTTCCGCGCTCTGGAGCTGGGAGCGATTGATTTTGTTTCCAAGCCGAAACTGGACGTGGCCAGCAGTCTCAAAGAATATGGCAAAGAAATTATCGACAAAATCAAAATCGCGGCCATAGCAAAAGTGCGCCCCCTGGAGCGACGGCAGGCGAAATCAACGCCGGTGCCAGAAAAGCTATCGGCGGATGCGGTCATCGCAAAAAGCAGCCGCCCGCAACACTTCTCAACCACTGAAAAAATAATCGCTATCGGTGCATCCACCGGCGGCACCGAAGCGATCAAAGAAGTCTTGATGGCACTGCCGGTAACCTCGCCAGGAGTGGTTATTGCTCAGCACATCCCAGAAGCCTTCAGCGGACCCTTTGCAAAACGCATGAATGGCATCTCTGCACTCAAGGTGGTGGAAGTCAGCAATACTCAACAAATTCTACCCGGCCATGCCTACATCGCGCCCGGCAACAGGCATCTCATCGTGGTCCGGGATGGTGCTCGCTATCTCTGTCGGCTAGATGATGGACCCCCGGTGAATCGTCACAAACCATCAGTGGATGTGCTGTTTCGCTCGGTGGCCAATAACGTGGGCGGTAACGCCGTGGGTGTCATTTTGACCGGAATGGGCGATGACGGCGCCCAGGGTCTGAAAGAGATCAGGGATGCCGGCGGATCAACCATTGCTCAGGATGAAAAATCCAGTGTCGTCTGGGGCATGCCTGGGGCAGCAGTAAAAATTGATGCGGCCAATCAGATTGTGCCACTGGATAACGTTGCCAACCAGGTCATGACGTTGGTCAACTCGACATAACAGGTTGCCCTCCGCTCTCTGTTCTGATCACACGTATCTCAATCCACAGAAGATATTCCAGGTCAGGGTGTGCGGCTTTGGTTTGGGATGGGCCCAGCGGGAAACTCGAATTTCCTGACTCGCAATACAAAAAAAGCCCGGCATAAGCCGGGCTTTTTCGTACTACATGGCGTCCCCAAGGGGATTCGAACCCCTGTTGCCGCCGTGAAAAGGCGGAGTCCTAGGCCCCTAGACGATGGGGACGCATTAACCTTTGCGCTATCGTAGGCCTAGTAAAACTATTTTCTGGTGGAGCCAGGCGGGATCGAACCGCCGACCTCAACACTGCCAGTGTTGCGCTCTCCCAGCTGAGCTATGGCCCCAAAAAAACAGAGCGGCGAAGTCTAAAGTTTGATGCTGAGGTTGTCAATTGAAAGCAGTAAATTCAGTCAAATGACCCCACTATTAGTCACTCCCCTAATCGCTTATCAGCCAGCCATTTAAGCGCCCTGCCCACCCGTTCGACCACGCAGGGTTTACCAAGTAATTCCATGGTGATATCTAGCCCCGGTGCAGGGGCTCCGCCAGTAATTGCTACCCGCAGCGGTTGGCCCACCTGTCCGAAACCCACTCCCAGGTCATCGACGGCCTGCTGCAGCAGGTCATGCAGTGAAGCAGCGTTCCAGTTAGAGCCATCCAGGCTTTGCAGGCGCGACTGAAGTTCAATCAGAATACTTTCCGCTTCCCCTTTGAATCCCTTTTTCGCCGCTTTCGGGTTGTATTCGCCCAGCTCACCATAAAACAGCCGACAGGCAGCAGCCAGCTCGACCAACGTTTTACAGCGCTCTTTCTGTATCGACACCACCGCTGTCAGATCGGGACCTTCGTCGACCACGATCCCGGCTTCGGCAAGATGCGGCATTAGCGGCGTGAGCAACTCTTCAGCCGGACTATTAATGATGGTCTGGTGATTCAGCCAGAGTAACTTGTCACCATCAAAAGTAGAGGCAGAGTGATTCACATCGCTCATATCAAACAGCTGAATCATCTCATCGATGGTAAAAAGCTCCTGGTCGCCATGAGACCAGCCCAGCCGCACCAAATAGTTCAACAGCGCATGGGGCAAATAGCCCTGATCTCGGTACTGCAGCACGTTGACCGCCCCGTGGCGTTTAGAAAGACGCTTACCGTCTCCGCCGAGAATCATGGGGACGTGGCCGTAAACCGGCTGAGGGGCATCCAGTGCGTGAAGGATATTGATCTGCCGGGGCGTATTGTTGAGATGATCGTCGCCACGCAACACATGAGTCATCTGCATATCCATATCATCAACAACTACAGAAAGGTTGTAGGTCGGCATCCCGTCACTGCGGGCAATAATCAGGTCATCCAGTTCACTATTGCTGATAACCACACGACCACGCACCAGGTCATCGATCACCACATCGCCCACCAGTGGGTTTTTGAAGCGCACCACCGGGTTGACTCCCGGCACCGGCTCAGTCCGCTCGCGGCAGCGACCGTCATAGCGGGGTTTCTGTTTGTTAGCCATCGCCTGCTCGCGCATATGGTCGAGTGCTTCACGACTGCAATAGCAGTGGTAAGCGTCACCCTGCTCCAGCAACTGATCAATAATTTCCCGATAGCGCGCCATCCGCTCGGTTTGAAAAAAAGGACCTTCATCGTAGTCCAGCCCCAGCCACGTCATTGCATCAAGAATAACGTCGACCGCTTCCTGAGTAGAGCGCTCCCGGTCAGTGTCCTCGATGCGCAGCACAAATTTTCCACCTTGTTTCCGCGCTACCAGCCAAGAATAAAGTGCCGTGCGGGCACCGCCAATGTGTAAATAGCCGGTAGGACTGGGGGCAAAGCGGGTTTTTACGGTCATGGGGATCTCGTTAGGGTTTGCCTGAAATAAAATCGATTATCCGTGACAAATAATCGGCGGCGATTGTAATGCAAAGTGAGTACCGATAGCGGGTTTGTCGACACCGTTAAATTGACGTAGGCCGACCAAGAACCTAGAATCAGCGCCCTGCAAAAAGGGGGCGATTAGCTCAGCGGGAGAGCACTACCTTCACACGGTAGGGGTCACTGGTTCAATCCCAGTATCGCCCACCACCCTTTTCTATCACTTCATTTCAATTCGGTCGGGATCGGTTCAACCGCCCCGTAGGACGTTTATTGATGGACCAGCTGAGCAACCTGAACGTGGCATCCCAACAAGTACTGCCGACTCCGGCGCAGATCTGCCGTGAATTGCCGGTCAGCCCCACCGCACAAAAAACGGTCACTGAAAGCCGCCAGGCCCTCTGTAACATTCTTGATGGTAACGATAATCGCCTCTTCATCGTCGTCGGCCCCTGCTCGATTCACGATATTGACGCAGCAAAAGAGTACGCCCTTAAGCTACAGGCACTCTCGGCAAAAGTCGCTGACCAGATGTTGCTGGTAATGCGCGTCTACTTCGAGAAACCCCGCACCACTACGGGCTGGAAAGGCCTGATTAACGATCCGCGGTTAGATGACTCTTTTCACGTTGAAGAGGGTATTCGTCTGGCCCGACAACTATTAATTGATATCGCCGAGCTCGGTCTGCCGGCGGGCACCGAAGCACTTGACCCGATCATGCCCCAGTACCTGCACGATCTGATCACCTGGACAGCCATCGGCGCACGGACTACTGAGTCACAGACTCATCGCGAAATGGCCAGCGGCCTGTCAACACCGGTAGGCTTCAAAAACGGCACCGATGGCAACATTGAAGTGGCCGTGAATGCAATGAAGTCCGTCTCCAGCCCACATCGCTTTCTTGGCATCAACGTCGATGGCCAGTCTGCGGTCATTCGCACCCGCGGCAACGATTACGGCCATGTGGTACTGCGTGGCGGCTACGATGGCCCCAACTACGAATCCAATCAGGTTGCTGCGTGCGCCCAACAACTCGATGCTGCCAGCCTCGCCCCGCGGATTGTCGTTGACTGCAGCCACGCCAATTCAAATAAAAAGCCTGAGCAACAGCCGCAAGTTATGCAGGCTTGTATCGACCAGATCGCAACCGGCGAAAGTCCCATTGTCGGCCTGATGATCGAAAGTAATCTAGAAGCTGGCAACCAATCGATTCCCGCCGACTTGAGTCAACTCAAACATGGCGTGTCGATCACCGATGGCTGCGTTGACTGGGCCACCACCGAGGCGATGATTACTGCTGCGGCTGAACGACTGGCCGACTGATAAGCGCAACATTCACCGGAAACAATAACCCGGCATCAGCCTAACCCAGACTACTGTTAACCTCTATTCCGATCCTCTATTCTGGTCATTGCGCCAGAACAATCGATCCAGTTCCCGCCAGGCCTTTCCGCCTGCGGTCTGAACTCTTGCTAAACACTCTACAGCACGAGTTACCGCTTCGATCAGCTGCTACGAGAGTCGAAGCAGGCCAGCACCACTAAGGTTTTTAGAGCACGTCTCCTAACCGTGTTAGCATCCGCTGGCGGCTATCGTCATCGCCCAGGTTTGTGACTGTGGCCGACCGACTGATCAGTCAGCGCGGAAGATATCCGCAACATTTAAGGATGGAACTGGAGAGGAGCATCCATGAATAACAATCGCGTAACCCTGGTTGCCGTGGCACTGTTTTTAAGTAGCTGTGCTGAGGAAGAAGCAGCGGCCCCTCGCGGACCGCGAACCACACCGATAACTACCGTCACCGTTACCACCCAGTCGGTTCAGGTAATCGAAAATGCAACCGGTTACATTCAAACCAAAGCCGCCCCCAATATCGCTGCCGAGGTCGCCGGACAGGTTATTCGGATAGAGGCCGACATCGGTGCGCGGGTCGAGGCCGGACAACTACTCGCGGCCATCGATCCCACTGACTATCAAAATCAGCTACGTTCCCGCCAGGGCGAGGTGGGCCGCATTCAAACATTGATAGACAACCAACGGCGCCGGGTTAAGCGGTTCCGCAGTCTGCTCGATGATAATTTTGTCTCCAATGATGCCCTCGAAGATGAGGAAGCATCCCTGAAAGCACTGCAGCGGCAGATCACCACCGCCGAGGCATTGCGCGATATCGCCGCCCGCGATCTGGAAAAATGCGAAATCCATGCGCCGGTTACCGGTCAGATTCAGAACCGATCAATTACCGTCGGCAGCTATGTCAAAAAGGGTGACCCGGCGTTTCAGATCTCGGATTCCCGGCAGCTGCGTGTTCACCTGCCTTTCCCGGAAACCGTTGTGCAGCAACTCCACCCCGGCCAGGTAGTTCGGTTAGATACGCCGGCATCCGCCGGGAGTACCGTCGAGGGCGCGATCACCGCACTGCGGCCCATGGTGGAGCCGACCAGCCGCGCCGGTGAAGTCATCATTGACATCGAAAACCCCGGCGACTGGTACCCGGGTACCAGCGTTAATGGCACCGTCGTGCTGACCACCCGCACCAGCGTTGTCGTGCCCAAAATCGCGCTGGCTTTGCGCCCCGCCGGCCGGGTCGTCTACGTCATTACCGAGGGCGTTGCCCACCAGCGAATAGTCAAAGTGGGTGAATACCTAACCGGCAAGGTGGAAATTCTGGACGGGCTCAATGGCGGCGAAACCATTGCTGTTGACGGCGCTGCCTACCTTTCTGATGGTGCGGCGGTCAAACCAGCGCCACTAACCGAAGCCGTCCCGGCGAACTGACCACAGGAATAACTGAACAGACTCGGAAACCCCACCGCAATAATTTCTAGCAGGAGATCAGCCATGGCGATGACCATTCCCGAAATGTCCATCAAACGCCACATACTGGCAGGCATGATCAGCGCCCTGATCATCCTGTTTGGCGTGATAAGTTATCAGCGCATCGGCGTCGATCGTTATCCGCAAATTCAGTTTCCGGCGGTCACCGTGCTCACCTCTCTGCAGGGCGCCAATCCCGAAGTAATTGATTCAGCGGTTACCAACGTCATCGAAACCTCGGTCAATGCCATTCCCGGCATTCGTCGTATTGAATCCTCATCTCGAACCGGCATATCGATGGTGATCGTCATCTTCGAGCTCGGCAAAGATGTCGATGTTGGTTTCAATGAAGTGCAGGCAAAGGTTAACCAGGCCCTGCGCAGGCTGCCGGACGATGCGGATTTTCCGGTCATTGCCAAGCTGGAAACCGGCGCGCAGCCGGTGATGTGGTTAAACCTCGATGGAGACCGCACCCCGAGCCAGCTCAGTCGCTACGCACGCACGGTGCTGAAGAAAAAACTCGAGACTATCGATGGCGTTGGCGAAGTGCTGATCGGTGGTCGTTATGATCGTAATATCCGTATCGAAATTGACCTCAAGCGGATGGCTGCCCTCAATGTCACCAGTGGCGACCTGATTGGCGCGCTACGCAACGAACACTTTCAGCTACCTGGGGGGTTTCTAGTCGGTCAGGAAACGGAGTTACTGATCAAGCTCGATCAGGAGTACCACGACGTTCGCGAAATGGAGGAGCTGATAGTCGGTTATCGCGAACAGCTGCCGATTCTACTGCGCGACGTGGCTGACGTGGTCAGCGGCGCCCAGGACAGACGCACGCTAGCGCGCTACCAACGGCGCCAGTCCATCGGCCTGGGCATTGTAAAAATCAGTAACGCCAATACGGTGGCGATTTCCGACGCGGTTAAAGCGCGCATGAGCGAGCAGCTGATTCCTAACCTGCCGCCGGGACTGACGTTATCGGTTTCATGGAACGACGCCACCTTTATCGAACGGTCTATCGAAGCGCTGACTGAGCACATCTACCTCGGTGCCTTTCTGGCCGCTGCAGTAGTGTTCCTGTTCCTGCTGAATTTTCGCGCCACCCTGATTGTGGCGCTGGCGATACCCGTATCGCTGCTGGCCGCGATTACATTGATCTATTTCACCGGCTTGACGCTAAACATGATGACCATGCTCGCCTTGCTGCTGTTGATCGGGGTAGTGGTGGACGATGCTATTGTCGTGCTGGAGAACATTCACCGACATCTGAAAGAGATCGATCCGGATCCCATGACCGCCGCCGCCAACGGCACGACCGAGGTCTATTTCGCTATTGTTGCCGCCACCTTTTCGCTGGTGTCGATATTTGGCCCGGTGGTGTTTATGAAAGGCATTGTCGGCATGTTTTTTAACTCGTTCGCGATCGTCGTCACCGTCGGCGTGCTGGCATCATTGCTGGTGGCGGTGACCCTGACGCCAATGCTCTGTTCGCGCTTGCTGGTGGCCGACGAACACCACGGCGCAATTGGCACCGCCATACTCGGTTTTTTTGATCGCATGCAAAACCAGTACGAGCGCCTGCTGGGGTGGGTGCTCACCCACCGCCTGATCGTGTTGATAATTACGGTGCTGGCAATTTTGCCCAGCTCCTTTCTATTTGGTGACATTGGCAAAACCTTTGAACCGGATCTGGACGAAAGCGGGTTTCTGGTGTTTTTCAAAACTCCGCTGGGTTCCAGCCTCGACTACACCGATAGACGCATGCAGAAGATCGAAGAAATTCTTGGTGACCAGGAGGAGGTGCTGGATTTCTGGGCTGCCATCGGCGTCGGGCCCACCGGTAATGTCAGCCGCGGCATGGTGTTCGTCCGGCTGATCCCCCCCGAGGAGCGCAGCCGTAGCCAGGTTGAATTAATCCGTGCCATGCAGGCCGAGCTCTCGACCATTCCTGGCATGCTCGGGTTTGCTGGTCGGGTGCCGGCGATGCCTGGCGCTCGCGGAGAGCCTCTGCAATTTATCGTCCGTGGCACCAACCTTGAAAAGGTTGCTGAGATCAGCAAACAGCTACAAACCCGACTCACCAACGAGCACCCGGATTTAGGCCGAGTCGATCTTGATCTACAACTAGATTTACCCCAGTTAACCCTCGATATTGACCGCGTGCGCGCCCACAGCCTGGGGATTAGCAGTGCTCAGGTTTCCCAGGCGGTAAACATGCTCATGGGCGGGCTTGACGTGGCTTATTACAACGACGACCCCGGCGACGGTGAACGCTACGACGTACGTATCAAAGCTCGCGGTGGTCAGTTCGAGCGGCCGGAAGACCTGCGTAAAATCTATTTCCGCTCCCGCAGCGGGGCTACCGTTCGCGCGGATACCATCGCTACCTTTGACGAATCACTCGGCCCGGCGGTGATTTCCCGCTATGACCTGCAATACTCGGCTAATTTCTATTCCGAGCCCAAAGTGCCGTTGGGGGAGGCGATTGCTAATGTACAGGCAGCGGCGGTAGACATGCCCCCCGGTTACGAGGTGGTTTTTGTGAGAATCTCCAAAGATTACCTGGAGACCTCGTCAATCATGGCTGGCACCTTTGCGCTCGCGCTGCTGCTGCTTTATATGGTGCTGGCCAGTCAGTTTAATTCGCTACTACAGCCGTTAATTATCATGCTCGCTCAGCCGCTCGCCGTGGTCGGTGGGCTGTTTGGCCTCTGGATAATGGGCATGACCATCAACATCTATTCGATGATCGGCATGATATTGCTGGTCGGGCTGGTGGCGAAAAATTCGATTCTGCTGGTGGATATGACCAATCAATATCGGCGCAACGGCATGCCAATCGATGAGGCCCTGTTAAAGGCCTGTCCGATTCGCCTGCGGCCGGTGCTGATGACCTCGTTGACCATCATTCTGGCGATGCTGCCGGCAGCACTGGGTTACGGCACCGGCGCAGAGGCCAACGGTCCGATGGCGGTGACCATTATCGCCGGCATGCTCAGCTCAACGCTGATGACCCTGGCGGTGATCCCTGCAGCCTACTCAGTGATTGAGCACGGTCTGCAGCGTAATCAGACGCGCCATTATCAGTCAAGGCAGACGACGCCGCCGGTTATTGCGGGAACACAGGAGTAGCGTGACGGGGTAATACCTCAGCCAAGAAATTCAAGCCCCCGAGCCGCTTTCGACCGAGCAACCCGATAAACGATCATCGGAATAACCAGCACCGTGAGCACGGTTGAGACCAAAGTACCAAAAATCAGACTCACTGCAAGGCCGTTAAATACCGGATCAAGCAGCATCACCAGCGACCCGAGCAACACGGTCACCGCAGTCAAAAATATCGGCCGGAGTCTCAAGGTTGCGCCCTCGATAACCGCCGTGCGCAAATCAACACCAGCCGCAATTTTTTCGCCGGCAAAATCGATAATCAACAGCGATGAGCGCACCACTACTCCGGCCAGGGCAATAATGCCAATAATGGATGCACCGGAAAACGGGACACCCATCACCCAATGGCCTGGAAACACACCAATTAGCCCCAGCGGAATCGCCGCCATGGCGATCAGCGGAATGGTGAACGACTGGTAGTAACCGACCAGAATTAAATAAACAAAGGTCACCGCCAGCACTACTGCCAGGCCCATCTCCCGATAGGCATCAAGCATCATCCGCACCTCTCCAGCCCACAATATTTGTGGCCCATTGACGGTATCCGGCGCGCTTTCCCACAGACTCAGGTTGCTGGTGGGCAGGTTAATGCCCTGCTCAGCAAATTGCTCGCGCAGCCGCTCGTCCAGATCAAGCACGGCATTAAACGAGGTCGCAGCAAGCTGCTCGCCACCAACATAAATCACCCGTTCATTATCTTTACGTTGAATCGGCGCTGTTTCGGGTTCAACGACTATCCGCGTCACCTCGGTAAGCGGCACTCGCTTGCCGTCATTATTGCTCAGGTAGACCCGATCGAGCTGGTCTGGTTGTAATCGCAGCCGACGCGGCACCATTACTCGCAGCGGCACCACATTTAACTCCCCCGCCACATGAATACTGCCGACTATCTGACCATCGAAAAGAATGGTTAATGCCTGCTGCACCTGCGCCGCTGCGACACCCGACAGGGCGGCTTTTTCCTGGTCCACGACCACGCGATAGCGGGTTGTTGTCACCGGGTCACTGTCGAACACCTCAACCATGCCCCAGGTCTGTTCAACTTGCTCTTTTACCTGCGCCGCCAACTGCCGATGAGTGGTCGGTTCATTACTATATATTTCCGCCAGCACCATGGCCCGGCTGGGCGGTCCTGGCGGGTTTTCTACCAGATGAATCACACTGCCGGGGAACCCGGCCTGCACCACAGTTATCTTTTCACGCAGCCGGCTCACCAGGCCGATGGAAGATTCCAGTCGACGCTCCTTCGGCAGCAGGTTGACGCGAATCTCGCCAAAATACTCCTCATTCCGGGTCAGGTTGCCACGCAACAGACCGGGCAGGTCAACCACACCAGGAATGCCCAGGGTGGTCAGGTAGCTTTCTACTAATGGCTCCTGATCGAGTATTTTACCTATCGCTCTGGCCAGGCGGTCGGTCTGCTCAACCACGCTGTTTTCCGGCATATCAATGGTGATGTTCAACGTGTTCTGGTCATCCTTGGGCAAAAAGGTCAGAGCAACCCCCCCTGCCGACAGCGGCCCGGCTACCCCCTGCGGGCGCAGAAACTGCCAGACTGGCATGAGCAGGGTCAGGATAAGCATCAGGGTCAGGATAAGAACAAATTTACGCCGCAGTTTTGAGCTGTCTAATAGTCGGCCAAGGTGGTAGCGGTAGCGTTTAAACACCCAGGCGTCTCGCTTAGCCGCAGCATGGCTCTGTTTCGCCGGACGAATCAGCCGCACCGCTGCCCAGGGGCCAACGATATAGGCCACCACCAGCGACGAAAAAATGGCCACCGGCACATCCACCGTAATCGGAAAGAAATATTCGCCAGCCATACCGGTAACAACAATCATGCTGCTGAATACGGCCATGATCGCCAGCGTAGCCAGATTCGTCGGATTGCCGACCTCCCGCGTCGCTTCAACAGCTGTCTCGGTGAGATCGCTGTCCGGCGACTCATTAAAATGGCGGTGAATGTTCTCTACCACCACTATTCCGGCATCGACCAGCATGCCGATAGACAAAATCAGGCCAAACAGGGTCACCCGGTTGATGCTGATACCGACGAAATAATCCACTATCAAAGTGGCAAAAAAGGCCAGTGGCACCAGCAAGGTAACGATTGCCGCCTCGCGCAGACCCAAAAATATCGCCAACACCAGACTCACCGACAGCAACGAAATACCGAGCTGTATCACCAGCCGATTGACCGCCTTGTCGGCCTTTTCGCCATCGTTGCGGGTGACATCGAAACGCACCTCGCGGGGGGCCATACGCTGCTGCATGCGCGCTACTCGGTCGAGAACCTGATCAGCTACCCGTACTGCATTGGTGCCGCGCTTTTTGGCAATCGCGAGGGTTACCGCGGACACCTCTCGATAGGCCCCGCCTTGATAATCTGGATGCGCCGGCCCCAGAGAAAAGCGCGTCAGGTGAGAACGCTCCTGCTGCGGACCATCGACCACATCGGCGATGTCTTCAAGGTAAATCGGTCGGTCCTGATGCCTCCCCACCACTAACCGCCGCACGTCTGCGATCGACCGAAGCTGCCCATCGACATACACCTGTGAACGCACACCATTATCGACTGCGGTGCCGACGACGCCGGCAAGGTTGCTCGCTGCTAACAGTGCCAGCCCCTGATCCATGCTGATGCCAAACGCCTGCATCCGCTCGGGGTCAAATTCCACTCGCAGCTCGCGGTCACGCCCACCCACCACGCTCACCACCGACACATCTGGCAGGCTCCGTAGCCGCACGGCCATGCGGTCAGCAATGCGTTTTAATGCATAGTCATTGTATTCGGCAGAACTCAAGGTCACCGCCACCACCGGAACATCATCAACCACCACGGGCAACACCCCGGGTAAACCCGCACCAGGGGGCAAGCGGTGGGTATTTTGCTGAACCTTGTCATAGACCCGAATCAGGGCCGTCTCCTGGGGCACGCCGACATCAAACTCGACCTGTACCGATCCGCGACCATACTCAGACACGGCGTAAGTGTGTTTGACGTCAGACATTTCACTGAGAATCCCTTCTAGCGGAATCACCAGCAGTCCCTCAACCTCCTCCACCGACGCTCCGGGCAGCGCAATACTCACCACGACACCGGGCACGACGATCTGGGGGTTCTCCTCTCGCGGGGTCAATAACAGGGCAAGTACGCCAAACAGCGTCAAGCCGAGCACAAACAGCAGCGTCAACCGAGAATTAATAAACAAACGGGCCAGGTAGCCCGCAGAATTCGTCAATTTTTCACTCATGGATGATTGCTGTTCTCTGCTCGCTGGCCACCACCGCCGCACCATCAAACAAGTCAGCAGGTGGATCGGCAACGATCAACTCATCGACCTGCAAACCGGCTATGACCTCCACCTGATCCGGCCACTCCTGCCCCAGACGCAGCCAACGGAAATGTGCGACACCGTGGGAAACAACCATTACTCCACGCAAACCCCCGCGGTCCACCAACATTGAACGCGGAATCACGACACGGTTGACCTGGCCAATAGTGAACCGGGCGCGACCAAACATGCCCGGCAGCAGGCTCACTGTGTCGGGCAGAGCTAGTTTCACTTCAAACCGGCGGGTCACCGGATCACCTGACGGCACTACCCGCAGCACTTCACCACTGAGAGGCTGGTCCAGTGCGTCCAACTCGACCGCCACTTTCTGCCCGACTGAAATGGCAGAAACCCGTTTTTCCGCCACGTAAGTCTGAAATACCAGCGAAGATTGAGACTCGATCAACAATATCGGCGCGCCGGTGGTCGCCAAATCACCGCTCTGCTTATGTAACACGATCACCACCCCATCAACCGGACTACGGATCGACGTATAACGACGGTTAGAAACAGCGGTCTCATAGGCTGCTGTTGCTTCGACCAGTTGCGAGCGGGCAAGGTCGTACCGGACTCTGCTCTTACGGAAAGTGTCGGCCGGAATACTGCCCTGCCGGGCCAGTTCACGGTACTTGGCAACGTCCCGCTGGGCATCCTCAAGGTCAGTCTTCGCAGATTCAAGCGCCGCTTCCCCCGCACGAATCGCGCCATCAACCTCTGCTGAGTCGATTTCTACCAGCAGATCCCCACGATGGACGGTGTCGCCTTCGCGAACACTAACTTGCTGAATAAACCCGGTAATCCGCGACGAGAGCTGAATACGATCATCGGCAGTAACTGTTCCTGGCACCCGGTAGACTTGCTCAACCGGACCACTGCGAACTTGCCAACTGGTCACATGGTGCGGGCTAACAGCTCCAGTGAGGTGGTTATTATCATCGCTTTCATCCGCACAACCGTATAACCCAAATGCCAAAACGCCCAACGACAGAACGGAAAGCAACCAGTACTTTCTACGCACCTTCAAACCCGCTCATCAGCAGGTTGGTGATTCGGTCAGCCATTTCCTCAACCGAGTATCCGGGAACTGGAATACCGAGATAGCCACGCAACGGCGCCAGCTCCAGGTGACCCAGGACAATTGAAATAGTTGAAATTCCGACAAAAGCAGCGTCGGCATTAGGATAAACCTGCTCAAGAGTCCGGCTGATTTTTTCAAACGGAGTTTGTAATACCTGCTCGGTAATTAGTTTCAACCGCTCTTCATCACCCTCCAGCAATTCACGATGCAATAACCGCCGAAAAATCGTATCGCCGGCCACCAGCTCAACGAACCACCGAATAATGCCGCGGACAGTTTCTTCGCCGCCCTCGGCTTGCTCAAGAACCGGCTCCAGCCCCTGAGTTCGTTCTGCGAATGCGTGGCTGATCGACTCAACATAGAGCGATTTCTTATTATCGAAATGGTGGTAAAGCGCAGCCGGCGTGATCGAGCACGCCTTAGCCAGATCGCGCATCGACACGCCGCTGAAACCCGATTCGGAAAATAACCCTACCGCTGACTGTAATATTGCCTCTCGGGTATTGCTGCCGGTTATATTTGTTTCTCGTACCTTATTCATTTACCCTACTCTTTGGGGTGTCACACTAATGGCTAAACGATCGTTTAGCTAGTTTATTCCACCCCCCCATCTTTGTCACCCCGTTTACATCCCTCAGCATCAGTTAGTTCCCGCTTTTCTAATAAGGGCTGGCAGTAGTTCTCCGCGTACTCGAATCAATCTTGAATTCTTGTCGTCGGCAACCGTTACCGCACAGCCTCAAACCTACAGCACAGCGTCACACGCCAAATTATTAGATCAGCCTCCAAAGTCGTACTCAGGCCTTTTTTTTGCGATGATAACGCAGGTCGATCCCGTCCTGTTTTATTCTGGAGTAAATCCTAATGGCTGGTTTTCAACTCTTTATCCTTTTCTTTTTTGTACTCTCAGCAACGCTGCTGTTTATGGGTATCAAGGTCGTTCCACAGGGGAATGAGTACACAGTGGAACGGTTTGGTCGCTACACCCGTACGCTTTCGCCCGGCTTAAGTTTCCTGATTCCGGTGGTAGACCGGGTCGGGACCAAAATGAACATGATGGAACAGGTGATGGACGTTCCTTCACAGGAAATCATCACCCGCGATAACGCCATGGTCAAAGTCGACGGAGTGGTATTTTTTCAGGTACTCGATGCCCCCAAAGCGGCATACGAAGTGCGCCGGCTGGAGCTTTCCATTCTCAACCTCACCATGACCAACATTCGCACCGTGATGGGCGGCATGGACCTTGACGAGCTACTGTCAAAACGTGACCGCATCAACGCCCAGTTACTGAGCGTTGTAGACGAAGCGACCAGTCCCTGGGGCATTAAAATTACGCGCATCGAGATTAAAGATATTTCGCCTCCGGATGACCTGGTCGAGTCTATGGCCAGACAGATGAAAGCAGAGCGTGAAAAGCGCGCCGTAATTCTGGAATCGGAAGGCGTTAGACAGGCAGAAATCCTACGTGCCGAAGGCGAGAAGCAGAGCGCCATTTTAAACGCAGAAGGCAAGCGAGAGGCGGCTTTTCGTGAAGCGGAAGGCCGGGAACGGCTCGCTGAAGCGGAGGCGAAAGCCACCTCCATGGTCTCCGCGGCAATCGCAAATGGCGATCTCAATGCCATCAATTATTTTGTTGCCAATAAATACATCGAGGCGCTAAAAGAGATTGCCTCTGCCCCCAACGAAAAACTGGTGTTTATGCCACTGGAATCGTCCAGCGTGATTGGCGCCATCGGCGGCATTGCGGAGCTGGCTAAAGATGCAATGCAGAGCAGATCGCAACCCTCTGCCGAGGATTTTTAATGACAACCTCAGCATACCTCGAGCATCTACTATTCTGGCATTGGTGGGCGCTGGCGGTCGCGCTGCTGGTGCTTGAAGCCCTCGCTCCTGGGGCCTTTTTCCTGTGGATGGCCGTCGCTGCCGGCGCAGTGGGCGTATTGCTGCTGCTATCACCCCAGCTGAGCTGGGAAATTCAGTTACTGATTTTCTCACTCACATCAATCGTTGCCATCATCAGCTGGCTGGCCTGGGTAAAAACCCACCCAGCTAAAACCGCCGAACCGACACTGAACCGACGCGGTGTAGAACACATCGGTCAGCAATTTACGCTGCCCGAGCCTGTCGTCCAGCGCCGCGGAACACTCCAACTGGGTGACACCATCTGGATCATTACTGGTCCCGACTGCGACGCGGGTAGCCGCATCAAGATCACAGCAATTAACGGCAGCCAGCTGCAGTTCGACATAGAGGCGTAGTTTGTACTTTCTAGCTGCTAGTGGCCCACCTTGTGCACGGCTTATTCGTCTATACATCGAACTGCCGCGACCGCAATCAGCTAATGGAGAGGAGGTTTTTAAAAAGTGGATGCACTACTAGTTAAAAATATCGTTGAGCGAGCGGCGTTAATCTACCCAGACCGGGAAATTGCCATTCGCCAGGCGGACGATTCCATGTTTCGCTATACCTACCGCGATTTTTACCGGCGTATCCAGAAACTTGCCCATGTTCTAGATGACCTCGGGGTTGGACGCGGAGAGGCTGTTGGCGTATTCGCATGGAACAGCCAGCAACACCTGGAACTCGACTATGCCACTATCTGCAAAGGCTCTATTTATCACCCAAGCAATTTTCGCCTTGAAATAGAGGCCATCGTTTACAAGATGAACCTCGTTGAAGACCAGGTGCTATTCCTCGAAGAGGAATTCATTCCCCTCGCCGAACTGGCTGTGGCTGCCGGTGCCAGCACCGTTAAGGCCTTTGTTATCATGAATCAGAGTGGCGAATTGCCGAAGACAACCCTGGCGCCGCTCTATAGCTATGAAAGCCTCATAGCCGATGCCGGCGACCGGTACAATTTCCCCGACGATATTGATGAAAACGATACCGTCTGTGTCGCCGTCACTGGCGGCACCACCGGCATGCCCAAAGGGGTGCCCTACTCCAACCGCTTTTTGACGCTACGCGCGCTGACCCGCATGTCGCCGCAAACCATGGGGCCGTTTTACGGCGAAGACGTACTATTGGTCGCCCCGCCGATGTTCCACGCCCACGGCTTTAACATCCCACTAGATGCCTTTATCGCTGGGGCCAAACTGGTGGTCTGTGGCCCCCACCCGGATGGTCACACCTTCGCCAGTCTGATTGATGCCGAGGGAGTGACCCATTTCGCCGCGAATCCAATCATGGGCAAAATGTTGATGCGCGCACTTAAAGAGCGTGACTACGACCTCTCCAGTCTGAAGACGATGATGGTCGGTGGCGATCTCACCACTCGTGAACTCGCCGACTGGTTTCGCGAGCGCAACGTGGATGTGCGTTGTGGTGGCTGGGGCATGACCGAAACTCTGGCGGAGAACTCGTTTCCCTTCTACCAGACGATGCACGGTTATAACGCCGATGACGCCTACGAGCGGATGATGGCTCTCAATGGCGGCCTGCCGGTGGTTGGCCTGCGCATGCGGGTGATTCGCGAAGACGGCAGCGATGTCACCGCCAATGGCATTGAACAGGGCGAGATCATCGCCAGCGGCCTGCACGTGATTTCAGAGTATTACCGCGACCCGGTTAACAGCAAGGAGCTCTTTACCGAAGATGGCTGGCTGCGCAGTGGCGACATTGGCGTACGTCATCCGGACGCCACCGTCAGCTTTATCAGCCGAAGTAAGGACATGATTAAATCCGGTGGCGAATGGATTCCCGCACTAACGCTGGAGAATGCGCTGACCAGCCACCTCGGCGTGCTTGAGGCCTGCGTAATCGGCGTGCCCCACAATAAATTCGGCGAACGACCGTTGGCATTAATCGCCAAACCACCCGGGACCCGTGAGTTTCCCACCGCCGACCACCTGCGTGACCATCTGCTGACGGAAGTTCCCAAATGGATGCTGCCCGATTTTGTCTTTGTTGATGAAATTTCGAAATCAACCGTAGGCAAAATGAACAAAGTAAAGTTGCGTGAAGAGTATCGGGATTTTCACCTGGCAACGAGCGATGCTTAATCAACGGCTGATTAAGCTCCATCATCGTGAATGTTAAAAACACGAAAAATTAAACAATCGTTTAACTAGCGTCTTCTCGACGATTACAGTTACGATTGCCGGGTAACGACGCCGCCCAAGAAATTTTGCGCGTTGATGACTGACATGTTGATGACTGACATAAAGAACACTGGGAGAGAACGCAATGCCGAAGGCCTGGCAACAAACCTGTTTAGCATTATTAATGATGATTACCGGCAGCGCCGCTGCGGTTGAAGGCGATATCACCACCGCACTTGGTGATCGGGACGAATTTGGTAGCACCGCAGCCGTTGATGGCGCACGCATCACCGCCGCAGATAAAGAGCCTGGCAACTGGATGAGCACCGGGCGTACCTATGACGAGCAACGCTACAGTCCGTTAGCCGAAATCACTACGGATAACGTTGATCAGCTCGGGCTGGCCTGGCACTTTGACCTCAATACCCATCGCGGCCTGGAAGCGACACCGCTGGCGATCGACGGCGTGCTCTACTTCAGCGGTACCTGGAGCGTGGTCTTTGCGGTAGACGGCCGCACCGGCGAACAGCTCTGGCGCTACGATCCCCAGGTGGATCGTGCCTGGGGCATCAACGCTTGCTGCGACGTGGTTAATCGCGGCGTGGCCGCGTGGAATGGCAAAATTTATGTTGGCACCATCGACGGTCGCCTGGTGGCCATCGATGCCAAAACCGGCAAAAAGGTCTGGGAAACCCTGACCATCGACAAAAGCCGCCCCTACAGCATTACCGGTGCGCCGCGCATTGTGAATGGCAAGGTGGTAATTGGTAACGGCGGAGCCGAATACGGCGTGCGCGG
>Ga0164315_10001081_pt1 | contig 20219 bp, 16 predicted proteins | sample GuaBasSedimGuay6_FD_113737 | JGI IMG/M metagenome (GOLD analysis project Ga0164315, IMG submission 113737) | Subseafloor sediment microbial communities from Guaymas Basin, Gulf of California, Mexico - Guay6, Core 4569-2, 0-3 cm | ecosystem: Environmental > Aquatic > Marine > Hydrothermal vents... | reverse complement strand
TCAAATCGTAGAGATGGCCGTCAAGAAAATGTCACCCACCCTGTTCCGTCAGTTGGGTATTTTCCTCCCATTAATGACCACCAACTGCGCCATCTTCGGCCTGGCGATATTCCAGACCAATCGTGGTTATGATTTCATGCAGGGAATCACCTTCGCGGTGGGTGCTGGTCTGGGTCTGACACTGGCGCTGGTATTGATGGCTTCGATTCGCGAGTCCGTTGAGTTTTCCGATGTGCCCAGTATCGCCCGGGGCACCGGTCTCGTGCTGATTATTGCTGGTACACTGTCCATGGCCTTTATGGGCTTTGCGGGACTTTTGTAGCAAAGGGTTGTCAGAGCTAATATGGAAAACTATATCGCACCATTAATCCTCTTCATTGTGCTGTTTGTCGGCTTTGGTCTATCACAACGTGGCAAAAAGAGCGGTGGCGGTTGCGCTGACTGTACCGGTGAAAGCTGCTCCGGAAAGTCCGAATGTAGCAAAGAGTAGAGGTGGGGTCTTAGCTATATACCGAGAAAGGCAACACCAAGACCACAGACCAGTATAGCGCTGCCAGCCATGGCGTGATTGAAGCGCTCAAAGCGCTTTAGATTGACGGTTTTAAGACCCAATACGGAAACGGTCACCACCAGGGTCATGGTCAAAACCGTTACCACTCCGAACACCGTAGTTACCATTACTACCCCAAACAGGCTCTCGCGGGCAGCCGGATACATCAGCAATGGAATCAGGGGTTCGCAAGGCCCCAGTACAAATATGACAAAGATGATCCAGGGCATCAGACTAGTTTGCTTATCGTCATGGACATGCGCGTGTGACTGATGATGATCGTGTAGATGACGGTGTGCCGTCTCTCCATGCTGGTGCCAGTGGCTATGAGGTCTGTTACGGACCGCCTGACGCAAACCCCAGGCCGTATAGGCCACTCCAAGTCCAATCAACATCCAGGCAGCCAGGTTGCCACGCATACCCTCCAGCCATTCCAATGAAGCGAGCTGCGTACCCAGGGTGATACCCAAAAAGCCAAGTACGACCGAACCCAACAGATGCCCCAGCCCACACAACAGGGTAATTTTGACCGTCTTTAGAGTACTCCAGCCACGTGCCTTGGCCATGACCAGGAATGGAAGGTAATGATCCGGTCCCAGGAGCGTATGCAGCATGGCGATGACGGCAGCGGACAATGTCAGTGTAATGATTTCAGGTGACATAGATTTGCGGCTTGTCATTCATTCTTAAATGCAATTTTCTTAATATAACAGCGTTTCGCATGAATCTATATACCATTGTTTTTACACGTTATTCTATGATCAACACTCTAATCCAAAATCTCTTCAAACAGCACTATAAACATGTTCAATTTTTGACCAAATAATCGACTTAAATAATGATCTAGATCAGTTAAACCGCCGGTTATAAATGTTTTACTCCGCCCATATTATATTCATTTAAATGCCATCAAATACGACTGTAAGGATGCCGAAAATGAGAGGATATAGTTGGTGCCATGACGTAGTTCATTTTGTCCTGGGGAGTGCGCATCATGAAAACTGTTAAAGGGTTCATAGGCAAACGTTTATCAAAAACGGGCAACGCCGCGGATTTGTTACTGCAACATCTCGACGCTATACAGAGTCGATATTCACACATACCAGAAAAAGCTGTACAGATATTGTCTGAGCGGTTAAATACACCGCCCATGCAAATTTATGCTGTCATTGACTTCTACTCATTTCTGCATCGAAGAGCCCGTGGTGATTATGATATCCGGTTTAGCGACAACATCACTGACCGTATGCTCGGCAATCAGAACCTGTTCAAAAGCCTGTGCAAGAAACTGGGTGTTGAACCAGGTGTGCCCCGGGCAGATGGCAAAGTCACCGTTTCCCTGACCTCCTGTACCGGAATCTGTGACCAGGGACCGGCAATGCTGGTCAATGGGATGGTGGTTTCAAACCTGACTGAGAAGCGTATCCACAAAATGGTTGGCCGTATTGAAGCAGGCATTCCCCTGTCAGAATGGCCAAAATCCCTGTTTGTTGTAACAGACAATATCCGGCGAAAAGACAAGCTCTTGTCTGATGACATCATCAACGGCAGTGCCATTGGCGCCCTTGCCGCCACCGGTGGTGAAGTGATGCTGCAGAGGCTTGAGAATTCAGGTTTACGCGGTCGTGGCGGTGCCGGTTTCGGCTCCGGACTTAAGTGGCGTATTTGTCGTGAAGCGGAAGCAGACGAGCATTACATCGTATGCAATGCAGACGAAGGTGAACCGGGTACATTCAAAGACCGGGTTCTACTCAACAGTTACGCTGACGACCTGTTTGAGGGCATGACCGTTGCCGCCGGTATCGTCAGTGCAAAAAAGGGTCTGCTTTATCTTCGACGTGAATACCTGTATATGCGTGATGCACTGGAAAAAACCCTGCATGACAGACGCAAGGCCAAGCTCCTGGGTAAAAAGATACTGGGTCACAAGGGCTTTGATTTCGATATTGAAATCCATATGGGTGCCGGTGCCTATATCTGCGGAGAAGAATCCGCACTGATTGAATCACTGGAAGGAAAACGCGGCATCCCACGTGACCGCCCACCCTACCCTGTAACCTGCGGTTACAAAAACCAGCCAACAGTGCTCAACAACGTTGAAACATTTGTCGCAGCAGCGAAAATCTCCGTTTTTGGTGCAGACTGGTACCATTCTGTCGGTACAAAGCAATCCAGTGGAACCAAGCTGCTGAGCATCTCCGGAGATTGTGAACGTCCGGGTATCTACGAATACCCGTTTGGCGTCACAATCCGGCAGATTCTTGTTGATTGCGGTGCAAGCGATACACAGGCAGTCCAGGTTTCAGGTGCTGCCGGGTCCACCATTCCACCGCAGGAGTTCTACCGCAAGATCGCCTTTGAGGATGTACCATCCGGCGGGTCCTTCATGATCTTCAATCAACAACGTGATCTATTGAAAATGGTACTTAATTTTGCCAGGTTCTTTGCTCATGAGAGTTGTGGGTTTTGTACGCCCTGTCGTGTTGGTGGCAAGTTAATGAACGGCCTGGTTGAAAAGGTAATGGTTGGCTATGCCACCCGTTACTGCCTGAAGGAAATGGAACGTATCGGCTTGGTCATGAAGGCAACCTCGCACTGCGGTCTCGGGTCGACAGCGCCCAACCACGTGCTTGATACACTGGCGAAATTTCCCGGCATATATGCAAAACGCCTGCACAACACGAGTCACACACCCGCTTTTGATCTGACCAAAGCACTGGATACCTCGAGGTTATTGACCGGACGTGAAGATGAAGACGCATACGTGGAGATGACAGATGAACAATGAAAACACCTTCAGACTGGATGGCAAGGATATACCCTTTGAAGAGGGTGATACTGTCATGGATGCCGCCCTCAGGGCCGGCGAATACATCCCGCACCTGTGCCACAACCCGGAGTTCAAACCACATGGAAGCTGCCGCTTATGTGTAGTTGATGTCAATGGCCGGCACCAGGCTTCCTGTACACTTCCGGCAGAAAAAGGCCTGGATGTAGACAATAGCTCTGATGCCATCATGGAAAAACGGCAAATGTTGTTACAAATGCTGTTTGTAGAAGGCAACCATACCTGCCCTGCCTGCGAAAAGAGTGGTGCCTGCCAGTTACAGGCCGTCGCCTACTATGTAGGTATGCTGAGTCCGCACTTGACGCACTTCTTTCCCAAGCGTTCAATCGATGCTTCCCACCCGGACATTGTCTTTTACCATAATCGCTGCATCTTATGCGGCCTATGCGTACGTGCGAGCGATAGTGTTGACAAGAAGTCCGTGTTCGCGATCTCCGGACGCGGTATTGACAGCAAACTGGTGTTCAACTCACCCGACGGAAAATTAGGCGGAAGTGAATTAGCATATACAGACAAGGCGGTGTCGGTATGTCCGGTCGGTGCCATCATGCCAAAGCACCTGGGGTATGAAACACCCATCGGTGAGCGTTTGTATGATAAAAACCCCATCAGCGTCGTCGGTGATGTGGCTACACATGTTAGCGCCGAGAAACCCTTTATAGGTGATAACAGCCATGAATAAGCCACTGATAAATGAACACGGAACCAGGGAAAAACTGATTGTTGCCACCGCCCCTTTGTGTGGCTGTTTTGGCTGCCACATGTCCCTGCTGGACATCGACGAGCGCATCCTTCAGTTGGTTGAATTGGTGGAGTTTGACAGGTCACCCATAACCGATATCAAGACCATAGGAAAATGTGATATCGGTCTGATTGAAGGTGGAGTAGCCAATGTCCATAACGTTGAAGACTTGCGGGAATTTCGCAATAACTGTGACATTCTCGTGGCCGTTGGGGCTTGCGCGATCAATGGCGGCATACCGGCCATGCGGAATCAATTCGATATCAAGGAATGCCTGGAGGAGGCTTATATTCTTGGTATAGGCATAGAAAACCCGCATGTTCCCAATGACGTGGAACTACCGCTATTGCTTGACAAGGTCCACCCGATACACGAAGTGGTCCGGGTTGATTATTTCCTCCCCGGCTGTCCGCCTTCGGCTGACACCTTCTGGAAATTCCTGACGGACCTCATCAGCGGCAACGCCATCAACTTCCCTTACAACTTAATTCACTACGACTAGTCTGCAAGGACTGACAGAGAGAAAATAAAATGTCATCAGCACTGGAAACAGCCCAAAACCCTGAAGACCTGAAACGCATTGTCATTGAACCCCTGACACGTGTCGAAGGACATGGAAAAGTAACACTTTTACAAGGCAAAAACCGTAACATCAGACAGGCACGGTTGCACATTACGGAATTTCGGGGATTCGAAAAATTCATCCAGGGCAGACCGTACTGGGAACTGCCTGTACTGGTACAAAGACTCTGTGGTATTTGCCCGGTCAGTCATCATCTTGCCGCCGCGAAAGCAACGGATATGATTATAGGCGCAAGCGAACTCACACCCACCGCTGAGAAAATCCGGCGGTTGATGCATTTCGGTCAGACGCTGCAGTCACATGCGCTGCATTTCTTCCACTTATGCTCGCCGGATCTCTTATTCGGCTTTGATGATGAAGTCCGGCACCGCAACATCGTAGGTGTCATCGAGGACAGCCCAGAAATCGCGACTCAAGGCGTTATGATGCGCAAGTACGGACAGGAAATTATCCGCGTCACCTCGGGCAAACGTATTCACGGAACCGGTGCCATACCTGGTGGCATCAACAAGTCCCTTAGCAAGGAAGAAGTCGAATACCTGCAAAAGGATATTGCCCAGAATCTTGCCTGGGCACAGGGTGCCGTGGAATTGATCAAGAAGGTCTTCTTCGAGGAACTCGATTATCACATGGCTTTTGCTGGTATCGATACCAGCATGATGAGCATGGTTAACGCCGATGGATCATTTGAACTTTACCATGGCGGTCTTCGCGCAAGGGATAATATGGGTAAGGCCATATTCGATCATGTCGACTATCGAAACTACACTGAATATCTTCGTGAGAGTGTCAAGGACTGGAGCTACATGAAGTTCCCCTTTATCAAGGCCCTGGGTGAAGAGGATGGCTGGTACCGCGTCGGTCCGCTGGCACGGGTAAACAACTGCGATTTCTTTTCTACCCCATTGGCTGAAGCGGAAAGAAAAGAGTTCATGAGCATCGGCAATGGCCTGCCAGTTCAATCCACAATGGCATATCACTGGGCGAGGCTGATAGAGGTTCTTCATTGCGCAGAAGCCATCGCTGAACTGTTAAATGACCCTGATCTGATGGGTAAGGACCTGCGCACCAAGGGCGAAATGCAACACATCGGCACAGGCGTTATTGAAGCGCCTCGTGGCACACTGTTCCATCATTACGAAATCGATGATGATGGTATCGTTACAAAGGCCAGCCTGATCGTATCAACGACCAATAACAACCAGGCGATGAATGAATCGATCCGTAAAGTAGCCAACCAGTACCTGGATGGCCACCGGTTGAGCGAAGCATTACTCAACCAGGTAGAAGTTGCCATACGGGCTTACGACCCCTGTCTGTCCTGCGCCACCCACGCAATAGGCAAGATGCCGATGGAATTGAACCTGGTGGGTGAAAATGGTGAATTGATCGACCGTCTTGAGAAAAGAGTAACCGGCCAGATCAACAGAACCATCTGAAACAGCAATATGAACGGCCTGCGACCACATGCTCCAGTTCTGATATTGACCTGGGGCAACCCGTCACGTGGTGACGATGCCCTGGGTCCGGACCTGTTTGACTTGCTTGAAAAACACAAGCAGGAAAGCGATGACCTGATTGATGTTGATCTGCTGACAGATTTCCAACTTCAGATCGAACATGCCGTTGACCTCGAACAACGGGATCGTGTGCTATTCGTTGATGCCAGCGTTACCTGCCCGGCACCATTTGAGTTGACGAAATTACAGGCTGATCGGGATGACAGCTTTACCACACACGCCATGAGCCCTGCCTCCGTATTAGCTGTCTACCAACAAATCAACCAGCGGGAACCACCCCCTTCTTTTCTGCTTTCAATCAGAGCTTACGAGTTTGGTCTGGGCTTGGCAATGAGCGCACAGGCCCGGGAAAACCTGCAACTTGCTTACAGTTATATAATAGACGGTCAGTGGCTGGAAGCATCACGGTTAATTTAATCCTCCTGTTTGTGGATTGAGGCAAGTTGATCCAAAACCCATTTATCTGCAACAAATTGTGATATAAATATGCATATACCTGTAAACCGTGGGAGGAGTTGTGCTGTGCGCCCTCTTCCCGCCCAAACCCGGAGTAGAAAAATATGGCTAACATTGCAATCGTTGGTGCCAATATCGGCGGCTTGCCTGCCGCTTTTGAAATTCAGGAAATTTTGCAAAAAGATACACCGGGTGATCACCAGGTTACCGTGGTATCAAACACGGCTGAATTCAGTTTTGTTCCCTCCAACCCCTGGGTTGCCGTTGGCTGGCGTAAACGTGAGGATACTGGTTTCTCACTGAAAGGCCCTTTACAAAAAAAGGGAATCACCTTTATCCACAGCGCAGTCACTGAAATCAAAGCTGATGACAATCAGTTGTTGCTGGAAAACGGCAATACCGTTGATTACGACTACCTGGTGATCGCAACCGGGCCAGCACTCGCATTTCACGAGGTGGAAGGCCTCGGGCCCGATGGTTTTACCCAGTCTATTTGCACCATAGCCCATGCTGAGAAAGCCTGGGAGGCATGGCAGGAGTTTGTACACAATCCTGGCCCGATCGTCGTCGGTGCCGTTCAGGGTGCATCCTGTTTCGGGCCTGCTTACGAGTTTGCAACGATCATGGATACGGACTTGCGTAAGCGCAGAATCCGTGACCGTGTACCAATCACCTATGTGACCTCCGAGCCTTATATCGGTCATCTCGGTCTCGGAGGTGTAGGCAACTCCAAGGGTTTGCTGGAGGCAGAATTCCGTCAGCGCCATATCAGCTGGATCACCAATGCCAAGGTAGACCGTGTTGAAAAAGGCAAGATGTTTGTGCACGAGCACAATAACGAAGGTGAGGTGATCAAGGAGCATGAGCTTGAGTTCAACTACTCAATGATGTTGCCGGCCTTCCTGGGTATTGATGCGGTCAATAATGTTGGTGAAGACCTGGTCAACCCGCGTGGTTTCGTCAAGGTTGATGAATTCCAACGCAATCCCAAGTGGAACAACATATATTCCCTGGGTGTATGCATCGCAATTCCACCGGTAGAAGCTACCCCGGTTGCCACGGGCACACCAAAAACCGGTTACATGATCGAATCCATGGTCGCTGCTACGGCACACAACATATCCAACGATATCAAGGGCAATACACCGGAGAAAGTTGCCACATGGAATGCTTTCTGCCTCGCGGACATGGGTGATACCGGTGCGGCCTTTATCGCCGTACCGCAGATTCCACCACGAAATATCACCTGGGCCAAGAAAGGCAAATGGGTCCACTGGTCAAAGATCGCGTTTGAGAAGTACTTCATATTCAATATCAAACGTGGCTCGACCGATCCCCTGTTCCAGAAACTCGCGTTGAAGGTGATGGGGCTAAATCGACTCAAAGATTGACCTGTATGGAGGGATCAGAGTCAAGGAAAAACGGGGTCAGAGTCAAGTGCCAGAGTGACCACTCTGGCACTTGACTCTGACCCCATCAATTCAAATTGAACATCGGTTTAACAAACTCCATAGCTATATGTCCATGAATAATAGATGTTAATTTATTACCCACACTGTTAGTATCAGAACCTGCTTAAAAATACACCTGTCAAATATGGGTGTGAAAACAATAAAACGCTGATATCCCCATGCTCCGTTAACTCTGCCACAAACTGGCGGTCAGGGCGGGTTGCGGGTTATTTAACTTGATAAGGAATTCGATTTATGCGCACGTATGTTCTTATTTCCATACTAATCTCCATTTCCACTGCCCACGCAGCAGGCTTGCCTGACACAGGGCAAGATAGATGTTTCCCCAGCGTCGGCCCGCCTTTGGTGGCCTGCAATGAAACAAATACAGGTAATGCCGCGGATTATCCTGATCAGGATGGTCGCTACGGTCGAGATGCTGCAGCTACCCTTGGCCAATTACCCAAAATCGGCGCAGGTAAATCGGGGAGAGATTACACCAAAGTTTGCAATAGTGGTGAACTAGCTGATTCAGGTGCCTGCCCTGCTGATCCGATACTGGGTGATGGTAACAATGAGTGGGCTTGCACCCAGGATAATGTCACAGGTCTGATGTGGGAAGTTAAAACTGATGATGGGGGCTTGCGTGATAAGGACTGGACCTATTCATGGTACAACGCCGATACGTCCACTAATGGTGGGAATGCTGGCTCACCTGATGATGATAATAATTGTTTCAATTTAACCCGCTGTGATACGCAGAAATATCAATCTGACATTAACACAATCATTCCACTTTGCGGCTACACTGATTGGCGAGTTCCCAGCCAAAGAGAACTTCTGACACTCACTGATTTAAATCGCAATCCTGTGTCTGATTTTTACCCAAATACTCTGCTCGACCAATTTTGGTCAGCATCTCCTTATGCCGCTACTCCCTTTAGCAAAGCATGGATAGTCGACACGTATACGGCTGGCACATCGGCTCAAAATAAGTCGAATAACGTTAATCTGCGCCTGGTACGGGGAGTGCGGTTTTAATGTTCCCAATCTTATTTACCAATAACAAAAAATTAGAGGGATTGCATTAATGTACCTTTCAAACCACCCCCGTCAGAATTTTCTGCCGAATGTATGCTGGTTCAGCATCACTATAATACTTCTCCTGTCGTTTCATATTACCGCTGAGGCTGCGTGTACTGCGGGTAATCCAAATAGTAGTGTTCTGGAAAGTACGCCGACCAGCAGTTTTAATGGGACAGTTGATGATACGGTTCTCCATCATCTGACCGGACTTGTCTGGGACCGGTGCAGCCTGGGGCAAGCCTGGAACACAGGGTCATGTACAGGATCAGCCACCACCTATAATTGGCAAAATGCATTGAAAGAAGTGAAGATACGTAATGATGCCAATCATCTGGAGCACAGTGATTGGCGACTGCCTAATCGAAATGAGTTACACAGTATTGCTGAGGATTGTGGTACTGACCCTGCAATTAATCAGACTGTATTTCCAAACACGAACATATTGCGCTATTGGTCGTCATCTACCTCTGCTTTTTTTCCCAGCGGTGCGTGGTATGTCCATTTTGGTGATTCTATTACCCAATCTTTCTCTAAAACAGACTCTTACAATGTGCGATTGGTGCGTGGCGGACGACCATATGATGCATTCGATCTGCTAGATGTAAAGGCAGGCACTTCGACCTCGCTCAACGCCACACCTGTAAGCCCTGCAACGTTTGGTGATGCAGTAACCTTAACTGCAACAGTGACTGGCAGTACGCCGACAGGAACGGTTCAATTTTATGAAGATGGTAGTGTTCAAAATTGTGATGCAGGAAATCAAACGCTATTAGCTGGAAGTGCCACTTGTATTTTGAATGCCTTGCCATCAGGAAGTTATAACTTTAGTGCCGATTACCCCGGGGATTCTGAGAATATAGGGTCCAGTAGTGATGCACTAGACTATGTTATTGATCTTGGGACGCCACCAGTAGCAGGATCAGTTGTTGCCAATAACGTAGTCCAGGCCAATATTGGCGAAACAACTTACTTTTTTACAATTGACTACTCCGACTCAGACGGTAATTTGGAAACTCTCTCCATTGCAAACTCCAATGTCACAGTTTGCAATGTTGGCACCTGTGCGACAGTTACGGGTGCAGCATGGGTCGGTGACTCATCAACTGGAACGGCCACCTACACCGTTACGCCACCCGGAGGAAGCTGGGATGAGGGTGATAACGGCACTTACACCATAGCCATATTACCCGATCAAATTAAAGACAGCTTTTCAAACTATGTGGAAAGTGATGCCAATGCGGGTAGTTTTACCGTAGTGATAATCGACCCGACCGTACCTGATGCACCAACAATAGGCACCGCGACACCAGGTGATACAGTCGCATGGATCGCGTTTACGCCTCCATTTAGCGACGGCGGTGAGAGCATTCTCGATTACACCGCCTCTTGTGATGCGGGTACAGATGCCACGGGTATTACATCGCCCCTTATGGTGACAGGCCTGAGCAATGATTCGACTTATAGCTGTTTCGTAACCGCGAGAAATAGTCTCGGCACCGGTTCTGCATCAGGCAGTGTATCGGTAACACCAATCAGCGCGCCTGACGTAACACTTCCACCATCTGGAGATGGCTCGGGTGAAGTGGTGACCGTAGCGTATGCAGCGACACCACCTGGTGGTGGAGTACCGGTTCCGGCAACGCTGTCTATCAAGGCAACAGAAGCCACCCCACCCGAACCACCTGCGGAAGCTGAAAGCCTGGTTTCAGCTATTGATATAGACAGTACGTCTACAATCGTTGGTTACACTTTAATCGTTACCTTCACTATAGAAGCTCCATCAATTAATGAATTTACCGGCTTCTGGAAATACGGCAAGGAAACCGCCATCGATGCGCCTCACTGGTATGATTACGGTACTTTAGAAGCCAACGGTGATGGGACAGGCTACGAACTATCTGATGACAAAAAAACCCTGAATGTTTACCTGGTTGATGGTTTACGGGGTGATGATGATCTGCTGGCCAACGCGCGTATTATTGATCCGGCCTTGCCAATTATTAAAGTTTCCCCCATCGTTTTTAGTAACGGTTTTGAATGAGTAAGCAAAAGGACAACTTTCTCACCTGATCAAAACAATCCCGCTACAATGACCTATGTTAAAAATCACTGACCAGGTCAGCCTTGCAGACGATGAGATCGAAATAAACGCTATCCGGGCACAAGGCGCGGGTGGGCAAAATGTCAACAAGGTGTCTTCTGCGATCCATTTACGCTTTGACGTGCAGGCATCCTCACTACCCGATGCCGTCAAACGCCGTCTATTGCTGAAAGCTGATCGGCGCATTACCAGCGATGGGGTAGTCGTCATCAAGGCCCAGAACCACCGTAGCCAGGACAAGAACCGTAGCGAAGCCCTGGCAAGACTGAGCGAATTGATCAAAGCCGCGCTGCGGGTACCTCGTAAAAGAATTCCGACAAAACCCGGACGCGCGGCCAAAGAGCGACGTATCGAATCAAAGAAAAAGAGAGGTTTGACTAAAAAGCTACGTGGTAAGCCCCTGCAATAGATCGTGGTCAGAGCCAAATCATTTTATCTATATTTAACATCAACTATATGTTATATATAATTGATTACTAATAATTATATTTAACGATACTTCCGCAAATACTTCCATTCAAAATAACGTTTGACCCAATGCAATGGCAGCATTTGCGGCAAAATAAAACTACGTTTTTCAGTACGCCCCACCAGCATACCCTTGCTGTAACTATCGATGATGCACAACAACTCTACCTTGAAGGTCTCGCTGACGGGCTTACCCGACAGTTCAGCCAGCAAATTGGCGGCAGCGGTTGTAGCCTGCAGATCAGCCATGTGTGCCTGCTTGGGCATCCAGTCAGGACCAGGGAAGCTCCCGGAATCACCTGCCACATAGACCTTGTTCATTCCCTCAACCTGGCAATGGCTATTAGCCTTGATCAGACCACCTTCTGAACGTGGCAATTGGGTATTATCAAACCATTGATTACCCGTCATACCCGGCATGAACAGGATCATATCAGCCTCAAACTCTCCACCTTCAGTAATGACCTTGTCAGATTCGAATGCTTTCATCTTGTGGCCGAGATGGGTGGTGATATCGCGTTTTGCCATTTCAGCCAACATACCTTCTACGGCTTTCGGCCCAAGCCGGACGCCGGGTCTGGGTGCTGGTGTAAAAAACACCAGCTTAAACCTGTCACGGCGACCGTGTTTGCGCAACCAGCTATCGATACCGAACATAAACTCAAACACAGGACCACCACGCATGGCCGACGGCTCTTTCGGGTTACCCGCAAAACCGAAGGCGATGGTACCCCCATCCATTGCAGCAAGGCGATCACGTATCTCGACTGTTACTGCAGTCCCACCACAGGGTGTAAACGAATGCTCTATCCCGGGTAACTTACGTATAAACTGTCCACCCGAGGCAATAATCAAACCGTCATTGGCGATGTCACCATTACTGGTTTCAAGCGTGCGTCCACCATCTCTCAATCCCGTGGCCTCGGCCTTGTGATAGATCACATTCATACGTCGGAAATAATTATGCAATGGCACTGTCAGGTCCTCGGGTTTACGCAGGCCTGTCGGAATCCAGATAGTGCCTGGAAAATAGACGAATTCCGGTTCGGGGGCGACGACATCAATCTGGACACTGGCGTCACCAGCACGCAACTTGCGAATGGCAGTCAGGGCACCAAAACCAGCGCCAATCACGGTAATACGTGGCATAATTTCTTCCTCATTATTAAATGCTTTTTCATGTTGTGTAATTTTGCGATTGACACCGCAAACTTGCAGCTAAAGGGATTATAATTCCCAACATTTCCCGATCATGTCAACTTATATCATAACCCAGTTTCTGCTTGTCCAGAGACTACTCAAATACATGGAGAGAACATGAAATCTATCCTGCGACGCACGGCAATGGCCATGTTTGTTCTTACTGTCACCGTGATAGCACCTTATGCTGTTGCACAGGGTGGTTTTGTTTTCTGGCCAGACGCAGATTATGATCCCGCAGTTCCCACCTTTCAGGACGTTCTCGGCTATAAACCTGGAGAGCGCATCACCTGGCACGCTGACTCTATACGTTATTTTGAAGCTCTCGCCAAGGCAGCACCGAACAGAATTTCGGTAACTCCTTATGCAAACAGCTGGGAAGGCCGGGATCTCATCTATGTGGTGGTTACCTCCAAAGAGAACATGGCCCGTATTGATGATATCAAGTCGGGCATGCAGCGACTCGCCAAACCCGGGCAAACCACGGAAGCACAGGCGCAGGAGATTATTAAAAATCAGCCAGCGGTGACCTGGTTGTCTTACGGTATACACGGGAATGAAATCTCATCAACCGAGGCAGCAATGCTCACGGCGTATCACCTGTTGGCATCACGTGGTGACGCCCGGGTGGCAAACATCATGCGGGACACTGTTGTAGTTATCGATCCGATGCAAAATCCGGATGGACGTGACCGGTTTATACATCACTTTGAGACGGCAGAAGGACTGGTAGCTGATTCGGACAGAATATCGGCAGAGCACAATGAACCCTGGCCGGGTGGACGTACCAATCATTACTTCTTCGACATGAACCGTGATTGGTTCATCATGACCCAACCAGAAACAAAAGGAAGAGTCAAAATCCTCCAGGAATGGTATCCGGTAGCTTTTGTCGATGCACACGAGATGGGTTCTGACAGCACCTATTATTTTGCACCGGAAGCGATTCCCTATAATCCACACCTGGCGACCGACCAACGCGCAAGCCTGGCGCTGTTCGGTAAAAACAATGCCCGCTGGTTTGACACTTTTGGCCTGGACTATTACACACGCGAGGTTTTTGACGCTTTTTATCCGGGTTATGGTGCAAGCTGGCCATCGTATTTCGGCAGCATTGCAATGACCTATGAACAGGCATCGGCGCGCGGCCTGGTCGTCCGACAATACGATGGCAATGACCTGACATTTGCCTACACAATACGTAATCACTTTATAACCTCACTGGGTACCGCTGAAACAACGGCAGCAAACCGTCAGAAATTCCTGACCGATTTTTACAATTACCGACTAAGTGCAATTGAAGAAGGCAAAAGTGGCCGCATTCGTTCCTATATCCTGCCAAGTCAACCTGACCAGGCAGCCGCCAACAAACTGGCCGCCCTGCTGGTTCGCCAGGGTGTCGAGGTGGGACGTGCGAGTTCGTCATTCGATGCCTGTGGGAAGTCCTATGAGACAGGCACCCTGATCATTAACACCGCTCAACCAGCGAAACGATTTATCCGCACCTTGATGGATGTCAACGTTCCGATGGGTGACGATTTCCTTGCGGAGCAGGAGCGCCGGCGTGCCAAGAATCTGCGTGACCAAATTTACGATGTTACTGGCTGGTCACTGCCGCTGATGATGAATGTGCGTGCCGACACCTGCAACCGAACCATCAGTGGATCACTCACAAGTGTGGGCCCGGAGCTTGTGCAGGCCGGCTCGGTTACTGGCAATACCGCCTCTGTCGCTTACCTGGTGCCCTGGGGCACTGTCCCGGCCGTGCGCTTTTTAAGCAACGCTTTGCGACAGGGTCTTGTCGTAAAAAGTACCGATAAAGCCTTCACGCATTCCGGCAGGCGTTACCCTGCCGGCAGCCTGATTCTCGATATTGAGGACAATCCGCAAAATATTGCGGAGACCATTGCTGAGCTTGCACGCTCAACGGGGGCGGATGTCGTATCTGTAGATAACAGCTGGGTTAGTGATGGACCCAATTTTGGCAGTGAAAATGTGGTCCGCTTTAATCAGCCGAATGTTGCCATTGTATGGGACAGGCCAACCTCCTCTTACAGTGCCGGTAACACACGCTTTATTATTGAGCGCCAGTTTGACTACCCGGTAACAGCCATTCGTGCGGCCCAGCTCAGATCCGCGGATCTCAGTCGTTACCAGGTACTGATCCTGCCGGAAAGCGGATGGGGGCCAGGTTACAACGATTACCTGGGTAAAGCAGGTACAGATAACCTGAAAGACTGGGTCGCCAAGGGTGGCGTGCTTATAGGACTGGGCAATGCCAACCGCTACCTGGCCGACCCGGAAGTCAATTTATTGTCGATTCGCAGGGAAAATGCTGTAGTGGAAGCCGGAAAAGACAAAAACGGTGGCAGCAACAACAAGAGTGACGGTAAATCCAAAGAGGCCACCGTCGATGGTCAGTACCTGACAAGCAAGTCCGACCTCAAGGAATCGATCACACCCGAAAAAGACCGACCGGATTCGGTTGCAGGAGTATTGGTCAAAGCCGAAGTTGACCCGGATCACTGGCTCGGCGCCGGTGTTGCCTCAAAGCTGAATGTACTTGTCAGGGGTTCGGATATTTACACACCAGTCAAAATGGATAAGGGCGTAAATGTCGCGACATTCAGCAATGCTGATGAACTGCTTGCCAGCGGTTATATCTGGGAGCAAAATCTAAAGCAGCTCGCTTACAAACCGTTTGTCGTGGCTGAACGCAGTGGTAAAGGTTACGTTATTGGGTTCACACAGGATCCGAATGTCCGTGCCTACCTCGACGGGCTGAATGTCATTTTCATGAACGCTATACTACGGGGATCGGCGCACGCACGACCAGTGCGTTAATAATTCTGGAGACATACTTTGAAAATTTTTAGAAAAACTTTAGTTGGCCTTCTTTTTCTGGTTTTTATGACCGCCGATACTTTGGCACAAAGTAACGGCAGTGATGAATCCCAGGGTATTCAGTCTCTGATTGACGTGCTGAATGCCGACGTCAAAGAACTCGATTTTCTAAGCGAGCACATTAGCAATGCAGAAAAAAGAGACTACGACATACTATTCTACCGCCGGGATGAGCGCAGTTTTCGTGTGCTGGCTGATTTTGATAACCTGGTCAGTAATCTAAGTGAACTGGCCGATGAAACGGCACAAAAGGAAGATCTGACAGCGCAATTATCCGGGCTTGCCGGGGGCGCCGGGGATGCAATTTTCAATCGCGTCAATGAAATCAATCAGCGTATCACCCAATCCGATGCAAAACTTGAGACACTCAGCGGCGGAGCTTTGATTGCGGCGCAGGCGCACATCGACAGCATGGAATCCATCCGTATCAAGTATTACCAGGCGTTGGTCAGTCACATGGAAAGTCTTAAGACACTCGAAATGCCAACCGAGGACCTGCACAACCGGCTTGATCCTGTTCTTTATTTGTACGCAGAAATCCTGGCAGGACGTATCGAGTTAAACAGTGCCGCACATAATGAAGTCCAGTCTCGGGCAAATCTCGAACCGGGCAATGCCGATATCAAAGCAACGCTGATGCAACTTAATGCACGCCACAATGTAGATATCAACCGACTGGAAGCCATCATATTGGTGCTCGACAGCCTGAGTCTCGACAGTTCCGACTATAAAGCCGTCATGCTTCAGCAGACCGGCAGCCTGTCGGTCAGTTTCTTTTCCATAAAAGCTTTGTCGACGGTGCTTAAAGACGGTTGGTCAACAATAAAAGGAGCCTTGAAGGCAAATTCACCCGACATTCTGTTCCGCCTCTTGATGTTCATCGCAATACTGTTTGTATTCAGAATACTTTCCAGGATCACCAAGCGCGTGGTGAAAGCCGCCAGCGACCGCTCCTCATTGAATATGTCCGCACTGTTGAAAAGAATACTTATCTCAACCTCAGGCGGTATCGTCATGGTGACAGGTATATTGATGGCCCTGTCGCAGATCGGCATATCCCTTGCACCAATGCTCGCGGGGCTGGGAGTCGCAGGCTTTATCGTGGGTTTTGCCCTGCAGGACACCCTGGGTAATTTCGCCGCCGGAGCCATGATTCTCATTTACCGACCCTTCGATGTTGACGATATCGTTGAAGTAACAGGTGCGTTCGGGACTGTTCAAAAAATGAACCTGGTGTCAACCACGATCACGACACTCGATAACCAGACCCTGGTGATTCCAAACAGTAAAATCTGGGGTGATGTCATCAAGAATGTCACAGCCCAGGATATACGCCGTGTGGACCTGGAGTTTGGTATCGGTTATGACGACGATATTGAACACGCTGAACGGATACTGACAGAGATCGTGTCAGCCCACGAGAAAGTGCTCAAGGATCCCGAACCAAACGTCAAACTACACACGCTCGGTGACTCTTCTGTCAACTTCATTGTGCGCCCATGGACAGAGACCGATGATTACTGGGATGTTTACTGGGATATCATGCGTGAAGTGAAGGTCCGCTTTGACCGCGAGGGAATTTCGATACCTTTCCCACAGCGCGATGTTCATTTATATAACGAGGAGAGTGCATAAGAGCTCATCATGATCCCTTCTGTCGTCATGAAGTCAAGAACGATGTGGAAGAATCTCATCAACGGAGAATGCAGGTGCCAGTAAAGAAACTCGCACTGGCTGCATTCCTGGTCACCATACTGCTGCTCTACTTTGTCGGTGGTGGTGAGAAGTACCTCAGCATTGACCTGTATCAGAATCTGTTTGAGACATCGCCGCTGGCAACGGCGGCGGTATTTTTTATTGTTTTCCTGGTTGGCGCCAGTTGTTCATTGCCCGTCGCCGGTGTTATGTCGGTGGCCAGCGGTGTTGTGTTTGGCACCTTGATCGGTTTTCTCATTTCTTCGGCTGCAACTTGCCTCGGTGGAACAGTTGCACTCTATGCCACGAGATTTCTTTTTCGTGACCTGGTAAAAAGACGGTTCAGTGGTCAGATTGAGATGGTTAACAAAGGTATAGACAAAGAAGGCGCCTTTTACCTGTTTGGTCTGAGGATGATACCCGTCATCCCATTCTGGTTGTTGAACCTCGTGATGGCGTTGACATCGATGAAAGTGCCCGTATTCATGTTGGCAACTCTACTGGGAATGGTGCCGATATTGCTGATTCTCGTTTATACAGGCAATGAACTGGGTGAAATAGAATCCTTCAGTATGGCCACTATTCTAACCCCGGACCTGATCATTGCACTCGTTTTGCTGGCAAGCTTCCCCTTTCTTGCAAAAGCCTTCGTTGGCCTGATTCGACGTTACAGAGCTAGGGCTCTGTCCGATTAAACCCGACCGGGGTTTAACACTACTCTAAAGTTTGATTATCCGGATCATATCGGTTCCGCCACTTAACTGGGTATGTCCTGCTGTCACGATAACCGAGTCTCCGGCTTGCGCATATCCCATTTCCTGAACACATTTCTCGGCAAATTCGATTTTTGCCCGGTCACCCGGTTCCCCGGTATAGGTAACCGCATCTACACCCCAGTTCATGGAGAGCCGCCGAGCCACCCGTTCCGAGCCGGAAATGGTTAGTATCGGACACTCTGGCCGGTGTTTTGAAATCAGACGTGAGGTGAAACCCGTTTCACTCAGGCTGATTATCGCAGCCGCACCAAGATCTTTCGCCATCGTTGTCACCGCACCGGAGATGGCTTCTGTAACGACATTGGCAGAATGGAACGGAATTTTTTGCAGATAACCGAACTCGTTCAAACAGGATTCAGTGGTCAGGGCCAGGGAGTGCATGGTTTTAACCGCCTCAATCGGATACTTGCCAGCAGCAGTTTCACCTGAAAGCATAATGGCAGAAGATCCATCAAGTATCGCGTTGGCAACATCACTCGCCTCCGCCCGGGTTGGTCGGGGGTTACGCTCCATCGATGCCAGCATCTGTGTGGCTGTAATGACCGGTTTACCTGCCATTACCGTATTACGAATCATCTTCTTTTGAGTACCGGGCACCTCACCAAAGGGTAACTCAACACCTAGATCACCACGTGCAACCATCATTCCGTCAGCCTCAGCGATGATGTCTTCCATATTATCAACACCGGCCTTGTTTTCGATCTTGGCGATGATTGGTGTGTCAATATCCTGTTCGGCAAGAATTTCTCGCATTCGCTTGATATCGTCGCCACTTTGAATGAAGGAAGCGGCAATATAATCAACATCATTGGTAGCTGCGAATTCAACTTCCCGAATAAAATCAGAGCGATTTTCCGTACCGACTGCGGTCATCGACAGTTCGGTATCTGGCAGATTCACGCCCTTGGTTTTACCCAGGATTCCACCGTGTACGACACGACAATGTATTTCACTATCAGTTATAGTCACCGCTTTCAGCTCGATGGCCCCATCATCAAGCAGAATGACATCACCGGCGGAGACCTCGACGGGTAATTTCGGGTAGGAGACCGAGACCCCACTTTCATCGCCCGGACGACCATCGGTCCACAGGCTGAAATTCATACCCCGATTGAGATCTACGTAACTGCTTTTGAGCAAACCGGTACGAATTTCAATCCCACGGGTGTCAATCATGATGGCCACCCTGCGACCGGCGTTGCCGGCTGCCTCGCGAATCCGCACCACACGTTCAGTGTGTTCCTCAAAAGTGCCATGGGAAAGATTCAGCCGCGCAACATTCATCCCGCTTTGAATCATTTGTGTCAATATCGACACGTCATCACATGCCGGACCAATGGTGGCGATGATCTTGGTTTTACGAAACCGGGACTTCCTGCTCATGATGGCGGTGTCAGGCTTGGCGCCTTTCCGATTTCGACGTCAATATTCAGATACTTGACCACGAGGATCACCGTATTCGATACTGCCATCGCCTTACGCATGCAATGATTGACAGCCATGGTTACCGCCTCGAACTCACCACGTACCTGGGAACTAAGCTGGTTGCTGACGATCTCGATATCCGCCTGCTCACGTAAATCTTCGATAAACTCAATGATGTCGGGTATCGGCCCGTCTTTCAGCGGGTAGAGACTCATGTCCGCGACGATTTTCATAGTGCTATAGTCCTTGGGTTATAGTCCTTGGCTCGTGGTCTTTTGGATCATACAAATGCAAAGCGTATTGTATGGCGGCTCCGATGGTTTGCACAGTTCAATTTGAAGGCAAACAGACATCTTCCTGGATTGTGCTAAACCGGCGGTTTCCGTATGATCCGAAGATGATTCAAAGATTCCG
>Ga0164315_10001080_pt1 | contig 20223 bp, 16 predicted proteins | sample GuaBasSedimGuay6_FD_113737 | JGI IMG/M metagenome (GOLD analysis project Ga0164315, IMG submission 113737) | Subseafloor sediment microbial communities from Guaymas Basin, Gulf of California, Mexico - Guay6, Core 4569-2, 0-3 cm | ecosystem: Environmental > Aquatic > Marine > Hydrothermal vents... | reverse complement strand
TCTCTTCTATAAAACCACAATATTTTGTGGAAAATTGGAATATTATAAGGATAGTCTTGTTATTTTCAAATGAAAATTTGAGCGGTTAATAATATCATATTAAAATCAACTTGACGATCGAGTTTAACCATTCAATACTGGTTTACGGATCGGAAGTATCAGGTAGCTGAATTTGTATTTCAAGATGGCAGCCACTTAGCTTCTGCTGAAGAAATTGCTCAGTCTTTTCAAACTCTTACTGGTACCGAGGGAAACGATTTCCTCAAAGGCTTTAGTGATAACGAAACCCTTTACGGATTAGGCGGTAATGATCGTCTTAGTGGAGGAAGCGGTGATGACAGGCTAGAAGGCGGATCAGGGAACGACAGCTTGTTTGCCAGCATCGGAGATGACATCTTGGCAGGCGATGCCGGCAACGATTTCTTGATCGGTGGCCCAGGCAGTGACACCTATCTTTTTGAACGCAATGGGGATCAAGATAGCATTTTGAACAAAGACACTAGCCCTGAAGCCTTCGATCAACTGCTCTTCGGTGAGGATATCAGTGCCGAACAACTGTGGTTTAGGCAACACGATCAAAATCTTGAGATTCGCGTCTTGGGTAGTGAAGATCGCGTGACGGTAAGAAAGTGGTATGCTGATGAGGCCTATCATTTGGATGCCTTTAAACTGGATAATGGGCAAATTTTGGTTGAGAGCCAAGTGCAGCAATTGGTTGATGCGATGGCTGCGTTTTCACCGCCTTCGGCTAGCGAGTTGAATTTGTCTGGAGAAAGGCACGAAACCTTGCAACCGATTATTGCGGCCAGTTGGCAAAGTTAAATTTAAAAGATAGAACACTACTGACTGATGATCATGATTAACACTGATTAATCAAATAATCAAAAAAATCAGCGCCAATCATGAAAATCAGCATGTCACGCAAAAGTTTTTGCGCGCAAAAACTTTTGCGTGACATATCAGCGTTCTATCAAATAAATTTAAAAGATAGAACGCTGATTTGACTGATGATCATGATTAACACTGATTAATCAAAAGATCAGCGCAAATCATGGTGTCAGCGTCATCAGCGTTTTATACCAAAAATCAGTTTATTCCGTTAATCCGCTGTACTATCCTATGCTGTACTATCCTATCACTTTATGACCAATTCATCTCCTAATATTGACACAGGATTGATCTGTTTAGCTTTATTGGCACGTTTTCATCATCTGCCAGCCGATATTGAACAACTGAAACACCAATTTGGGCAATCGGGCCAGGTGTTTAGTGAAACAGATTTATTACGTGCAGCTAAACAACTGGGTTTAAAAGCTAAGGCGATTACTCGTCAAAAACCCCACTTAGATAAAATTCCTTTACCAGCGATTGTTCAAACGCAACAGGGGCATTATGTTGTGCTTGCTAAATTGGCTGAAGATAAAGTCTTGATTCAAGACGCGCAGGCCCAACGTCCTGTAACCCTGACACGCGAACAATTTTTGGCAGAAGTTTGGTCAAGCAGACTGATTTTTGTGACGCGGCGTTTTGCCTTAGTTGAAGAAGAGGTCAAATTCGGCTTTCGCTGGTTTATTCCTTCTATTGTTAAGTATCGCAAATTTTTTGGTGAAGTTTTCTTGGCCTCGTTTTTTATCCAATTATTTGCCTTAATCACGCCGTTGTTCTTTCAAGTCATTATTGATAAAGTGTTGGTACATAAAGGCTTAACGACTTTGGATGTGTTGGCGATAGGCATGTTGGCGATTTCTTTCTTTGAAGTTTTGTTAGATGGCTTACGCACTTATTTGTTTTCCCATACCAGCAATCGGGTTGATGTCACCTTGGGTACGCAACTTTTTACACACTTGTTGGCCTTGCCGGTGAGCTACTTTGAGGCGCGGCGCGTGGGGAATACCGTTGCGAGAGTCAGAGAATTGGAAAGTATCCGCAATTTTATTACGGGTTCAGCCTTGACGTTAGTCATTGATCTGTTTTTTACGGTTGTCTTTCTCACTGTCATGTATTACTACAGCCCGACGCTGACTTATATTGTTTTAGGTTCCCTCCCTTTTTATATCTTGTTATCTTTCGTTGTTACTCCGATATTACGTGAACGATTACATGAAAAGTTTAACCGGGGGGCAGAAAATCAAGCCTTTCTGGTTGAAGCGATCAATGGTATTGAAACGGTTAAGGCCAGTGCGGTTGAACCGCAATTTCAACGCCGTTGGGAAACACAATTAGCGGGCTACGTTTCTGCCGCTTTCAAAGCCAACCATTTAGGTAATATTGCTAACCAGATCGCCGGGTTTATTAATAAAGTCACTACCGTGTTGATTTTATGGATAGGGGCCCGTTTGGTTATTGAAGGTTATCTCAGTATCGGCCAATTAATTGCCTTTAATATGTTGGCGGGCAGAGTGAGTGGGCCGGTTTTGAGATTAGTACAATTGTGGCAAGATTTTCAACAGGCCGGTATTTCTTTACAACGATTAGGCGATATTTTGAATGCGAAGACAGAGCCAAACTATCAACCGAATCGGACTTCGCTGCCGCAATTGGAAGGCCGGATTCATTTTGATCAGATTACCTTTCGTTATCGTCCTGATGGGCCAGAAATATTGCGTCATATTGATTTAGAGATTCCTAAAGGACAGGTGGTGGGTATTGTGGGGCGTTCAGGTTCGGGTAAAAGTACGCTGGCTAAATTGGTACAACGCTTACATGTCCCAGAAAAGGGTCGTATGTTGATTGATGGCGTGAATTTAATCATGATTCACCCAGCGTGGTTACGTCGTCAAGTCGGTATTGTTTTACAGGAAAGTTTTCTCTTCAATAATAGTGTGCGTGACAATATTGCTTTGCATGATCCCAGTTTACCGATGGAAATCGTTGTACAAGCGGCGAAAATGGCCGGCGCGCATGAATTTATATTAGAATTAACAGAAGGTTACGATACAATCATTGGCGAACATGGCAGTACCTTATCTGGGGGACAACGGCAACGTATTGCGATTGCGCGGGCTTTAGTGATGAATCCGCGTATTCTGATTTTTGATGAGGCCACCAGTGCTTTAGATTATGAATCTGAGCGTTTGATTCAAAATAATATGCAGCGTATTTGTGCCGGCCGCACAGTGTTGATTATTGCTCATCGTTTGAGTACGGTGCGTCATGCTGATCGGATTATTGTGATTGATAAGGGTCAAATTGTGGAAGAAGGGCATCATGGGAGTTTGGTCAAAAAAGGGGGGCATTATGCCGCGCTTTATGCTCATCAAAATGATGACTAAAATGTAGGGTGGGTAACGGGTTTTTGTTGCCCACCATCTAAACTTAAGGGGCCGGCTACAAACCTCATTAAAATCAAATATTTAAATTAAGGGGCAGGCAACAAAAACTACCTGCCCCCTACAAAGTTTGCGGACAAATCGAAAAGGGGTATTTTTCAGACTGCCCGCGAGACGCACAGCAGTGCGTCTCTACAACCGCTTGGGCCTTTAGCAAAGAGACAGAAGCATCATTGTTTCACCATCTGATATTTGTAACATGGGTGAAGACACCACGTTCAAAATTCGGGTGTTAGAACCAATATAGAGGGTTTCTTGATCAATCCCAATTGTTAAAGGATACCCCTGACGTGCTGCCACCAATTCTTGATGTCTCGCATCAAGAACTATGAGAGAAAAATAGCCTTCCAGATAGGTTAGAGTTAATCTCAGAGCCTCGCTAAGAGACATACCGAACTCGAAGTAGTGATGGATCAGACGTAAAACGATTTCACTGTCACGCTGAATCGGTAAATCCAATTTCAACACGTTTAGACAAATGTCTTTGGCGTTTTCAAGTTGCCCGGAATAAACCAAAGCGAGATCGTTGTTACTTGATAATTCAGGGCTATCTTGAATCTGAAGGCTATCTGGAATCTTCTGCTCAATGAGCGCAATCGCTAAATGAGCGGGTGTATTGAAGCCAGATAAAGCTTTTAGGTTTCCTTGAGTTTCTATGCATTGGGTATGCCCGTCGCAGAAAGTGGCAACCCCGACTTGATCTAATTTTCCATAAGTCTGTTCGACAAGCTGCAAATCTTTTTGCAAAGTCGAGACGCACGGCAGTGCGTCGAAACGAACTTTAGTGAGTATCCCTAATAAACTATTATTCATAATAAATCAAGCACCTGTTTAGTGAGTCAAAATCCTAGCTGCCAAACCAAAAAATGCCGGAATGGAAGCGGTTAAAAAACAGGTGGGGACCTTAGCATAATCGGGTTAAAATTGGAAGGCTTTTTGTCAAAAAAACTCATTTCTGAATGGCGGTTTTCTGGGAAAATAGAAACCCATTTCTGGATTTATTTTTCACCCGCGATGGTGGGCAAGCGGGTAGAGATATTTTTACAAATTTATTTTCGCGAAGATGACGCAAAATAAATTTGGAACGTAAAACGCAAAGACGCAGGTACACAAACTGGAATGAAAAATAATCAAGAAGAATTAGCCTTTTTGCCAGCGGCTTTGGAGATTCAAGAAAAACCGCCTTCTCCTATCGGTCGCGCCATTATTTGGGCAATCATCAGTTTTTTTATCCTTGCCCTTATTTGGGCGAGTGTGGGTCAAGTTGATGTGGTGGCTACCGCTCAAGGTAAGATTATTCCGAGTGGGCGTGTTAAAGTCATCCAACCTTTGGAAACAGGAGTCGTGAAGCGCATCTGGGTTGAAGAAGGGCAATTGGTGAAGGCGGGTCAATTGCTTATCGAACTGGATAGTACCGTGAGTGGGGCTGATTTGGCCCGTTTGAAAACCGAAGGGATGATGGCAAAACTTGAACAAGCCCGTTTGGAAGCGTTATTAGCGGCGATTAGACAAGGTAAACTGCAATCGTTCGTAAAACCAGCGGATGCTGAATCTTTGCAAGTCGAACTTCAACAAGCCCGTTTAAAAAAGCAATTTCGCGAATATCAAGCGCGTTTAGCGGCTTTGGCTAATGAAATACAACAACGTGAGGCAGAACGTGCGACAGTGATGGCGCATATTGGTAAGTATAGGGCGATTATTCCGTTAATCACGGAACGTGTTCAAACCTTTAAAAAAATGGTCAATAAACAACTGCATCCACGGGTGCAGTGGTTAGAATTGGAACAGGAACGTATTGAACTGGTTAAAGAACAGGATATTCAATACCGTCAAATGGCGGTAATAGAGGCCGCTATTGCGGGCCTTAAACAACAACAGGATTTATTACAGGTACAGGCTGAGGCGCAGTATTTAGCCGAACTGGTTGAAATTCGCCACAAATGGATTAATATTAAACAAGAATTAATCAAGGCTGAACAACGCAAGATATTACAGTCTCTCAAAGCGCCTACTGCTGGCCAAATACAACAGCTTGCTATTCATACTGTGGGCGGTGTTGTGACACCCGCACAACCTTTAATGATGATTGTTCCCGAGGCCCAGCATTTAGAAGTAGAAGCTTGGGTACAAAACAAGGATATTGGATTTATTGAGGAAGGGGAACAGGCTGAAGTGAAAGTGGAATCTTTTCCCTTTACGAAGTATGGTACACTTGATGCTGAGGTTGTCACGCTTTCCCATGATGCCGTGGCTAAGGAGAATATTGGTTTAGTGTATGCGGCACGAGTGTCTTTGAAACAAACTCGTATTAAAGTGAATAAAAACTGGGTTAATCTGACGGCCGGTATGGCAGTCGTTGTCGAAATTAAGACAGGGAAACGTCGGTTAATTGAGTATTTTTTAAGGGCGAACACGCAGGTTCGCCCCTACATTGCGTCTGTAGGGGCGAACCTACGTGTTCGCCCTCCCCAAAATCCTACCGTGAATGAATCAGAAAATAAATCCTTTCTTATATACAATCCTTTCTTATATACAATCCTTGTCGTTCTCGGTTTTTGATCGCGTTAAAATAGAAATGCAGCCTACCCACCACAATCGCTTGGCCTTAAATATCACTCAATATCAAGCATATCAATGATTTGAGAAATGAGGTGATCATTGCTCATTGATAGAGGCCGGATATCCAATTTCTTCTAATAAATCCGCTATTTGTCCCCACTGGATAGGGGGATCATTCCATTCAATAGTCACCGTCTTGCTGTCTTTATCAGCCTTGACAGACGTGACACCTTCTATATCACCGACTTCTCGCTCAATGGTGCTAGTACAGTGTCCACAATTGATATTAGGGATGTTGACTGTTTTAGTTGCCATTTCAATCAGTTCCTTTTAGATAAATGGTTAATGGTTAATGGTTAATGATTAATTCTATTTAAACCTCATTCAGCTTTTCAATAATCTGGGATAAAGCTTCAAAAATAATGCTTGATTACAGATTACGGGTTGTCAATTATCTATTGTCTATTAAATGAATTAATACATTTATTAATAAACCTATATCCCTTTAACATATTGAATAATAACATAATAATTAGAATATCGGTCTTCAATAGAATAAGGCCTATTAAATCTTGACAAGAATAGTCAAGATTTTTTTGATTTTAAGTTCTAAACTTAATATATAAGTACTGAAGCACAAATAAACAGGTATTTAACAACCAAGGTGCCCCCTTTCTGTTTTTTTAAATATACCTGAAAATTTATGGTTCAGTACTTAGATAAGAGATTGGTGGGCAACCAAAAACACGTTACCGGCCCCCTACAGGGAATGGGGCCGGCAACCAAAAACACGTTACCGGCCCCCTACATTAATTGGTGGGCAACAAAAACACGTTACCCACCCTACAATTAATTGGTGGGCAACAAAAACACGTTACCGGCCCCCTACATTAATTGGTGGGCAACAAAAACACGTTACCCACCCTACATTTAATTGAATGGGGCCGGCAACCAAAAACACGTTACCGGCCCCCTACATTAATTGGTGGGCAACCAAAAACCGTTACCCATCTTATAATTGATAATAAAAGTAATGAATAATGAAATTTAATTAAAAATTAAATTAATAAGCAGTCATGATGCTAAATGGGTTTCAGAGTCTCTATCTTTTTTTATTATGGCATAGTTTATGCTGTTAATTCGTGTTAATCAAAACTTACTATTATACCACCGTGTGTGTCATAAATTGATTTAAGTTATGTTTAAGTCATTCAGTTTAAGTCATTCAAGTTTTAAAAAACTTGAGTTAAATTAAATCGGTATAAAGTAACTACATGGAGGATAGCGATATGTCTTCAAAACATTTCAATCTCATAACGGGCTTTTGTTTAAGCCTGCTGGTTTTTCAACAAGCCGCTGCCAACGAGCAACAACAATTGGTATTGCAAGTTGCGAAGCAAGTTGAATCTGAACCTTTCGCCTACGAGCGTCATATTGAAACGCTTGCTAAAGAGGTGAAAAGGCTTCAATTGGAACAAGCCAAATTGAAGCTGGAACATGAACGAAAGTTATTACAACTGCGACTCGAAAGGGAAAGACTTTCGTTGGAAAATGACTGGCATCGGGTTAAAGAAACTCAATTATCGGCGCAGTTCAAGGCCCTCAAAAATCGCTTAGTTCTGGAAAACACGATCAATGCCGAGAAGCAAAAGCAAACGGAATTGGCGCGTGAACGGGATCAATTGGCATTGGAAAACGCGGTTGCCGAAGAACGAAATAAGCAAGAGGAACTGGCATTTGAGGCTGAATTGAACAAAATGACGTTTAAAAAACGTCTATTGGAAGCCAAAATTGCTGAAAGAGCAAAACAAGAGAAGTGGGATAACCAAGCCAATACGCCGCCAACTTATTTAATAGAACCTTTGGTGGATGGACAATTGATCATTAGCGATAGAAAGGTGGTTTTGAACGGGCCTATTTGGCGGGGAACCGCTAATGAGATTGTTGAGCGTATTCAGTATTATAATAACAAAAATACTGAGTATCCCATTTTTCTGATCATTGACTATTGTCGTGGCGGTTCGGTTATGGAAGGCACGAGAATTTTGAAAGCGATGCACAATAGTCGCGCCCCAGTGTATGTCGTGCTGAAGTCTTTTGCTGCCAGTATGGCTGCCGTGATTACGACTTTAGCTGAACGTTCTTATGCTTATCCTGATGCGGTTCTCATTCATCATCAAGTTTGGGGTACTTCGAAGGGTAATGGCACCGAGCAACGCGAATACTTGAAGATTCTTGATCAATGGGCTAACCGTATTATACAACCCGTTGCCGATAAAATGGGTATGACTTTAGAGGCGTTGATTGAGAAAATGTATCAACATAACTCCAGCGGCGATTGGTTTGAGTTTGCTGATGCGGCCGTTAAACACAAATGGGTGGATTATCTGATTGAAGATATCAGAGACACTTCTTTTGTTAAGCGCCCAAAGGATGGGGATAACAATGAAGTTGAGGCCAAGGGCAAACGGGTTTCAGTCGCTGAAAAACGCGATGTGCAAGGCAATAGCTATGTGAAAATGCCCCACCTTCGCCCCTTTGATGTTTATCATATGTACAACCCGGATAATTATTATCGTTATTAAGGCAATTGAGCTGATTATAACTTTTTTTGTTGAAAATATAACGGTTTGATTTTATAGCTGTTATTGGTTAATGAGTTCACCTACCGTGAATCAAATCAGTCTATTTATATTTCCTTAAAACATTAAGGGATTGCAAGGGTCAATGGCAACTGATAAGTGAATACTGATCCTTTTTTGAGCAGAGCGGTTGGACGGCCCTAAAATTAACTGGTAAATACGTTTCAACAAAAAAAGTTATAGTCAGAATTTTCCAATTTCAATAATCAATTATCAGGATAAGAATGCTGGGCAAGCGTTTGGTTCGATTTTTGGCATTGTTGTGAAATTAAAGCACCCGAATGGTGGGCAAGCGGGCGATTGATTAGATTTTTGGCATGGAATTGAGATTGTACCGCCCGCTTACCCACGTTTGGTTCGATTTTTGGCATTGTTGTGAGATTAAAGCACCAGAATGGTGGGCAAGCGGGCGATTAGATTTTTGGCATGGAATGGAATTGAGATTGTACCGACAGCGATCCCACCCTACGAGATTTTTTGCACTTTTTGTATTTCACGCAAAAGGAAAATGCTATAGTTTCACTTAAATATCATTATGAGGTTGCCAGCCTTTGAACACATTCCAGCAATTGACCACATCGCGTTGACCGTGCTGTGGTAATTCCCAACAGGGTGAGGATTCTCTTTCTGCCGGGGAAATACAGTCGTAACCTGCACAGTGGATCAGAGCCAAAGCGGCCCCCAAGTTTTCCAAAAAACAAGCTTCAATCTGGGAATCCGGGAGTCCACTGAACTGCCACATTTCATTAGGAAAATACCCTCCACGAAGGTATGGTCGCAACTCCGGTGTATACGAAAGCGCATTATTATCGTACTGTTCGTAGGTAAAATCCATCATGCTTCCGGTAGCCGCATACAGGATACCACTGGTGGTACCAAATTCATAAAAGCCGTTTTCCTGAGGCCAATCGTTGATCAGTTCTGTCATACCTTGACCGACTTGTTCCACAAACTCGTTACCAGCCGCTGCGTCTGGACAGAGCATTAATTGGCTATAGCTGTGATAATTGATTCCAACACAAAAATTGTGTTCTTGATGCAGTTTGGCGATGACTTGGGTTTCAGTTTCAGAATTTGCTGAAGGGCCGCACCATATGCTACTGTCACCATTATCTGATGGATCTCGACTGGTCACTATTCCCCATACCTGATCACTGGTCTCGAACCCCCACGTTTCCGTGCCAAAATTGCGGTTGATGTCTACACCCGTATAGGTGCCAGCCTTCACAGGGATATTTCGACAACCACCTGACAGATTTGGAACATCGCAAATGACGCAGTCCTTTTCATAGGTGTAACTTTTACGGCTTGGCCGCCAGTTACGGTTACTAATCACTGTGTATTCATGTCCATCCGGATTAACCAACGGAACAAACCAAATTTCCCGAGTATCTAATAAATGCTTAATGCATTTTTCTGTCTGAGTCGTCGGCTCCGGCTTGTAATTTGTGATCAGGTACTCGGCGACCAGATAAGGAACTTCTAGTGCTATCCATTCCCGAGCATGAACGGCACCGCTAAACAATATTTTATGGTCAGAACCGTTGCCCACTTTGAGTGCCAATATTTCTCTGCCCTCATGACTCTGACCCACGCTGATCACGTCAGGGTCCACAATACCACGTTCGACACCCATAGCACGTAGACATTCCATGTCCTTCTTCAGGCTATAGAATTCAATTTCTTCCATATCTTGCCTCTCAGGGATTGTCGGTACCATAAAGCATTTACTTTTCCAACAATCCACTCCCTCAATCTCATAACGATGATAATGAAATGGTCTTTTTATCATAAAATCCTCCTTTATCAGGGTCCAGAGTTAACGCCCACTCAGTTTGTCAAGTTGTGCTTGTTTGCTCTCTAATAGAGCAGTCAATTTTTGATGCATAAAGCTATTCCCCATGCGTTGAGCTAATTTCGCAAAGAGTGCCGCATCCAGTGTCCATTGTTTCTCTGCATCTTGTAGCCCAGCAAACGTTGCTGTCGTAACAGAAGCTTCCAACCAACTCGGATGTGAGGCTAACCTCGACCGTAATGCGGCCATTTCTTCCGCCATTTGTTTTTCCAGCAGGGACACCACTGAAGTATCTGTCGCATCACGGGCCAGTACCAAGGTATTAATCTTCAACAACACTTGGCGAAGGTGCAAACTATTGAGATGTTCCCATATACGAGATGCCGGTTGCGGTTTGCCCCCAGAATGACGTTGGCGAAATTCACGATATTGTTGGGCTTTGGTTAATTGAAAGAGATTTTTCAGAAAATCTCCGTTGTCCAAGTTAAGTACGGTGATTTGTTTGCCCCGTTTTTTGAGTTCAGCGACTTCATTGCTCTTCCAGACTGCTACCACACCCTCTTGCCATTCCACATAGTTTTCACGCCTCACTTGGAACCGCCGTATTATCGTGTTATCGCGAGGTGTCACGAACAACACCAGTTCAACCCCGGTTGGCGGTGGTATATAATTTGCGAACTCGGGGCGTCCAAGCTGTTTTAAAATTTCCCCGATCTCTCGTAGGTAGCGCCTACGTGTCTCAATGGTCTGTTTTAAAGACTCTTGGATATCACAGGTGAGTTCCAGATGCTGGGGTAAGGGTTTGCTTGCCAGCCAACTGAGTCGTCGAATAAGTTCAGATTCACCTTCCAACACAAAAACCAACATGTCCGTCAGTTTAACACTTTCGTAGCGGTTCTCTCCCGTGAGACGTGCTAGCATGTGTAGGCCATCGGCGAACTCCGTTTCAAGTTGTGCTGTTTCTTTTTCAGAGGCCTTGTCTAAGGCAACCGATGCCCAAGCCACGTTACGCCTTTCTCTTTCGTAAAGCCAATTCCAAGCGTGATTGAGTATTCCATCCGACGAATACTGCAAGCGTTTACGAAAGGCTGCTTCCACCTCGGTAGGCGAAAGCTCACGGATGGCATTCTCATAGCTGTCTTTTCCAAAATACAACAGTTGTGGCAATTCAGCCTTTTCGGTAGCCAGCAAAGTTTCATCCGAGACAGTCGCTAAAATCCCATTGTCGATGTGGCTTAGTTCTTTATAGGCTTGACTCTTAATGGCTGAGCCGCTTGCTTGCTTCATGTAAACGATACGTTCTGTCATACAATTCTCCTATAGAAATAAATATTTATACCGGTGCGGACTATACTGCTTGGTAAAAAACACTCACATATGACCCGCATTCACTTTCAAACACCTCATTGAGTTCAACTATAGCGTTTCCCGATTGAATAAAGTAAATAAAGTACAGTTATACCTTCGAAAATCGAACCGCAAAATAACAGGCATTCCAGTCAGGCCGCGATTAAATTTGTAACAATAATAATTCATACTTCATTCAATCGGGAAACGCTATAACATTACTTGGTTGCGATTTTCACCTCCCTTTATCTCAATGTTCAAGTTAGAACTTTCTAATACTCAACTATCAAGTTTTTGATGTTCGGCATGCTTTGCAAAGCTCTATTTTTGAGTGTTAAAATAGCTAACTCATTGATTTTTAAGGTTATTTTTTAAGGTCTAAAATTATATTTCTTTTTAAATCAAGGACTTATAAAAAACGTGATAGTCGAGTAATAGACTAATATACCTTCATACTTTGGCGGGCGCATGGTATACCCCTAAAATAATCTTGTCAAGCGTCAAGGCTCAAATTACTTACCGCCTATCACTCGACTATCAAGTTTTTGATGTTATTTGGCTTTGCGATTTCACGGAAAAGTTTTTGCGCGTTAAATTTTTCACTAAAAGCGGGCCGAAAAATTTATCTTGCGAAATGACCCTTTTTTTGGGAATGCGCCCCCGGAAGAGGATGGGCTGAATGTGATATAGAAATTTATGGCATGTCGTGTAAACTAACCGCATCTTATTTGAGTGATGCCCTTGGAGATTTAGTTAATGCTGTGAATTATAGTTTTACTGAAGAGCCTGGGGAATACCGGTGGATTCTTATTCCACAGGAAAAAAAATGGCTTGCAAATTAAAATTATCGTTTTTCATCAGACTTTCCGCCAAAAACCAGATGACGACGGAGAACTTATATTTGATGTGACAGTATCAAAATATGAGTTTTCCTTGGCTATTTTAAATATGTTGGAAACGCTATTATCAGAGTATGGGGTATTAGGCTATAAAAAACAATGGGTTAGCTATGGCTTCCCGCTTGAAGACTATAGGCATCTTTGTCTGTCTGTGGGTAAGAAAACCAATGAAATGCTCATTGTAGCCGCACCCCTTTTGCACAGAGGCAGTAGTGCTATACTGCACACGGGCATAAATAAAACTTCTATGTAGGGTGGGGTAGCAAAAAAGTTTTACGCGCAAAACTTTTGGCGCGAAACGTGTTTTTAAAGCCCACAAAATCTATTTCACTTAACAAGTTTTTGCGCGCAAAAACAGTATTTCACTTAAGAAGTTGCGTGCAACTTCTTAAGTGAAATTCACATTTAGCTTCGCTGGCCTTCGGCTCACGCTCAAGTACAGCGAAGCTATACTTGAGCGTGAAATAAAGTTGCGCGCAACTTTTCACTTAGGAATGGTCACGAAATAACTTTTCACTTGAACCCGTTTTATAGAACCCCAGGTGTAACAAAGGGCTATTCATATTCAACCCCTTGGGGGTTGGCGTATTAATAAGATATCAACTTTTATCTGAGTTTTCTCAACATCTATAAATGTCCAAGTTATTTTGTGACGGTTCCTTAAGAACCAAGTTATTTTGTGACGGTTCCTTAAGAAGTTTTGCGCGCAAAACTTCTTAAGTGAAAGCGTGAACCTTCGGTGCGCTACGCTAAATGTGAAATATCAAAAAGTTTAAGCTATGCCCATGTGCAGTATAAGGCAATTGGCTGAGCAACCCCATTTCCGTTTTATTCAATTAGCTACAAATCGGGATGAATTTAAGAGACGCATGCGTCTATGGTAATGCTACAAATCGGGATGAATTTAAGAGACGCATGGCAATGCGTCTCTACAAATACGGTTTTGCATTGTGGCCGATTGACTTTAGAACAAGCGCATGAACACTGTTGTTCTGTTGAAGGTTATCATCAGTTATTACAGACTGCAGAGCGTTTTCATATTGCGCCTGAAACGCTACTGGGCAGAGAGCAATTGGATCGTTTATTTCGGGATGACGGGCTTTCAAGAAAAGCTCTAAGCACTCATGCGGCACGCAATGCTTAAGAAATCGCGTCTCCCTTCGCTCATGAACAATTTCCTTCGCTTTTACAGGGGTTAAAAGCAACGATCTGGCTGGAAGAAACCGGTTATCATGATAATGATGGCACACAACGGTTACTTACTCGCGTTATCGGAAATGAACAAGAGGGTGATTTGCCGCCGGATCGCGCTTTGTGGACATTGATAGAGTCTCTGGCTCAAGATGCCGCACTTGGGGGGTGGGCTATCGCGTAGAAAGTCGTAGTCTGAACAAAGCTTTTTTTAAAAACGGTTGCCCTTTCAATAAACAACTTCTAACTGGGGCACGGTATTTAGCAATAGGGATCAATGATCCGCGTTCTGGGATTCATAAACCTAATGAATCTATACCCGCTTGGACTATTCGCTTACATCAACGGCAATTAACAACGTTGTTTGAGTGGACTAATCGTATTGCTACTGGAAAAAGCGGCTAATCCTTAATGAGTGTGATCTCAATGTGAGATCAATTTGATATAATCCAATGGTTCCTTTGCATCGTCGTGATATACTTTGTAAAACAAAGTTTTGTCAGAGGTAAAAAACCTGCCAGGTTTGCCAAACATGGCAGGTTTGGCAAGCCCTGAAATGATTTTGATGAAAATCTATAAAACCGCCGAAGGTGTTAATTAAACCTTGGCGGTTTTTTTTTCCTTTTAGCCTTACTTTTTTAAAGTAGATAGGTGAGGCGATAAATCGCTTTATTAAGGTACTGAAAACTTCGGAAAAGTCTGTAAGTCATTGATTTTTTGTTATGCCTATTTTTGTAAGTCATTGAAAGTATTGGATGCAAAAAAGTTCTCCGAAGTTTTCAGTAAGGTAGGAAAAATCCATACTTTCAAATTTAATAATGACTGATTCTACTGTTACTTTTGATTCTAAAACGTTTTTGGCGAATTTGACGAATAAGCCGGGCGTATATTGTATGTTGGATGCCACCGGTACGGTGTTGTATGTGGGTAAGGCGCGTCATTTGAAAAAACGGGTGGCGAGTTATTTTAATCAATCGGCTAATATGTCGCCGAAAACGCGGGCCTTAGTGACACAGATTGCTAATATTGAAGTGACTGTTACGCAAACTGAAACTGAGGCTTTGATTCTTGAAAATACTTTAATTAAAAGGCAGCAGCCTCGTTATAATATTTTATTACGTGATGATAAAAGTTATCCTTATATTTGTTTATCACATCACCCTTTCCCCCGTTTAACCTTGCATCGGGGCGTTAGAAAGGTTCTGGGGCGTTGTTTTGGGCCTTATCCGCATGTTCGGGCGGTGCATGAAACGATCAATTTGCTACAAAAATTATTTCGGATTCGCCAATGTGATGAGCATTTTTTCAACTATCGCTCGCGCCCCTGTTTACAATATCAAATTCAACGTTGCACTGCTCCTTGTGTGGGTTTGATTGATGCGGCAAGTTATCAGGAAGATGTGCAACATGCGATGTTGTTTTTAGAAGGTAAAAGTCAAACGGTGTTGGCGACTTTAATCGAAAAAATGGAGGAGGCGGCGAAAGCCTTGGCATTTGAAACGGCGGCTAAATATCGTGATCAAATTCGCGCTTTAATAAAAATTCAGACGCATCAATATGTGAGTATAGAAGGCGATAATATTGATATTGATATTATTGCGGCCGTCATTGGGAGCGATATGGCTTGTGTGCAAGTGTTGATGGTGCGTGAGGGGCGGCAGGTTGGCAATCGTGCTTTTCAAATCCCCTCTGGCCCAAAAATCCCGCAGGGTTTTGAAATCCCTGGCCCTGAGATAGAAACATTGTTGGCTGCCTTTTTACCGCAATATTATTTGGCCGCTAATCGCGATATACCGGATGAGATTGTGCTTCAATGTGAGATTGATGAAATCCCTTTACTCACTGAAGTCATCAGTCAACAGCGGGGGAGGCAGGTGCTGATACATTCAAAGGTGCGAGCGACACGGGCGCAATGGCTGAAAATGGCGCTTGAAAATGCACAGGTTAGTCTGGTACAACGCCAACCTTATCAATATACTGAGCGTTTAGCGACTTTAAGTATTGTGCTCTCTATGGAAACGCTGCCATTGCGTATGGAATGTTTTGATGTGAGCCATACTCAAGGGGAAGCGACGGTGGCCGCTTGTGTGGTGTTTGATCTTGAAGGGCCCAATCGTAGTGATTATCGGCGTTTTAATATAGATAATATCACTGGCGGCGATGATTATGCCGCGATGCGAGAGGCGTTGATGCGGCGATATAGCCGCTTACAAAAGGAGGCTGCGCCTTTACCTGAACTGTTGTTTATCGACGGTGGCATTGGACAATTTAAAGTGGCACAAACTGTGCTGAATCAACTCCAATTAACGGATATACGCATCATCGGTGTGGCTAAAGGCCCGAACCGTCAAGCGGGTTTTGAAAGCTTGATTTTATCTGAAGAAGGGCCCCCATTGAGATTGCCTAAAGATTCACTTGCACTGCTCCTTATCCAACAAATCCGTGATGAGGCGCACCGTTTTGCTATCACAGCCCATCGGGGGAGACAGGCTAAAATACAGCGCACTTCTGTTTTGGAAGAAATTAGAGGTATTGGCCTTAGACGTCGCCAAGATTTACTCAATTATTTTGGGGGCTTGCAAGGCATTTCACAGGCCAGCGTAGAAGATTTAGCAGCCGTGCCAGGTATTGAGAAGTTATTAGCCAAAAAAATTTATGATTTTTTTCATAAAGAAGAATAATTCAAAATGAGGCTTACTGCTTCGATGCCAAATTAGCGAAGGGAATTAAACTGAAAGGGGTGGGCAACACAGCTCACCCTACCTTGATCGATGGGCAACACTCTTTGCTCACCCTACATAACTGATAACTGAAACATGAATACGCCTAATTTATTGACATTATTGAGAATTATGTTGATTCCCGTGCTGGTCGGGGTATTTTATTTGCCTTGGAAGTGGACAAATGAGTTAAGCACTTTAATTTTTGGCTTAGCGGCTATCACGGATTGGTTTGATGGCTATTTGGCAAGACGTTGGAATCAAACTTCGGCCTTTGGTGCTTTTTTAGATCCTGTCGCGGATAAATTGATTGTGGCCGTCGCTTTAGTTTTATTGGTACAAGCCCATCCTACCCAGTGGATGGCGATACCGGCTGCGGTGATTATTGGTCGTGAAATCACGATTTCGGCTTTACGTGAATGGATGGCCGAGCTTGGACAACGCGCTACAGTGGCGGTGTCAATGGTGGGTAAGGTTAAAACAACGGCTCAAATGACCTCTTTATTAATGTTACTTTATTATGATCCGTTATTGGGTTTACCGATCTACGAAATCGGTTTTGTTTTGTTATATGTGGCTGCTATTTTAACGTTATGGTCGATGATGGTTTATTTGCGAGCGGCTTTGCCGATTTTATTGAAGGAGTAGGGGCAATCCTTTGTGTTTGCCCTTTCCTGAGATGAAAAAAATAACGCAAAAGGCGCAAAAGACGCAAAAGACGCAAAAGACGCTTTCTTTAGCGTCTTTTGGGTTTATATACAAAATCTTGATACTTGTTTATTGATTTAAATGGATATTTCAGATACGCTATCTAGTGAAACCATTTTTTAAAGGCATAAACAAGATGAAATTTATTCATGCAGCTGATATTCATTTAGATAGTCCACTACGGGGATTAGCCCGTTATGAAGGGGCACCTGTTGAGCAAATGCAACGAGCAACGCGGCGAGCTTTTATTAATATGATCGATCTAGCTTGCAATGAAACCGTTGATTTTATTTTGCTGGCCGGTGATTTATATGATGTAGATTGGAAAGACTATAATACGGGATTATTTTTTAATCAACAAATGAGTCGTTTGCGTGAGGCGAATATTCCTGTATTTATGGTACTGGGTAATCACGATGCCGGTAATACTATCACACGACAATTAAGGCTACCAGATAATGTAACTGAATTTCATTATCGCTCTCCTGAAACCAAAGTTCTTGACAATATAGGCGTGGCAATACATGGACAAAGCTTCGCGAACAAATCCATCACCGACGATCTCAGCACCGCCTACCCTAACGCCCTTCCTGGTTATTTCAATATCGGTTTACTCCACACTTCTTTAAATGGCCGTCAAGGCCATGATCATTATGCCCCTTGTACCCTCCCTAGCTTACTCTCACATGGTTATGACTATTGGGCACTGGGCCATATTCATAAACGCGAAATCTTGCATGAGAAACCCTGGGTGGTTTTTGCCGGCAATTTGCAAGGACGACATGCTCGCGAAACGGGGGCTAAAGGCTGTACTTTAGTTAAAGTGAAAGACGGACAAACCGTTGTCAGTTCTATCCCGGTAGATGTTTTTCGCTGGGAAGAGTGTTTTGTGGGGGTAAACGATGTGGTAGAGGCTGATGATATAATCGAAAAGGCCCGTAGTGCCGTCAGTGAAGCGATGCAAAATGCCGATGGGAGGCCATTAGCTTTACGTTTTATTATAAAAGGGGCTTCTCCAGTGCATAATGAATTGCATAGTCATCCTGAACGTTGGACGAATGAAATTCGTGCCGCTGCGACTGATACGGGTTTAGGCAATGTCTGGATAGAAAAAATCAGTTTACAAACCCGTGCCCTTGAAACTCCGTTAGCGCAAGATGAGGGGCCGTTAGCGGAATTGACTCATTTTCTACGCAGTCTTATTCAAGACGGTGAAGGTTTAAAAGCGTTGAGTAGCGAATTTCGTTCATTAATCAATGCCTTACCGGCAGAGGCGCGAGAAAACGAAAAAGGTAGCGGTGTCGATCCGGGCAATCTTGATACGATTCGCGACTTGCTCAATGGTGTAGAAGAATTGTTGATGGCACGACTCTTGACGCAAGAATGAATGATGACAAGTTTTTTTGACAATTTGTCTATTTCGCGGGTTTTTTTCAACACAGAGTACACAGAGTACCATAGAGTACCACAGAGTCTAATCTCATCTATAGTTTGTCAGATATACTGCACGCGGGCACAATTTAAACTTTTAGTTGCTTTTCCGATTTGCTGACGTACAAAGGCAAATCGATCAGAAAAAGATTAAAAGGCACAACCCCGTATGTTGAATGTGAATAGCCCCAGGTGGCAACCTGGGGTTGCCAAAAAATGATAAAAGTTTTTCAGGCAAAAGTTCGCTGCGCGAACTTTTGCCTGAAAGTTTATTCCCGCGCCGAGTATACATAAGTTGGCCTTTCCAATAGTGGATATCAATGCGTTGATAACTGATAACTGCAAAATAAATTGGGTTTAAAAATCGGGCCTATGCATTACCCAAAATATTACCTGAGGGATTATGTCAAATAAAAAATTTGAAGAATTTATAAATCAGCAAACAGAAAATGCTGACTCAAAACCAATTGATTGGGATAAAAAAAGGGCCAATTGGATAAGAGATTTGGGTGCCTTCTATGGTTCTATAGAATCATTTTTAAAGCCTTATATTGAAGAAGGAAAGATAAAGATGGCTTATGGCAAGAAGAAGATATTTGAAGAACATCTAGGAGAGTATGAGGCAAAGAACGCTATCATTTTTTTTGGCTCGAATAAGGTAAAGCTGGAACCCATTGGAACCAATCTAATTGGTGTTGAAGGCCGTGTGGATTTAATTGGGCCTAATGGAAAAGTCAAATTTTTTCTTGTTAATAACACCACAAAAACGCAAAAGATTTCTGTGTGTGAGCAACCTCCTCTACCTGAAGAAAACGGGTTTGAAGAGAACTGTACATGGAAAATCGCCACGAGTCCTCCAAATCTCATCTATTTTGATTTGGAACAGAATTCTTTTTTTGATGCCCTTATGGAAGTCGCTAATGGGTGAGCGAGTTACTTTTAAAAGAAACAACCAAGAAGAGGGTTGCCCCTTGCGGTAAAATACCTGTTTATTTGTGCTTCAGTACTTAACTGATAACTGAAAGGAGAAAAACGATGCCAACACCCTTTCCTGGTATGGTTCCCTATTTAGAGCTGCCCGGATTGTGGGTACAAGTGCATACCAATTTGATTGTTGATATCCAGCGATTTTTAAATGCCTTGCTTCGGCCTCGTTATCATGTTGCTGAAAAGATTTTAGCCAAATTAGCGCGTACAAAGAATTGATTTCAAGGTTTAATCAGCGAAAATCATGACAATCAGTGCAATCAGCGTTCTATCAAGCCTTTCCTTTAGTACAACTGATCTGGGGAGTGATCGGATTGGTGCATGGGTAAAGTTAATCCCTAAACCGCTGTACTAAAATCTTCGTAGAGACGCGATGCCTCGCGTCTCTATATTGCTTATGATCACGCGGTAAACGGCCCAAAATAGGCACATACCATTTAATTAAATCGTATGTTTTTTGGATAATAGGTAAATCATTATTTTTCATAACGGTTGTTGATCAATGTAGGGTGGGATCGCTTAGCGACAATAAATTAAAACTTATCCCAAAATCGTTCCAAACGCTTGCCCACCATGCCCAAAAATACAACGCATTGAAGAAATAAACGGATTTGT
>Ga0164315_10001079_pt1 | contig 20225 bp, 17 predicted proteins | sample GuaBasSedimGuay6_FD_113737 | JGI IMG/M metagenome (GOLD analysis project Ga0164315, IMG submission 113737) | Subseafloor sediment microbial communities from Guaymas Basin, Gulf of California, Mexico - Guay6, Core 4569-2, 0-3 cm | ecosystem: Environmental > Aquatic > Marine > Hydrothermal vents... | reverse complement strand
TAAGCAACCCCAATCGAGCCTATTTTTTCGCGAGTGATGATAGTCTTCATAATCTGTGCCGTGCCATCGCCAATTTGTAGCCCCATAACATCCATCATACGTTGCTGATGAGGCAACTCTGTCGTGTACCCATAGTGCCCGTTTAACACCAGGCAGTTCTGAATGATATCTGTCGCCCATTTAGGAGACATCCATTTCACCATGGCGGCTTCACTGGTATGTTGCATCCCTTTGTCGCGCATCATTAATGTCTGGTGACTCAGCGCGCGCACTGCGGCAAGCATGCTTTCATGTTCAGCCAATGGAAAGGTCGTGCCCTGAAACTTTGCCAGTGGGCGACCGAAAGCCTCACGCCCCTGGATATACTCCCAGGTTTCATCAACCGAAGCCTGGGCAGTACCACAACACTGAAGAGCGATAAGGATGCGGCTCAGGTCAAAGCCCTCCATAACCTTGGTAAAACCCTCCCCTTCTTTGCCGAGTAAAGCAGTTTCAGGAATCTCGACATCGTCAAAAAATACTGAGCCACGACCAACCGGGCGTGTGCCGATATCATCGTAATGAGTGCAAGTGACGCCTGGCAAATCCAGGGGAGCGAGAAATGCTGATACACCGCGAGCTCCCGGGGCATCCTGATCGGTACGGGCAAACAACAACATCATCTCGGCCTGGTCACCATAGCTGATAGAAGCTTTCTCACCACTAATAATATAACGGTCACCCTTTTTCTGTGCCTTGACAATGAGGTTGGCTGCATCTGAACCGCCACGGGGTTCGGTTAAACCCAGTTGTACCAACAACTCGCCAGCGGCCATTCTTGGCAATACTTCCTGCCTCATTTCTTCATTGCCATGTTTTTCGATAACGCCACCGATAAGCGGTGTCGTCATACACATATAACTCATCCCCAGGTCGGCGTAAGCGATGGCCTCGCAAATAACACCTGACACTAAACTGCTTGCACCTATGCCACCGTAGGCTTCGCTAAAGGTCGGGGCTATCAAGCCCAAAGCGCCCATTTGCTGCAGCAGATCACGATCAATATGATGTTCTAAACTACGCGCCTGGTAGCCCTCTTTCAGTTTGTCGTGAGCAAAGCGCTCTGCTGTGTGTTTAATAAACAAGTCGTCTTCAGATAACCACGGTAGGGTCATGGGATTTTCCTCGATTGTAATTAACTTTAATTGATGGCTTTTGCTATTCCCGAGAACTGGAACTGCTGTATCTTGCCACTTGATCTTGCCACTTGCAGTTCGGGACATATGATGCAATAGGATGTCGTTAGAGCAAATGGTTGGCCTCTATAGACGAATATACCCATCGGCGCCCATTGTAGCGATATTGCCGGTCTGGAAAAAGCCCCTGGCGTCGATATCATAAATGATCTCGACGGCGCTAGCCTTATCCGCGGCGAGATCCGGGAGCGGGTGGGTTTTCCACTGGTCCGGCAAAACACTGTGCAATTGCCATCCACTTCGTCGCAGGTTCTCCAACTACCTTCAGGTCCACATCCAGGTTTCCATCTGCCTCGCAGTGGTAAACATCATCACACCCATATCCGGGCCGAACCATGCCAGTCTGCGTTTTGGATCACTGCCACCGAGTAGGTCACACATCTCTTTAAAATAGGACCACCATTCATTAAGAGGTTGTTCACGATGATAGTGAAGCGGCCTTTAAAGTAAATCAATCTCCCTTTTGTATAATTTGATGCAAGTCAATTAACTGCATGATTGTATTTGCCAGCAGATTGACAACGATCCAAACTGAGTTCTGGGTATTTCTGGATACTTCGAGTTAGTTTCATCAATCCATCGGGAGGTCGTTATGGAATTTGGTATGCTTCACCTGTTTGAAAATCCAATTGGTAAGACAGAAAGAGAAATTATCAAAGAACAAATGGAGTTGATGCTCGCGGCAGAAAGCCTGGGTTTTGACTCAACCTGGCCAGCGGAGCATCACTTTTCAGAATATGGCTTCTGTGGCTCACCGCAACTTACTCTGGCGGCCATTACAGCCCAGACCAGCAAAATTCGACTTTGTACCGGCATTGTTGTATTGCCGTTCCATCATCCACTTCGTGTGGCGGAGGATTTCGCTTTCCTCGACCAGTTAAGTGATGGACGAATTACTCTCGGACTGGGTCGCGGCTATCAGCCGATCGAATATCGGGGCTTTGGCGTTGATCAAACAAGATCCCGGGATATTTTTGCTGAAGGGGTGGAAATCATTCAACAAAGCTGGACTAAGGAACGGGTAAATTTCCAGGGTGAGTTTTATCAGATTGAGGACCTGGAGGTTCGTCCGCACCCTTACCAGAAGCCTACACCCCCTATGTATATGGCGGTACTTTCGCCTGATTCCTTTAGACTGGCCGGTCGAACAGGAATGAACCTTATGATGTCGGCCGCCTTTGGTGCGACTCCGGAGCAGGCCCAGACAGGCATCATCGAGTACAAAAAAGGACGAGAGGAAGTGGGACTGGACCCTGATGGGGGGAAAATCGCGTGTCTTCTCATGCTATACGTTGCCGACTCTGTAGAGAAAGCACACAAGGATTTCAAGGGTCCCGTTGAATGGTATTACAGAACTATATCCAAATATGTAGCTGATAAAGATAAGTCGGTTAAGGGCTATGAGGCGTACTCTGATACCAAGGCATTAGCCTCGGCTATTACTTTTGAGGATCTACTGGGTGGAACATCCATGGTCTGCGGCGATGTTGAGTACTGCACTGAGAGGCTTACACAACTGGCGGATGAGTACGGATTTAATGAGTTATTGATCTGGACGAGGCTGGGAGGTATGGAGACATCGCAGGTTCTGCGTTCCATGGAGCTCTTAAGTGACCAGGTCATGCCTGGTGTGCGCAAATATCAGGAGGGAAAATAAGAAGCTGTAACCACCTGCTTACTGCGTGAATAAGCCACCGGTTCCAAACCGGTGGCTTCGCTATGTCTGAGAGTAAATTAGCAGCCACCTGTATTTCCGGGGGTTGGGGTAGTATGCCGAACTAGCTGATCTCCCCATCTATCAAGTGCATACAATCCGTGTAGATATTGGCATCGCCGCCAATTAGAAAAGCCTCAGTGAATAAAGTAACCTGTGGGCTGCTGCCACGATTTCTAACATGGGTGATCAAAAATGAAGACAAATTTCACTGAATTATTCGGCATACAATACCCTGTTGTTTTACCCGGTATGAGCAAGGTCTCAGTACCTAAACTGGTTGCGGCGGTGTCAGAAGCGGGCGGCCTGGGAGTGTTGGCAACGGGCCCGCTCAGTGCGGATGAAACACGCGCCGCAATACATGAAATTCGCTCACTAACGGATAAGCCTTTTGGTATTGGCGTAACGTTGATTATGCCTGGTGCGGTTGAGAATGCGGAAATTGGATTGGAAGAACAGGTACCCGTGATCAACTTCTCTTTAGGCAAGGGCGACTGGATTGTGAAACGCGCCCACGCCTATGGTGGCAAGGTGATTGCCACAGTGGTCAACGAACGTCATGCATTGGCGGCACAACGTTATGGCGCGGATGCGGTTTTCGCAACGGGTTATGAAGCCGCCGCCCACGGTGGCCCGGTCACATCACTGGTGTTAATTCCAGCGATTGTAGATGCTGTAGATATTCCTGTGATAGGCACCGGTGGTTTTGCCGATGGTAGAGGCCTGGTCGCTGCGTTGGCGCTAGGCGCGCAGGGTATAGCGATGGGAAGTCGTTTTTCTATCACGCAAGAAAGCCCTATCCACGACAATACCAAACAAATCGTTATGAACAATGGCATTGAAGATACGCTCTACACATCGAAATTTGACGGTATGGATTGTCGGTTAATGAAAAGCCCAAAGGCTGAAAAGATAGACAGGGGCGTTATCAATGTGATGAGCGCCTTTAGGAACTCGTTTGTGATAGCAAAAAGTCTGGGAATACCCTGGATTAAACTTTTTCTTGGCGCTTTGACCACAGGCCCCGCAAAAATGATGATATTAGCGCGGTCCGCTAACGCCTCCGCAGCGCTGGACCTGGCGATAGAAGAGGGTGATTGTGAGGAGGGTATTCATGTGGTGGGGCAGGTACAGGGTCGCATAAAAGATACACCAACAGTAGCTGAGGTTATGGCGCGTGTGATTGCAGAAGCAAAGGCCGTGAAGTCCGGGTTTTCCTGAGCTGCTGGTATATCCAGGGTGCGCCGGGCAGGGGCGGATTTGCTGCCCAGCAGTTAATCCAATAAAATAACCGGCTTTTAAATTGGATTGAATGTTCAATGTCGGAATTATTAGATCAATATAAAACAGATCCATGGGCTGTTCATTGGGGTATAGAGGCTGAGTCAGTTACAGACGATATGGCATTAGTCAAACTTCCCTATCGAGAAATTCAACTGAATCATGCTGACGGTGTTGTCCACGGGGGTGTCCTCGCCACTGTCATGCAGGATGCGGGCTTGCTTTTAGTATGTAAAGGCTATGATATCCAGCCGCAGCAAGCTGAGCTGCTGGATATGCAAATAAGTTACCTCAGCGGTACTCGTGACAAGGACGTTACCGTTACCGCCCAGTACTCCCGCAGGGGTCGTCGTTTCGCCTTCATTCACGCGGAAATCACCGATGAGCGTGGCCGCCTTATTGCCAACAGTCAAATTCTGTTTCGTGCTCAGGCTGACGGGGAACCAGGTAAGTCTGAAGCACTCATTTATACGTCTCCTGATCCACTGCAATTAGGAGGTGAAGATAATCACCCGATAGCTGATGGACATTTTGGGCCCAACTTGAAAGCTCGATCAGGGCTGGAAGTTACACACATCACAGAATGTCGGACTCAGGTGTTGATGCCGGTTAATCCGATGTACAAGGATTTTCGTGGGCAAACCGCAAATGGGGTGATCCTTCACATGGCTGACAGTGCAGGCGTTTTTGGCCTCTTTGCCTATGTTAACCGCCCGGTCCATGCGGCGACGATCGATTTTAAAATGACCTTCTGTGAAGCATCTCGGGACGAACAATTACTCGCAACCAGTATCAGTCTTAAGCAAAATGGTAATGTAATGTTCAACAAAGTTGAAGTGCATACCAGAAGTACCGGAAGGCTCATTGCTTTCGGGACCCAGACTTTTTGGCTTGATATCTGAGATCGACACTGCCTTAATAGCATGACCGTGAAAAATCGGACCGGATAAATTTCTGTATTTTAGCTGACAAGTAAATAAACCATCAGATTGCCTGACCGACATGGCGGCAGAAGTAGCTGGCTATATCTCGGGCGAGACATTGCACGTCACAGGGGGACGTTATGGATGAATCGGGGTTGAACAGTACGGGGCTTGGCGAAGAAGCCCGGATGCTGCGCGATAGTATACGGGCCTACATGTCCCGCGAGATCACCGAGGTGCGCATTGCCGAATACGAGGCCGCAGGCAGCTTCCCGTGGGAGGTCATGCGCGAGTTGCGTGAGTTCGGCTATATCGGTGGGCTTCTGCCCGAGGCTGCGGGGGGGTTCAGCCTCAGCTATCGAACCTGGGCAATGATGATGGAAGAGGCCGGCTATCGCTGGCTGTCGATGCGCGTTCTGCTCAATACCCTCAACCTCGTTGCCGCGCTTTTGCACCATCTGGGTGACGAGCGCCAAAAAAGCAGATGGCTGGACCCATTGATGCAGGGTGATCTGCCCGTCTGGCTGGGAATTACCGAACCCGATCACGGTTCGGATGTGGCCTCGGTGCAGACACGGGCCGAGGACAAGGGCGATCACTGGCTGCTCAATGGCGCCAAGCTCTGGACGACGAACGGTGTAAACGGGCGTCTTGGTATTCTGGTCGCCCGGACCTATGCCGAGGGCTGTGATGGCGATCTGAGCCTGTTTCTGGTCGATCCCGAGGAAACCGAATTCGAGGCGGGTCGCGTGGGCACCATGTTCGTCAAAGCCACGGCCACCTCGCAATTGGCGTTTAACGATGCGCGGGTGCCCAGGGAAAACCTGCTTGGCCCGATGGGGCAGGGGCTGAAGGCGATCCTGACCGGGCTTAATTATGGCCGGCTGAATGTGGCGGCAGGCGCTGTGGGCGCGGCGCAGTCGGCGCTGGATCTCGCTACCGAGTATGTCCAGGTGCGCAAACAGTTTGGCAAGGTCATAGGCAGCTACCAACTGGTGCAGAAACTGATCGTGGACATGACGGTGCGAACCGAGGCCGCCCGCGCCCTGACTGAGCGCGCCGCGCTGGCGCTGGATCAGGGCCTTCAGGGGCGGCGTGAATGCTCGATCGCCAAGCTCTACGCCAGCGAAGCCGCGCACGAGGTCGCCTCGATGTCGCTGCAGGCCCATGGCGGGCTTGGCTACAGCACTGACTACCCGGTCGAACGCATCTTCCGTGACACACGGGGGGGGCTGATCCCAGAGGGCACCTCGGAGATCCAGACGCTTATCATCGGGCGTGAGATCCTCGGCCTCTCAGCCTTCAAGTGACCGGCGATTCGTAATGGCAATGACATTTCTCCAGGCGCTACGGCTGAACGCCCGGCGGTTTCCGAAGAAATCCGCTGTGGTCTTCGAGGGGCGGACACAAAGCTATGCGGTCTTCCTCGACCGCGTGGAACGGATGATGACGGTGCTGCACGGACTGGGGATCGAACCCGGCGACAAGGTGGCTGTGATCTCGGAGAATCATCCCGATTTTCTGGCGGCCTATGTGGCGGTGACTGGTATCGGGGCCATTCCCGCACCGGTCAACTACCTTCTCTCGCCCGAGATCATGGCCGAGGTCGTGCGCCGCGCCAATAGCGTCGCCGTACTGCTCGGTGAGGTCGCGCTGGAGCATGCCGGCCATTTCCGTAACGATGTGCGCCACCTTCTGGCATTGGGCGGTGATGCGGGCGGCAGCGGGCTGCCGTGTCTCTCCGATCTCGTTGAAAAGACCGCCCCCAACCCACCCCAGGGGCGGGATGGCACGACGATCATGTTGCACACTTCGGGCACCACCGGCAATCCCAAAGGTGTGCTGCGCAGTCTCTACGGGATGGAGGAACGCGCCATCGAACAGCGCTTCCGCCCTGACGACCGCGCACTCTGCGCCCTGCCGATCTGTCTTTCGGCGGGCTGCACCTATACGCTTTTGCCACTTTATCTTGGTGCGACCGTCTATCTGATGCGCCGCTTTGACGGCGCAGGGGCGCTGCGCCTGATCGAGGCTGAGCGGCTGACCGCCACCATGTTGCTGCCCGCCATGCTGCAGCGCATAACCGAGGCCGAGGGCTTCGACACCGCTGACCTGTCATCCATGCGGACGCTGCAGTCGGGTGCGGGAGAGATATATCCCGATCTCAAGATACGTATGCTGGAGAAATTCGGGGATGCGCTCAATATTTATGCCGCGTCCAGCGAGGCGGGGCCCTACGCGAATCTCACCGCCACGGATCTGCGCGGCAACCTCGCGGGAAATTGTGTCGGCCGCCCCTTTTTCGGGGTCGAACTGAAGATCCTCGACGATGACGGTAACGAAGTGCCCCAGGGTGAGGTGGGTGAGATCTGCACCCGCAGCGAAAGCCGTTATGATGGCTATTACAAGGACGAGGCGCAGACGGCCGAGACCCGTCGCGGTGACTATCTGACCGTGGGCGACCTGGGCCGGATCGACGAAGAGGGTTTTTTGTGGTTTACCGGACGCAAGCGCGACATCATCAAGAGCGGTGGCGTCAATGTCTATGCACCCGAAATCGAAGAGGTGCTTTGCACCCACTCGTCCATTGCCGAGGCCCATTGCATCGGCCTGCCGGACCCGCGCTGGACCGAGGCGATCTGCGCCGTTATCGTGCTTGCGCCTGGCTCCGCGCTGGTGGCGCAAGAGGTGATCGCCCATGCCGAAACGCGGCTTGACCGCTACAAGCGGCCCCGCCGTGTGGTTTTCATGGAAGCGGTTCCGCGCAACCTGACCGGTCGTGTGCTGAAGGCCGATCTCAAGGAGTCGGTGCTCGCCCGGCTCGCTAATGAAGAGGAAATACAATGACAGGACAAGGGCTCGATCTGGCCGCCTTGCAGGGCCGGCAGATCTATTGGGAGGATCTAACCATCGGGGACGTGTTCGACAGCCCAACCCGTACGATCACCGATGCAGATGTAACGAATTTCGCCTGCCTCTCGGGCGACTTCAATCGCCTCCATGTTGATGACGAATACGCGGCAAAAAACGCCTTTGGTCAGCGCATCGCGCATGGGCTGCTGGTGGTGTCGGTCATGTCAGGGCTGACCACACGGATGATACTCAATACCTTCATGGAAGCCTCACTTCTGGGCCTGCTCGACATGCAGTGCCGGTTCCCGAAACCCACTTTCATTGGCGACACGATCGGTGTGCGCGTCACCGTGGCCGAAAAGCGCGAGACATCGAAACCCGGCCGCGGCATTGTCTCGTTCCGACGCGAGGTCATCAATCAGCGCGGCGAGACAGTGGTGGAAGGGGTCTGGAAGCTGCTCATTCTCCGCGCACCGGGAGGAGGGGCATGATCCTGTGCAGTGCGAACACGACGGGAAGGGACAGAACGACATGACCATCAAGACGGCTGGCGCACCCCTGGCGGGGCTGAGAATCCTCGACCTGTCCGAGCTTTTGCCGGGGCCTTACGCCACTCAGCAGATGGTGGAGATGGGCGCCGAGGTCATCAAGGTCGAGCGGCCTGCCGGCGACGGCGCACGGACGCTTTTCCCCGCCCTTTTCGATACAGTCAACCGTGGCAAGAAGAGTATTACGCTGAATCTCAAGGAAGCCCCCGACCGGGCAAAATTCCTGAAACTGGCCGAACAGGCCGATGTGGTGATCGAGGGCTATCGCCCCGGCGTCGCCAAACGGCTTGGGGTTGATTACGAAACGCTTTGTGCGTTCAACCCGGGGCTCATCTATTGTTCGGTCAGCGGCTACGGCCAGACTGGACCCGCGCGCGACTGGCCGGGGCATGACCTGAACTACGCCGCCATGGCTGGTGCGGCCTGGATCTCCGGCGAGCCGGAGGGACCGCCGGCATACACCACTGGCGTTCCCATCGGAGACCTTTCTGCGTCCATGTATGCGATCATCTCGATCCTCGCCGCACTGCGTGGGCGCGACGCGACGGGGCAGGGGCAGTATCTGGACGTGTCGATCACCGATACACTGACCAGCTGGGTCGCACCCCGCTACGGCGTCTGGGATGCGGTGCGCCGGCAGGGCGGCGCCCTGACCAAGGCCGATATCCTGCGCCGCGCCGCTTATGGCATCTTTGAGACGGCGGATCGTCGCCACATCACCATCGGCGCGATCGAGACGCATTTCTTTCGCCGTCTGATCCGGGCCACGGGGATTCAGGGTTTCAACGACCCCTCACTAGACGATTACGCAACGCGCTGCGCGCGCACGGAAGAGATCCGCGATGCGCTGGCCCCGGTCATCGCAGCGCAGCCTTACAACCACTGGGCCGACCTTTTCGAACGCGAGGATGTGCCTTTCGCCATGGTGAATTCGCTCGATGATCTGGCCAGCGATCCGCATCTTTCGGCCCGCGGCATGGTGCGACGGGTGGGCGAGGCACAGGTCATCGCCTTCCCGGTGCCCATGCAGGGCATCGGCGCCCCGGCCGCACGAGCGCCAACACTGGGTGAACACAGCGCCGAGATACTGGACGAAAATTAGCCTTATTCACCAAAAGACTCGATTGCGTCAACCGTATGCCGCAGGGTGAACTCTTCAGCTTCAAGGTGAGGAATATGAGCGGCTTCAGGGTGTATCAGCACCGTTGGCGGGGTGGTTAATTCATTGCGCAGTTCATCGATGTTGTGTTGATATCCGTAGGGATCCTTGTCACCAACGATAATGACAACCGGGCACTGAACCTGCCCGAGTTCCTTTTTCATCTGCCAGCCTTCAAACTCCCGGGAACCCCAGGCATTAGCCCAGCCATAAAACATGGTTTCGGTATTGTCTCCATGATATTTGCTCAACTTCTCCCTGAGTCCACCACTTTCAAACTGATCGATAACCGGTTGCATGCTTGACGTCGCCTGCCCGGACTTTTCCCTGGGCGGCGCCACTGCGACCACCTGTGGTGCCAATGCGATCACCCCTAATACCCGGTCCTGGTGTTCGGAGCTGTATAACAGGCTCATACAACCACCGTCACTGTGACCGATCAAAATCACCTTACCTATATCGAATTGCGCCAGCACCTCAGGCAGCACCGACAAAGCCTCAACATGACGATAGCTGGTGCGGCGCGGCCCAACCAGCTGATCGGACTCACCATACCCCCAGCGATCGTATATTAATGCCGGTAGTTTTGCCGTCCGGGCGACATTTTCCGGATAATCTTTCCACAGGTCGATCGAACCCAACCCCTCATGCAGGAACACGAGAGTGGGAGTTGATGGCGTTATTGCGCCCAGTGTTCTTGTTTTAAGGCGATGGCCTCCCGCATGGATAAACCGGTCTTCAATCGTTAGATCAAACATAAAATACTTTTCCTTTTCTGTCTGTAGTCAAGCACAGCTCTTCTACCAGGCTATTGTCCAATCGGCTATTGGCCGCTTCAATCGATAAACACATAGTTATTACCTATAAAACATGAGAAGGCCAAAAATAGTATCTGTATCATTATTTGAATACAAATCCAATGTTAATGGTATCCAATGTTAAGGGTATGCGCATAAGAGGCGAATTTCCGATACAATACTCCGGCGGAATAAGATAAAAGCACCTGTTAAGCGGCATAGAGGAGCAATAATATGGCTTGTTATCACACACCATCACGGTGTGATCTGGAACAAAAAAGCGGCTTAGATGGGCCGCTTTTTTGTTCCCGGAGATTTCTACGCGAAGTATGATTTTTATTCAGCTCATAAAAGGAATGTGCGCATGGCCCCGGAGCCAACAGTCTACATTGTCGATGATGAATTGATTATCCGTAGTACATTGGAAGATATATTCAATGCGGCACATCTACCGGTGGAAACTTATGCCTCTGCGGAGGACTTCCTGCTAGCCTACAGTCCGGATAATCCAGGGTGCATGCTACTCGATATAGTCATGCCCGGCATGAATGGCCTTGAGTTGCAAAAGGCTCTCTCGGCACGCAGCAATAATACGCCTGTTATTTTTCTCACCAGCTCAGGTGATGTGCAGATAGCCGTAGAGGCAATGAAGGCTGGCGCCATAGACTTCATAGAAAAACCCGTTGAAGCGAAGGTGGTGTTGCAGTGTGTCAAAAAGGCCATTGAGCTGGACCAGCGAAGGCGGTATGAGCAACTGCAACACTCCCAGGTCGAGCTAAGGGTTGCGCTGTTGACGCCTCGCGAATTGGAGGTGATGAACTGGGTAATTCGGGGCAAGTCCAACAAAATGATCGCGCGTATTCTCGATATAAGCAGCAGGACTGTCGAGGTTCACAGGAAAAATGTGTTTGACAAGATGCAAGCCAGGTCGGTGGCCGACCTGGTGCAAATGGTTCTGAAAGCACAGCAATAAGTGCGATCACTCACTGTCACTGGCGGACAGGACCCTGGCCAGGGCCTCGTGAAAGTTATTCTGTTCAGTGCATACCGCATCTATGAGCTGCGGCAGGTTACCACGATCTTTTTCTCTATCAAGATTGCGTAAGTCAGTTTCCAGTGCACTGGTCGCTCCCTGCAGTGTTCTCAAACCCAGGGTGCCCGCCGCACCCTTGAGGTTATGGACAATGCGCAGCGCTTCTTTGGCTTTCTTGTTATCAAGTTGTTCGGTCAGACTGTGCATATCTTCAGCATGAGTCGTATCGAGCAGGCGTAGTAAGCGTAGGTATCTTGACGGATCTCCGCTTGTATTGCGCAGCCCTGCCTCCACATCAATGCCTTCAATAGTTGCTAGTTGCTTACGCAGATTCTTATCGGCACCACATTCCGCATTTTGCGCTGCCCAGTCAGGGGATTTGTCTGTCGATATATCACGCTCGGGTAATTTTTTGAGAATCTCCAGGAACAGATCATTTGGATTAATCGGTTTCCCGATGACGCCATTTATGCCGGCATCCACACAGGCCCTGCGATTTTCTTCGAAGATATTGGCAGTAATCGCCAGGATCGGCAGTTCGGTTTTACCATCCATGGAACGGATTATGCGCGTCGTTTCAAGTCCATCCATACCCGGCATCTGGATATCCATCAGGATCAGGTCGTAAACATTGTCTCGAACTTTCTCTATAGCCGTCGGGCCATTTTCTGCCGTATCCACCACCAGCTTTGCACCGCTTAGTAATTCAAATGCCACCTCGCGGTTGATGGCATTATCCTCGACCAGCAATATACGCGAACCATAGTGATGAGCGCGTAGCTCCAGCTCGGGGTCTACCCCCTTTTGCGATGATGTGAGTGGCATGACACCATAGCCATTAGCAAGTTTAGCAGTGAACCAGAAGGTGCTACCCACACCGACGTCACTCTCCACACCCACCTCGCCCCCCATCAACTGCGCAATGTGTTGGGTAATGGCCAGACCCAGCCCGGAACCACCGTACTCACGCGTGGTCGTGACATCAGCCTGTTCAAAAGTATCAAATATGCGCAGCAGCTTTTGTGGATCGATGCCAATGCCGGTGTCCTGTACTTCAAAACGTACCAGAACACCGTCATCTCGCTCTTCGAGTAATTTGGCTCGAATAGAAACTGTTCCTTCGTCTGTGAATTTTATGGCGTTGCTGGCATAGTTAAGCAAAGCCTGGCGCAGTCTGGTTGGATCGCCCCTGAGCCAGTTCGGCACGGCGCCCTGGTCGAGCTCGATGGTCAATCCCTTGGTCATGGCCTGCTCTTTCACAATGGACTGAACCTGATTGAAGATATTATTCAGGTGGAAATTCGACTGCTCCATGGTCAGCTTTCCAGCCTCTATCTTGGAGATGTCCAGAATGTCGTCGATAATCGAGATCAGGTGCCTGGCAGCGGAATCAATCTTGCCAAGGCGATCAGACTGTTTCGGTGTGGCGGCTTCACGTTGCAGCAGGTGAGTAAGCCCGACAATAGCATTCATCGGGGTACGGATTTCGTGGCTCATGTTAGCCAGGAAGCTACTCTTGGCCTGGTTGGCAACCTCTGCCAGCTTTCTGGCTTCATCGAGTTGCTCAGTGCGCTTCAGCACCAGTTGTTCAAGATCCTGGCGATAACTTTCCAGTTCACTGGCCATACGTCTGTTTTCGGTGATATCCAGCACGAGAGAAGCAGCACCAACGGTATTACCGGATTTATTCTTGAGCAACGTATTGTGCCATTCAGTTAGAATAGTACTGCCATCTTTGGTGCGGACTTCATTAATGCTGGTGATGCCCCCGACATGCGCACGCAAGTCCGCAACTACCTGCTTAACATTGGCCAGTGCGCTTTCCGGCAGCATAAAGTTGGCAAAGTAACGACCCTTCATTTCATCCAGGGTATAACCGAACATATTCTCCGCGGCTGTGTTCAAGTCAGTCACCTGAAAATCAGTATTCCACTCGATGGCGGCCAGGGGTGCTTGCTCACGGTAAAGCTTAAGATGTTGCGCCGAGGCGCGCATGTCATCTGCATCTGCGGTACGCCTGCGCTCGTGGCGTTGGAGCACCAGGCCGATGACCATGCCCAGTATTATGACAATGCTGACCAACAGGGCTTGCATAATCCGGAATCGTTGGAATTGTTTTGTCATCGACCGCTGCAGGCCAGCCTCTACCTTACCAGCGGAAGTAAAAAGATCTTCGAATACACGGTCAAACCGCTGCTCGATATCGGACCCGACAGCGGATTGCGCCCGGCTATTCCATCGTTGTTGTGCTATCGCCCGAAAAGCGCTGATGTACACCAGCGTCTGTTCAGCCTGGCGGCGTAAAACGGGGCTTTCAAGAGGAACAAACGTTTCTTTGCGATTTTCCCCTCCGTCAAGTATCACATGGGCATACCATTGGGCTTGATCAAGATGTCCCCAGACATCCTCAATATCAATGACTCGGTCGCCGCTGATGATTTCCTCAAACCACAGGTGTGCGATGGTGGTTTCCAGTTTGATCGCCACCGCGGCACGCGTGAGGGGAACGTAACGCCCTGCCACGCTGTTTCCCACATTGAGCGTGTAGAGCATAGAACCTGCGATTCCCAAAGTGAGGACAGCGATCCAAAGGAAGGGGTTTTGCCTGACTCTGCCCATAATGGGCCTCACTCTGTTTGGTCGGGCATTAGTTTTGCCCTGGAGATGTCTGGTGGCTGATCCAGCACAGCTGGCTGGGATATCGGGTGGCCAGGAGTACGTATAACTACGTACTCCCACCTACGTATTTATACCAACTGTTTGTCGCATCATTAAGCGTATCCTTAACTCTACCTGCTCCGCTTGTTGGCCACAAGCCGGAGGAGTGGTGTAGTACACAGGAGACGCATTACAGGAGTAGTAGCTATGTTGATATTAACGCGAAAAGTATCTGAGTCACTGAAGATCGGTGATGAAATCACCATTACCGTATTGGGAGTAAAGGGAAATCAGGTACGTATTGGTGTTGACGCACCCAGGGATGTGGCGGTACACCGCGAGGAAATATACCTGCGCATCAAAAACGGCGACGAGACCACTAAGTTACATGGGTAATACGCCATACTCGATAGAACGACTCACCGGTTTTAGGCGGCGACTTCCCGCTCTATCGTCGGTATGGCGGGAACACGGTTCTTCTATGACGCCTCCGCTTTTCTCGGCAATTCTATAGTCACGCTGGCTGGCACACAGGGGCCGTCCTGGGTTGAAATAACGATAGAAAGATCGACCAGGTTGCGCCCGTCTTCGCTATAGCATTTCTCTACTTTCCCCTCGCCAGTCATGCTGTCACCGGCGTAGATGGAGCTGCGCATTTGCATTTTCCGTTTGCGGATAAACGTGTGCGGCCCGGCCCAATCCGTAGAGACCCGATCGATAAATCCCTCAATAGCCATGGTATTCAAGTAGATGGCTTTCTGGCCCTGATGTTTGGCATAAGCGGGGTTATGATGACCTGGAAAATAATCCTGCGTTGCCGCAGCATCGAGAATCACCCGCTCAAAGGGTACATCCATTTTTACAGGTGTAACCGTATCGCCTTCTTTTATTTCATCCCAGTATTTGAAGTTAATTGTTCTGGTCATTATTTTGTCTCCGGCACGTAGTAGCGAAATAGCTCGTTGGTTTGTACTGCAATCAGCTCTTCTTTCTGGTTATGAAACATGGCTTCGGTGGTGAGAAAATGACCGATGCCGAGGCGGGTTTTCTTCACTTCAGTTATGCTGATCAACCGATCTTCAACCGATATACGATCACCTAAAAATAAGTGGCGGTGAAACTCCGTCGTGGTACCGACATTAATCAGCGTATCCCCTGGCAGCGGCACCTTCATAGCCACAAAATAATGGTCTAGCTCCTTGTCCGGGTGCCATTGCAGCCTCATGGCCCAACTCAACAACAGCCCCGTCGGAGCGACGATGCCACCCCACTGTTTGCGGGCATAGTCTTCATCCCAGAAGCTGGGGTTGCCGTCTTCTTCCATGGAGCAATAGATTTTAATCATCTCCCAGTTGACACTAAACTCGGCGACGACCCGAGGACCGGGCTCGCCAACCATTTTTAGCGCATCTTCATAGTCGCCGAATTCCATTGGAAAAGGCACTTTAAACTCTTCAGTCATATTATTTATCCGATTAAGTAGAAATTAGATTGATTATTGTGGTTGAAACTCGGGGGAGCTCATCTCACCCCTGTATTCAACGTGACAGTGACTATCACATCGGCACAACCCGTACGAATACCACAATTAATGACATTAGTCATCACCTGTGACCCTTCATTCAGTGTCGCCTGGAAGGGCCAGTCAACCAGATTATAATAGCAGTCTGGTGAGAGTGTTTGTACACTGATGGTTTACTTTCACTAAAAACGTTGCGACTCTACTCGATCACAACAATAGGGAGCTCACTTCATGGCTGATAAGAAAACGCAAAGTGTAGATGTAAAGAATCCTCTGGTGCTCAGAAATGAGTGGCTGGCGACAGTGCAGGAGGACATAGTAGATCCGGGTCGCCCCATCATCGATACCCATCACCATCTCTGGTCAGAAGGTGGTTTGATCGAATATTCGCTGGAAGATCTTCATGCCGACACTGGCAGTGGTCACAATGTGGTCAAAACCGTATTTATGGAGTGCCATGCCAACTATCGCGAAGACGGCCCCGAACACCTGCAGTCGCTGGGAGAAGTGGAATTCGTCAGAGACTGCGCCGAGCGCTCTGCCTACATTGCTGGTGAGGCCGAAATCGCAGCTATGGTCACCGCCTTTGACCTGTGCTACCCGGATGTCAATGAACTGGTTGACGCACATGAGGAAACCAGCGGTGGCATGTTCCGGGGAATCCGCCAGGCGCTGGCCCGCGCCAATCCTGACGAAGGCATAATGCTCGAAGCCCACTCCCCCGAAGACCTGTATAGAGACGCAGATTTTTTGCGTGGCATGAAGCGCCTGGGTGAGCGGGGTCATAGCTATGAATCCTGGCATTATCATTATCAGAACCCTGAATTCGCCGCCCTGGCCCGCGCTGTGCCGGACACCACCATGGTGCTCGATCATTTCGGCACACCTCTTGGCGTCGGCGTTTACGCGGGCAAACGCGATGAGATTTTTAAGCAGTGGAAAAAGGATATTGCCGACATTGCCAGCTGCGATAACACCATTGCCAAACTGGGCGGCCTGGCAATGCCAGACAATGGCTGGGGCTGGATGGGACGTGATCTGCCGCCTACCTCCGACGAAGTGGTTTCGGCCCAGGCAGCGTATTATCTGCATGTCATTGAATGCTTTACACCAGATCGCTGCATGTTTGAGAGCAACTTTCCTGTGGACAAATTATCCCTTTCCTACCATGTATTCTGGAATGCCATGAAGAAAATCGTCAAAGATTTTTCAGAAGACGAAAAAGCCGCTATGTTTTCCGGCACCGCCACGCGGGTGTATCGACTGTAGACTAGTGGTTGTTAACCCGGCAATGAATATTACCGGGTTAACAACCAGGACTCCCTTAACTCGATAAGGCGTTATACCAGAGAGTAATTTTTTTGATCTCGTCATCCGCTTTTTGTGCGCGACCGGCCATGAAAGGGAATACATGCTGCATGTCGTCTACCACCGAGAGCGTTGTATCCACTCCGGCTTCAGTGGCCCTGGCGTGAACCCGTCGTGCGTCATCCAACAGGGTCTCGACCTTCCCGGCATTGATATACAGTGGGGGAAAGCCGGATAAATCGGCGTATAACGGATTAACAAGTGGGTTGTCAGTTGCGGAACTGCCGATAAACATGTCTAACATGCCGTGCAGAATTTCCCCACTGACCAATGCATCCGTTTCGAGGTTGAGAGCAAGTGTTTCACCACTCAACTCCATGTCTATCCACGGTGAAAAAGCGATAACACTTCCCGGAAGAGGGAGGCCCAGGTCACGGTATTTCAGAACCGAGCAAATCGCCAGGTTGCCCCCGGCTGAATCGCCGATGGTAGTGATATTGGCCGGCTTGATCCCGCTTTCAAGAAGGGCTTTATAAACAGCGACAGAGTCTTCCAATTGTGCCGGATAAGGGTTTTCAGGTGCGCGACGGTAATCGAGCACCACCGACGTTGCGTTCAGTGATTTCGCAACATGTCCGGCAAGCTTTCGATGACTGTCCGCTGAACCCACAGCAAAACCACCACCATGGGTAAAAAGCAGTACCTTGGAGGAATCCGCGTCGACCGGGAGTGTCCAGATTACGTCAACACCGCCGACCTGATCGGTTTTGTAGGTGACACCTTCCGGTTCAGTGGTCGCTTTTGACCATTCATCAAACAGAGATCGCATGTCCTCAATTCCCATCTCGGGATTCTCCGCCATGCGCTCAGCCCAACTCTGGTATAGTCTCTTTAGGTACTGCGGGTCATTTGTATTCATTATGCTTTCCTCATATGAGTCTGTGTGTCGGTATGCAGATGTACACTTATCTTGCTATTTGTTAGGCCACTGCACCTGCTGGAACTGTTGCTTTTGAAGGAACATCTTGCCGCCCCACATTGTTGAAATTACGAAGGGGTTTATTGAGGAGCGTGATGTCACAAACTGGACATGCTACCATATCCCCAGATTATGCACTAAGTGCTTTCTCGAATTTTGATGCACTACTGCTATCTGTTCAGAGCCTCGGGGCGCAAGCCATAATATGTCATGGCGTTATGGCCCCGTTTGATTGTTAAATACATCAGGAAATGAATATGCAACAGCATCCGCCCGTCAGTTACATCCAGCAGACGAAAGATCTTTATGATAGCCTTGGCTATGAACCTTATAAGTGGTTTTCAGCGGATTCAGAACCGGATTTCACCCCTCCTGCAAAGCCATTGTCAGAAAGCAAACTCGGATTAGTTTCCACCGCAGGCACATACGTCGCCGGCCAGGTTGCTTATTATTACAAGGACGATACCAGTGTTCGGGCTATTCCCAGTACCACCCCTGTCGAAGACATTCGTTTCTCTCATGTGACCGAAAATTACCTGGTGGATGCTCGTAAAGATCCTCGTTGCACCTTTCCCATCGAAGCACTGCAAACCTTAAAGTCAGAAGGCGTCATAGGTGCTTTGGCGGACAATTTTTTTTCCTGCATGGGCGGTATTTATTCCCAGCGTCGGGTTGTGGAAGAGCTGATTCCTGCACTGGAACAAGGCATTGCCGATGAAGAGATTGATGTGCTTTTGTTGGTGCCATTGTGACCTGTTTGTAATCAGACCGTGTGTCTGATAGCCCGTTACTTTGAAGCGAAAGGTTTACCGACACTCATCCTCGGTGGCGGATTGGATATCCTGCAGGCAGGGAGACCTCCCAGGGCCAAATTTCTCAATTATCCCCTTGGCTTCGGGGGAGGTCGACCGTTTGACGTGGACAATCAACGGGCGGTGCTCGATGCGGCTGTTTCAGGTTTTGACACTATGGTCACGCCAGGTGTGGAACCACTCGATTTCTCGTGGGATGCCGGTTGGCAAATGATCGCTGATCGTGACAAAAATACGGACGGTGCCGACCAGCGTTCACCCAGAGACACCACGCCTCGCTATCAAACTGAACGAGACAGGGAATTAGCCGAAGGCAGCTAACATGGACAACGCGACAATTCGACGAATTCTGGATGATTCAAAAACCATCGCCATGGTGGGATTGTCTGGCAACTGGTACCGGCCCAGTTACTTTGCCGCGAAATATCTGCTCGAACGCGGTTACAACGTCGTCCCGGTGAACCCTAATTATAAAGAGATACTGGGGCAGAAGTGCTACCCGAATCTCGAGTCTATTCCAGGTAAGGTCGATGTCGTTGATCTTTTTCAAAAGGTTGAACAGGTACCACAGTTTGTACAGCCAGCCATCGATATGGGCGCCAGGGTTCTCTGGCTGCAACTTGGCATTGTCCATGAAGAAGCCGCCGCGCAGGCCCGGGAGGCCGGACTCGACGTTGTAATGGATCGCTGTATGAAAATTGAATATGCGCGACTGTTTGGCGGCCTGAACTGGGCTGGTGTCAATACGGGAATCATCTCAGCGAAGCGTCCCCGGCGTTTACCTTAAAAATCGTCCCCAAGAGGAAGTAAAAATGACTGGCCACGAATTCGGCTTCGAAACCCGTTGCTTGCATGCAGGGCAGATACCAGACCCGGCGACGGGCTCCAGGGCAACCCCTTTGTACCAAACAGCGGCCTACGTGTTTGATGATACGGAGCATGCCGCCAGTCTCTTCAATGCCCAGACCTTTGGCAATATCTATAGTCGTTTGTCCAATCCCACGACCGCCGTGTTTGAGGAGCGCATGGCTTCCCTGGAAGGGGGAAGTGCTGCTTTAGCGGTCGCTTCGGGGCTTGCTGCGCAGATGACAGCCCTGCTGACCTTGTTGGCCGAGGGTGACGAGATGGTGTCAGCGAGCACGCTATATGGCGGCAGCTATTCCCAATTTGATGTGACCTTCAGGCGTATGGGTATCAACACCATCTTTGTTGACCCTGATGATGTCAATAACTTCCGCAATGCGATCACTGAGCGGACGAAGGTGATTTTTATTGAAACAATCGGCAATCCGTCAAACAACCTGATTGATATAGAGGTGGTTGCCACTATCGCCCATGACGCGGGTATTCCGCTAATGGTTGATAACACCTTCGCCACGCCGTTTCTTTGTAGACCGTTTGAC